>Ga0065711_1045993_pt1 | contig 13151 bp, 3 predicted proteins | sample Hoacrofraction12_FD_59098 | JGI IMG/M metagenome (GOLD analysis project Ga0065711, IMG submission 59098) | Hoatzin crop microbial communities from Cojedes, Venezuela - Epithelial fraction 12 v2 (version 2) | ecosystem: Host-associated > Birds > Digestive system > Esophagus > Crop | place... | reverse complement strand
GTACTCGGCCCAGTCTTACTCAACTTCTTCATCAATGACCTGGATGAAGAGACAGCGTGTACCCTCAGCAAGTTTGCTGATGACACAAAACTGGGACGAGTGGCGGATGTACCAGAAGGCTGTGTTGCCATTCAGCGAAACCTGGACAGGCTGGAGAGTTGGGTGCAGAGGAACCTGATGAAGTTCAACAAGGGCAAGTGCAGGGTCCTGCACCTGGGGAGGAACAACCCAATGCACCAGTACAGGCTCGGGGCTGACCTGCTGGAAAGCAGCTCTGTGGAGAGAGACATGGGTGTCCTGGTGGACAAGTTGACCATGAGCCAGCAGTGTGCCTTTGTTGCCAAGAAGGCCAATGGGATCCTGGGGTTCATTAAGAAGAGTATGACCAGCAGGTCGAGGGAAGTTCTCCTCCCCCTCTGCTCTGCCCTGGTGAGGCCCTCTCTGGAGTACTGTGTCCAGTTCTGGGCTCCCCAGTTCAAGAAAGACAAGGGACTACAGGAGAGTGTCCTGCGGAGGGCTATGAAGATGATTAAGGGACTAGAGCATCTCTCCTATGAGGAGAGGCTGAGGGAGCTGGGCTTGTTCAGCCTGAAGAAGAGAAGGCTGAGAAAGGACCTTATAAATGCTTATAAATATCTCAAGTGTGGGTGTCAAGAGGATGGGGCCAGCCTCTTTTCAGTGGTGCCCAGTGACAGGACAAGGGGCAACGGGAACAAACTGAAGCATAGGAGGTTCCATCTGAACATGAGGAAGAACTTCTTTACTCTGGGGGTGACGGAGCACTGGAACAGGTTGCGCAGAGAGGTCGTGGATTCTCCTTCTCTGGAGATATTCAAGATCTGCCTGGACAAGGTGCTGTGCAGCCTGCTGTAGTTGACCCTGCTTCGGCAGGGGGGTTGTACTGGGTGACCCACAGAGGTCCCTTCCAACCCCAAACATTCTGTGGTTTTGTAATTTGTGCATCCCTTTGCCTGGGTGTTATCAAGCTGTTCCTGAGGCTAAAAGTTAAGGCTTGCCAGAAGCCACTTTGAACACTTCTGCAGTATTTGTTGTTTGTAAGTGCGGTTTCTTCAATGGTAGGTAGTATTTTTACCCCTTTTGGTATGTCCTCTGAAGGGAGGACTGCTGTTAAATTTAGTGGTGTAATTGAAAAATTTGAAGAAGTGCTCATTAGCATGTAATAAAATTTCTTGTGTGTAGGTCTCAACTAGATGTAACTAATAGCCACTTATGCACACAGTGGGATTTTCTGTCGGTCACCAGGTCACACAAACATTGTTGCAATAGAATTGTAGAATGGTTTGGGTTGGAAGGGACTGTGAAGATCATCTACCTCAACCCCTCTGCCATGGGCAGGGACATCTTCTGCTAGAGCAGGTTGCTCGAAGCCCATCCAATAGGATCGGGCTATTCCAAATAGGAATAGTATTTCTAAAATATTGGTGAGGCAGAGTGCCTTGCGTAGTCTTGGGGGAGAAAATGAAAAACCCTGAAGTACTCCTGTAGCTAAGGGTGACTTTTTCCAGAAGTCAGGTTTGCATCAGAGCTTATGCCAATGGGGAGTCCCTAAGTTGACTACATAGACAATAACCTGGAATTTGAGTTCTGCAGAGGGGGATCTTACTGTAGGGATGCTGTGAGTTGTTAGTAACTCTTTGTTTGTAGTGAAAATGTGCGTCACTGGTTTAGGTCACTAATTTCTGCTTGTTTGATGTTCAATTTGTTCTCACAGTGACACTTTTCTGATTAGGACCATTGTCTGGACTAATCTAGTAATCTTGGTTCTTGGAGCCCTAAATCATAGCCTGCTGTCTTAGCTTTAATATTTGTGCCTTGACACACAAGATATAATACCTGTAAGCCTGCCAATATCATGCATATTCACTGAGATGTGGAACTCACTTTCTGTGTTCTAAAAGCCACACTTTTTCCCTGATGCAGATTGTATTCAGATGTTAGCACTGCGTTTCACTGGGCACCTACAAATTGGCTTGGACACCAGGGGATAATGTCACAGAACATTTATGTATCAAAAAGGGGAAGAAATTAACACTGGTTGCTCTTGAATAGCAGTGCTCTATGTAGCTCTCCAGACTCCTGTTAACCTTTTTCACACCATGGGGTACTTCATTTGCAGATGGCCTGATTTGTTTTTTTTGAAGTATAAACTATCCCTTCCTTATGGTGTTGTGGGGTGTTGAGTGGTAGGGCTGAATATGATGATAGTTTACTACTGGTGTGAGAAAGATAGGGGGAAGTATTGGGGAAAAACAGAGGAAGGAAGATGAGACTGAGGCACGAAGTGGGAAAGGGTGGCAAAGGTTGTATAACGTGCATGTCTCATTTGTATGGCATATTTAAGGCACCAGTAGTGTTGAACAGATAATGTCTAATTGTGAAATAGTGTTTTTATCTTATAATGTTACTGAAATTAGAGGAAATTATGTCTGAACTTGGGACGGATTCGGAAATGTAGTTCTGCATGTGTCAGATATCCTCCTTGTTTACCTTGACAAACTGTCATAAAACTACATTGCATGATATTGCATAAGTCAGGAGCTTGTATTTCGAGATAATGTAGGCCACTGGTGGGACAGCATTATTGCTGCTCAGTTGGAATACCTGCTTGTTTAATTGTTCTATGTATCTCTTCTTGTCTAGAAAACATTAATGACTGGGGTAGTACAAGTGCCAGCTTGGAAACAGATGTTTTGGTTTTGAATTTTAGTCAACTATCCTGTTTCTACTCAAAACAAACAAAATCTTCGTGCTACATTAGTTGAAATTACTTTTAAAGTAGAACTGAAAAGCCTCTTGGGAAACCATTCAATCCCTCCTTGGCTCTCGTATAGGTTCAGCTGTACCGAAGTCATTGCTGGTGGGTTTTTTTAATAGCAAGGTAGACAGACTTCTGGTGACGAAGGTGCTACAGCCTCTTGTGGTAGTCTCTGATTTTGGTTTTGACAGTTTGTGGTTTTGGTGGTTAACTGCCCAAACTGTCCATTTCTTTTCAATATTTAATCTGAGATGTCCATGCTGTAGTTTAAGATCTTGTTAATTGTAATTTTTACGATAACCTACTTTTCAGGTAGAGTTTTATCTTTTGTAATTTCAGCTACCTTTTTAGCGAGTTCATCAGGTGATTTTTACGGTTATGTCCTACAATCTATGCACTTAAAACATGATTATGATAGTAAAATTAATTTTTTCTGTGTTTTTTTCTAACATTTTAGATGTAGTATAAAGCTTCAAAAATGGTAAAATTATTTTTCTAATTTGGCAAACAGGTTGAATCATTTATTTTGGACCAAGAAGATCTTGATAACCCAGTACTTAAAACCACGTCGGAGTTATTCTTATCGAGTGCTGCAGAAGGTGCGGACTTGAGAACTGTGGATCCAGAAACACAAGCAAGACTAGAAGCCTTACTGGAGGCAGCAGGTACTTTCTTTGTATAATTTTTTTGTGAACCTAACTTGCACACAGATCTGGAAACCTGTAAATTTTGACCCTAGTGAAATATCCCAAGTCTGGACATTTACTATGATGGGGAGCAGAACATGGAGAACAAGCTCATAATTCTTAGAGGTGTTGAGGGTTGCTTAGTCCACTCTTTCTGTACATACAAAGTTAGAAAAGTTAGTTTGAATTAAATGTTATTTCATTGACCAGATGAGATTAGATGTGTTACCAGAGGCAGGATTAAAGGGGAGAGAATGGAAGGAGGTAGACTTGCCAAAAGAACATTTTCTGCTGCTTTTAGTCAATATATAATTATTAATTGATTACTCCAGAAATCTACAGGTGAAATACTTGTTTCTTTGTTTTGACTTTCACAAAAATATTCTTCAGTTCTGTAGTTCTGAGATATGACTGTTGGAAAATAAATATTTAATGTTCATGCTTTGGAACCTGACTAGATGAACATAGTACCACTACATTTGTTATTTATAGTGAAAGCTTGACTAATTTAAGTCTTTCAAAGGTTGGTGACTCAGATGTTTGTAATGGATTTGAAAATTACTTGTCAGTTTCAAAATTCCAAGGTCAAAAATATGTTAAAACCCTACTTTGAAACATATCCTGTGTGATCATTATGGATGCATACTCAGTCTAGTAGTAGTGTGCTGAAATCGGAGTTTTCAGTTGTTAGCTTTGAATACACTTAAAACCTAGGTAAAATAGCATTTATTTGCAGGTGTTTAGATGTAAAGCTATGTGCAGTCATAAAGGAGAACTTCATTCTGAGGAATCAAAGGGGTTAGGGTCTGAGGCTTTGGGCTCTCATTGCATTTTGAATTTGAAAAAGACTCAGCTTAGCTTCTGTCAGCAGAAAGTTGCAGCAGCCTAATTAAAGGTGGTCCCCTAAAATTATTCTAACCTGATGTAGCTCTTGGGGACTGAACTTTGCTTTACAGGGATGATAGACTATTTCTGGGATACTCCGGACACTAAGAGAATTTGAATAATATGATCTCACTTTTTGAAATGAAAATTAGTTTCCGTTTCTCTCATGTGCCTGATGACTGTTGTGTCCTAAAACCTGTTGCTAGCCTTATAACTTGTCAGTGGGTATGTCTGATGGCTAGTGTTACGAGGGCAGTCAGTCTCTGAGGCATGTGCTTACATCTAGGGTTGCAGTGTTCAAAATGTTTGAATGGTATTTAACAAATCTGCGAGGTAACATTCCTTCTTGTAATGCCTGTTAGAATGCTTTCTACAGATTTCTAGGCAGTAGTTTGCCACTTGTCCCCAGGATTAGATGATTTGTTTTTAATCTGAGGTTTCCATGCTTGGATTCCCTGAGTGCTTGGAGATGTGGAAAATGGGCAGAACAGAAGAAATCTGGAAAGAAGAGCAAACTGAAAAAAGAGTGCTTTTGTTTGGGGGCTCCATCTCCTTCTCTAAAAAGACTGAACAAAATTAATGCCCCTTGAGGAAAGTGTGAGATGAAAAGACAGAAAACACTCTTGAGAAAGTCCTCTAGTTAAGCAGTAGTTGTCTTTCCCACGGCGAATTTGAACACTAAAAATGTCATTAGGCTAACCTAAAGGAGGCACTGAGAATCTGGTAGTTTATTAATAAAAGCCATAATTCGAAACTGATTGAAAAAGAACGTAGTGTTTCTGGGAGAAGTTCTAATATCTCCACTGGATTTCTCTGGCTGGTTTGGCTGAAAGTATGCTTTCTAACCTTAAGTGAGCATCTAGGTTTCCATCATGGCAACAAATAAAGCAGCCTAGTGTTGGGACTTGGTATTGTTTTGCAGTTTGGCAAAAGCAAGGGATTTCTGCTATTATTTTAGTCCCATTTTAGTCCCCAGCATTAAGGATAGCTTGCAAAAGTAGATGGCAGAAGTGTTGCTTGAGCAAATAGTTTATCTATGGCCTTGTCTGGTGTTGTTTCTGGGGTAGCTTGGCGTTCGTTGTGATGATCGCATCTCCTGTGGGAGGCTTGATCCTAACTTACGACCTAGAGGAAAATTGGTCTTGCATTTAGTGTCTGAGATTTCTTAGGGTTTCTCACATGCAGGGTTCATGGCTATGTCATTAGGATCGTAAGGAGTATGACCTGCAAAACTAGTTTTGCTCATTCTTCATGAATCCTTTAATGCTCAGATCTCGCGTGGACGCACTGTTTATTAATTTTAGAAGTAAAGTTCTAGCAACTGCAGCTAGATGGGATGCTCTTCAGATTACTTATGCAGAAGTGGTTTTTCAACCATTGTACTCTTTAAGTTTTGCTGGAGTTTTTTTTAGTAACTGTCTTGATTTCAGAGCCAGTTAGGCCCGTGTATGCAAGTGTAGGTAGAGGCCAGAGGTTAGTTGAACTGCTTAAAAATGTTTCTATACATTATATTTACCCATCATAAAAGTTCTGTGTTTTCTTTGGGTTTTTTTTGGGGAGTTGTGTTTTTTTTGGTGGTTTTTTTTTTTTTTTTTTGCAGTTCGGCTTGTTTATTTTGTTTCCAAGAGGACTTAAAATATTTTGTGGTTTAGGATGCTGAGAGTGACAACCTTAAGTAGAAGTCCTAGCAAGAAAGTTGTGCTTTCACCTCCCCTTAACACTGCAGCAAGTATACACATACTTACATAGACACGTGCACATAAACAGTGGGTAGATTCCTTATGTTTCCTAGGTCCTCTGAAAACCTGGCTGATTAGCTTTAGTTTGGACAACCATACTTCCTTCTTTAATCTGTTCAAGTGAAGCACAGGCACTTTGTTAATCAATAGCTGTCTCTTAACAACTGTCAGTGATTGTATTATTTCACAAAAAAAAATAGTTTTACATTCTGAAGACTGAGAGACTTCACTGTTCTGTGAATGTCATAAATACGAGTTGTTTTCATCTTCAGAAATTGAAGATAACTTCCCAAAGAACAGGATTCAGTTGTTTTAATTAATCCTAAACAAACTAAGGCTTTTTTATATCTTCCTTCAGTTTGATTCCTAGTAGCAAAGAAGGGATTTGTAGGTAAAATAACCCATGGAAAGAGAACCATACTGTTTCGAGCTGTTTCTGTTTTTCAGACTGTAATTAAACAGATTCTTAGTATTCTGACAGTGGATTCATGTTCTGCATTAGAAACCTTCAGCTCCACTATTAATTAGGGTACTGTTGATTTCTTAAAATAATATTCCAGCTCTGAAGAATCATGATCCTTTTGTGGATCTTCAATAATGTTCCCTGTTAAATTTTTTTTGCTAGGGACAGTAGTTGACATCTGGAGTATGAAAGCTTTTAGCTGGTGTGAGTGAATGGTTATAACATTCAGAGCTCTTGCTCTTCTTGGCGGGTTCCTCTGTGGGTCCCTCAGCGCATGATCTTAAAAGGGCAAACTCGCCTCCAAAGAGCTGGGGAAAGTTTGGCAGGTTAAAACTGTTTTATTTTCTGGTCCTGCCTTTTATAGGTATCAGGAAAGGAAAATGACTTGCTTATGTAGTGCAGTCCTCTTTCTGGAGTACAGGTTGTTTCTTAAAGAGGATAGGGAAAGATGTTGATTGAAGCAGGTGGTCAAATAAAAATCCTGGATGCCCATTTTGTATATTCTGTACCCAAAACACAGAATTCCATGGAAAGTTGTAAAATGTCAAAATGTTAATCCCTGCAGTTAAGATATCCTGTTCATAGTGTTTCAGCATGGTTTTGCTGAGTTTTCTGAGAAGTGACCTAGAATGTTACTGAATCGATTTTTAACTTGAGGAAAGATCTTGGGTGCCTGTATCCTTACCAGCAAATCTTCTGAGCATGTTCCTTCTCAGGCTGAGTGTTGAAGTGCTTTGACAATGAAGCGTCAAAAAATAGGTGCAGAAGAAAGTGGTAAAGAAAATCTTTGTCTAGCATTTGAGCACTTGGTATCCCTGTTGAGTACCTGCACGGGGAGGAGTTGTGTTAGCAGTGAGTTCTTCAGAAGTCCTATCATTGTTTATAAAGAGGCTTGTGAGGAAAATCAGGCTATTTTGGAGAGGAGCCGTGTTCAGCCAAGGGTTTGCCTAACGAAACAAATGTGAGTAGTCCATCCTTATGTTCAAACAGGGAGCAAAGTTATAGGCATCCTTCTTTTCTGTTGAAATACGGGATTAAAGGTGACTAGAGACCCTCTCATAGATAGTTTGGTGTATTTAAGACTTTGGGGGATTAAATGCAGTATAAATGATGAAAGAGAAATCTAGTTTTAATAGCAAGTGTCTGTTAATACCTTGTGGATTTCAGTAGTTGATGCAGGCATGAGGGCCTGATACTGCTCTTTGGAAAGTTGGGGGGGGGCGGGGAACGGGTTGGGTGTTCTGGAACTGGGGAAGGCAAAAAGTGGAAGTAATCACCTGCTTAGTGGAAACACAGAACACAGGTCAGAATATGAATGGGCCCAGATAAAATCTGCCTGCTTTAGGATAAGCTGAAAGGACAAAGTGAGATTCAGCAATTGTAAAATTGAATGCTTTCCAGTGTGTGTATATTTACACTTGCCAAGCTGTTGACCAAACCTGCTTTTTTTCATGATGTGACCAAACCCATTTATTATTCACTAACAGCAAGGGTTTTTTTTGATTAAAATAAAATAAATTATATTAGTTTCCCCAACCTTAGAGAGCTTGAAAGTGACAAGATAGACCTGTGATCCAGCACTACAGGGAAGTGAGCTGTGGTCTAAAAGAACAGTTAAAAGATGCACAGCTTGCTTTCATCATGCACTAGAGACACCCCTTGGAAAGTGTCAGAGACTGGGCTAGATAAATTCTTAGATCATGTTGTTTATGATCAATATGTTTCGTGTGAGGACCTGGTGTTTTTTAGGGCTGATGAGTAACTTGTGATTTCAATCTAATAGTTCTGCTTTGCTTCCAGTCATATTTATCATACCTGCACCAATGCCTGAAAGACCTGGACGAAACTCAGTGTCATTAAAAGCATAAAGTCCATTTACAAGTAATGAAAAAATTTTTTTCCATTTTACTTTTGAAGATGCAGCATCTCACTTATGTGTTCCATTAATAAAGGATGCAATGAAACCTTGTCTTGATTGTGATCAATTTTAACAAGTTGAGTATATATACTTCACTGTTTAATATGATCAATTTGGGAACTGTATCTAGAGCGAGAACACTGTGATTATATTTTATATAAATAGGCTCAATTTTGCACCTTTTCCGAAGACCAAAGCACAGGACTCCTGGCCATTACTCTGTATCAGTGACATGCAGAGAGAATGTCTGGAGAAGAGGAGGCTGAGGGGGGACCTTATTGCTCTCTGCGGCTACCTGAAAGGAGGTTGTAGTGAGGCAGGTGTTGGTCTCTTCTTCCAGGTAACTAGTGACAGGATGAGAGGCAGGGACCTCAAGGTGCGTCAGGGGAGGTTTAGATTAGATATTAGGAAAAAATTCTTTACTGAGAGAGTGGTCAGGCACTGGAACAGGCTGCCCAGGGAGGTGGTGGAGTCCCCATCCCTGGAGGTGTTTAAAAAACATGTAGATGTGGCACTGTGGGATATGGTTTAGCAGGCAAGGTGGTGTTGGGTGGATGGTGGGACTTGATGATCTTAGAGGTCTTTTCCAACCTACGGTTCTATGATTTAAATGGAGGTGGGCATCTAATCTTAGAAACTTAACCTACGAAGGGTTATCCAAGCTCCACTTCCAAATGAGGAAGCTGAGGGCTGCAGAAAATGGATGATTCATGTTTGTCAATTTAGTGGCTGCACCTGTGTGCTTGTGAAATGTAACAAATACATTTCTACATCTGTATTGGTGTTCTTGAATAAAAAAGAAAAATAGGGTCTTTGTTAGGGGGAACCTGAGAGAGGATTGCTGGAATTTGAGCAAAGATGGAACTTTATTGTAAAAATGTAGCAATACCAAATTTGAAGTGTGTTTAGCAGTCTTCAACATGGCAAAAATCTTACCTTAGTCCAACTATTTTGATGCCTTTTTTTTTTTTTTTAAAAAAAAAAAGGATTTTCACCATAATTTTATCTGATCTGGAATACTTGATGTTATGTGGATGCAGTATACGGATCAAATAAGAGAAGCAGTTTTCATTAAGAAGGTTTGAATATACTTCATTCTAGGTGTTTCTTTAGAGATCAAAGCCGTACTACTAAAATCACCACTGTCTTATTAACTGGAAAATTTTTGCCTTTTGAGATACTGGCACATTACAGTGACTTAGTCGTTTTCTTTCTTCACCACCTAAAGATTCAGAGTGGGAAGGAATATATGGTATGTGAAACGTACAGATGTGTTGTGCTTTTGAGTAAGTTGGATAAACTGTCTGAATGTTGTGCATGTAACTGAATTTAATTGAATTAATTTGAATTATTAATGTTATAGTTCTCTGAGGTTTTGCATGATTTAAATATTTTTTCTAATCTGTAGGCTTTTAGATGAGAAAAAATCTAGTCTAATCCTGCTCTTAGTCAAATTAACTTCCATAATTAAAAGTGTGTAAAATGTACCAGCTTCATATTTTTTGGCTTTCGGTTGGATTTTGCTATGAAGAACAGTTTCATTGTCGTAACACTTAAATTGGTGCTCTTAGGTATCAGACAGCTAGATTATTTTACCAGATCTGAACATTATGCTTTTGGAATTCTTTGGCAAAGATGATTCTGAGATTTTAACTTTTCTTCAGCAGGGATGGGCAGTGGGAAGACGAGACAAAAAAGTTGCAAGTTTTAATTTGTGAAGTATCAAAATTGGCCAGGGTACTCCTGAATCTCTTGTTGTCTGCATATTTATATCTATCTATCTATATATCTGTCTATGCATATCTCAGAAGTTGTTAATCAGCCAGTGCTTCATGACTGTACTGTAAACAACTTATGCAATTCTTCTTTTACCATATTTTTTCAAAGTCATGGCTATATTTTTTTAACTCTACTTTTCTATTTTACTTCTGCCATGTTTTATTTTTTATGCAAGTCAGATTCTTCTGCACAATAAAATCTGCTTTGCTCTGCTGTTCCACTAGGGGTATATTCCTGGTTAAAAACTTTTTTCAGTTCAGTATAGTTTTCAGGACTTAGTGCTGTTTTCAGGATATTAGTGCTTGGAGTAGCCTCAGCTGAAGAAGGAAAGTAGGGAGTATTTGGGCAGGAGAAAAGCAGCAGTGCTTTATTGACAGTTCTGTGTAATGCCTGAACTGGGATGGAATTTATCCTGTACCAAGAGGTGATCCTACTTTTTTTGCTTTCTTCACCTATCAAAGTGAAAATAATCGCATTCAGGCTTTGCAGTGGGGTGCAGAAGCTCATACAGGGCTTTGTGCTGCTGCTGGCCGTCGGCTTAGAGCTGGCTGTATAGCACTGCGATCTGTACTGGGGAGCTGGTACCCCTTACAGGGGAGAAGGGATCTGTTGTGGGACAGCTAGTGAAGCTCTAGTTTGTTGATAGTGCATTGAAGTAAGGTTTTGGTTTGGTTGTCTTGAAATTTGTACTGCACTTAGTAAATAAAGAACTTGCATAGCGATGTTGCAGGTAGGCTGGTCATGTGGATCTGTGATATTAATCAGGTACAGAAAAAAAAATAGAGCAGTAGCTCAAACCACAGGTTGCTTAAAGCGAGTATCTGGTACAGGTTGCTGTTGACCCAAATGTCTTACCACAGAATGTATCTTATTTGAGTGTGGTATAGTATTTTGTCTGTGTTCTTCTGTTTCATTCATGTGTATGCTTTCTCTCTCGAAATATGTGGCTACTGGTATGATTCTTTCTTTGTGATGCCTGTGAAAGAGGGGATGGTAGATGTTAACCTTGGGAAATGAAGAAAGTCTGAGTTCATCAAAATATAACTCTTCTCCTGAAGTGCATCAGGAGAGTGAGAAAGGAGTGAGGAGGTACAAAAGCCTGTGTTTCTTCCTTGTATCTCCTGCAAGAAGACACTATTAATAATTTATTAAGAAAAACCTCAGTTACACAGCCTTGGGTTTTAAGTTTGCTTTTTTTTTTCTGCATTTGTCAGTCGTGTAGTTTCATGAGCACAGGATGATAAAACCAGAGTTTAGAAATGTTCAGAACAGACGTTGAGTATTAAGTGAATGCTTCATGGTGTGCAGAAGATCAGATCTGAATCTCCACAGGCATATTTCAATTTTTTTTGTGTGTGTTCTGTAACTTTATGGTGAAGTGTGGTGGCAGTAACTAGTGCCAGCCACTTAGCTCCATAGTAGACAGACTAGTAAGTCAGGTTGGGGGTCTGAATGTGTAGTCACCCCTTCTTGGGCTGATTGGAAGTATATTGTGAGATGTAACATAATTATATTGGAAGCAGAGCTGCTTTCTACCTGTTTATGTAAGAGTTGCTTAAAGTCTCTTGTTCGCGTGCTGTGACAAGTGTCTCGGGACACGTGAGAGGAATTAACTGAGCATTTGTTGACAGGTCTACAATACATTGTTCTTCTATCAGTTTTATAATGGTATTAAATATTTGGGGTTTTTTTAGTGTCAGAAGTAATAGATTATACTGAGTCATTAGTACTTTACAGTATATGGTGTAACAGGTGAATCTGTTGCTTTTTTCAATTGGTATTTCACCTTTGACATAATATTACTATTGTATATTTAGGAAGTAATTACAATAAAGAAGTTTCTGGCAAAACAAATGGTAATACATGCATAGCGTAAATGATCAAATACTGCTTATTTCTGGAAAGTCAACCTAGTTTTCACCAGATCAATGAAAAATGATGTAAAATATACTACCACTCATCTTTGATTCTCCTTGTGGAAGCAAGTGGCTTTTTTTGCAGTGGGGCATGAGCAACTTCATTGCCTGTTGTAAATTATTTTCTGCCTTTTTAAAGACGTTATTTTGAAAGCTAAGAACTTAAATATCTTGATTTAAAAAATGCTGTACTACATTAAGCATCTTGCACAAAAATGGAGTTTATATTCTTTGTGACTATGAAGTATTTAAATACTTGAGGGTTCAACACATACTAGGAAGCTTTAAAAAAAATATTATTGCACACATTTATCCTCATATCCATCAAGAAAATACTTGCTGTGGAAACAAAAGGCACAGTGCAGTTCTGTAGTGACTTTTTTCCCCTGTATAACAAAGTATTATCTTTGAACCATCTGTTACTAACTTGTTATCTAGCCATCACCTTTTCCTCAATTTCTGTACAGCTGAGAACTTTTTGAAAAATAAGGCTGAAAGAAATCTCAGTAGGTGTAGTTTTATCTCCTTCTCTGCCTTCTTCCCAGGCAAATTGAGCTATGCTTATGCCATTCCTGACAGGTGGCTTTAAGAACTGGTTAGACAAACTATCTCCAGTGCTGGAAGCTCCATGGTATGCTGAGCCAACGGCAGTCCTTAGGATGAGAAGTTTTTTCTGAATATCAGTCCTCAGTGTTACATGCTGAAATATGTAACTTGGGGTTGAAGTGGGCAGTGAGCTGCTTTAGAAGAGCTTCACGAGGGAAGGAAGAAAGTTGTCGTAGCAAAGCGATTGGTGTTTTTTTAGTGAAGTTGCTTTGGCTGCTTGTTTTGTGCGTTGTATCAAAGTTCAGTGTTCCCTTTTTCAATGCAGCCATCCTTAGAACCAACTTGCAGACTGTTACCTTTCTCGGTTTTCTGTGTTGTTTTTTTTTTTTTTTTTTTTTTTTTTTTTTTTTTTTTTTTTTTTTTTTTTTTTTTTTTTTTTTTTT
>Ga0065711_1045995_pt1 | contig 13152 bp, 7 predicted proteins | sample Hoacrofraction12_FD_59098 | JGI IMG/M metagenome (GOLD analysis project Ga0065711, IMG submission 59098) | Hoatzin crop microbial communities from Cojedes, Venezuela - Epithelial fraction 12 v2 (version 2) | ecosystem: Host-associated > Birds > Digestive system > Esophagus > Crop | place... | reverse complement strand
GCCATCTTCATTACAGTTTTTCTCCACTTTTTTTTTGTTGAAAACACTAAATATTATAGAAATCTTCCTGTAAAATAGGAATTTGGTCTTTATTAACATTTTGTAGAAAAAGAAAAAAAGACAAGCAAAGGCTTTAAAATAACCATTCTGGATGTAAAATTCTTAATACCAAATTCCTGACTAAAAGCAAAAAGGAAGTGAAATAGACATTTAAACTAAATGCATAGGATGGCTGAGGTATTTGTATGTTGATGCAGCTCTTCACTGGAAGAAAAAAAGAAAACAAATCAAAAGCCCCACCAATGTAAGTCATTTAGCACTCCTTACCTTGGAACCTGCCAACATAGTTCTCAGCATTTTTGTTCCTCTTCCAATACCAACCACTGCAAAGACAGAAGGAGAAATGCCACTTCAAAACCAGCTCTGCAGTGCCCTTATTCAACACCATTCGTTACCAAATACTACGCTAGTCAAAAACACAGCCTTTCATGCTCTGTTAGCTACAGTCAACGGTTATGAGAAAGTATCTCTGCCGTTCAAACACCACAAGACTAGTGAAAGGAAAATAGTCTAAAGCAGACGATAAATAAGCTTCATCTTTTGTTAAAATGCTTTGATTCAACCCCTAGATTTATTTACCTTTTCATCACCAAAGAAAGGGGCAGTGCAATTAACACCCTCTCTGGTTTGATGAAGGCTATGGCTCACTAATAATGAATCTAGCCTTCACTGTAAGTAAATGTCCCTTTTAAAGGTTGATAGTGACCAAGACTAATAGAGCCAAGACAGTATAATGAAATTATTTATCAGGCTTACAGCAAGAAAGTAAAATAAGCAAAAGGTCCAACTGCCTCTGTCAACTATCTTTTATAACCAAACCCTCCTATTATTGTATATGTACAGAATACTGTCTTTTCAATCTTAAACCAGTATTCTGCAAAACAACAATTGGTCAGCTCTTCGTAAAAAGACAAGAAACATAGGTCTACTTTATATTTTATTTTAAAGCTTTTCACAACCAGGTGCTTTCCTTGAACATGCTTTTCTACCAATTTCTCAGCATACAGCAATCCAAAGAAACAATGACAACAGAAGGAAGATGGGAAACAATGAAAATTTTACAAGGAAATTAGTTTTGTGTACAACTCATGGACTACATAACAGCTCATGTCCTTGCTTTTAATAAAACTACAGGAGTTAAGGGAGCGTGCAGAAAATCAGCTTTGTGTTAACCAGGAGCCAGTACCAAAAGCATGAAACCAGACAACGAACTTTTTTTTTTTAAACAAACACTTGTGCTCCACTGCTTCTCAGTCTTTACATTCTGAGACTCATTAGACTCCTTATTCTCGATTACTTCTCCTCTTGTTCCTGAGGGTTTTTAGTCACACGTGCCCTTGTGCTCGCGCTTTTGTGTACCTTCAGCTCTGCCTGTTCCTGTCATACTCACCAGACAGGAAAGAGCTGCAACACGACTGAGAAAAGAAGATAAGCACACAGATAAAATTTTATAGCCATGCACTTTCCTTGCAATTTGATGACATCACTGACACTTTAACATAACTGCTGAGCTGAAATCTGTGGAGTGTCACGAGATTCAACAGAAAAATTTTAGAGAGATATGGAATGCTTTTGTGAACAAGACACTAACAATTTTCCCAATTAACCATCAGCTTGTTTAGCATGTGTATTACTGAAAGGTGACATAAACCAAACTTGCCACACTACACAGGGTGTAACAAGGTTTAACTGAATTTTTAACTTTTAATTTGCCAGTCTCTAAACCACTTCCTGAATGGCATTTGCTACTTGGCTTAAATAATATCTACCTCAGTTTCAAAACAATTACCGTCACTCACTTACATCTGCCCTTTTATAAATTGCTTAGATCCTCCCAGGACAGAGGACCTCCAATCTCCCCTACATAAGGTAGAGTGCACATTACAAAGATGTGCTCATTCTCAAAAGACGTCATCATAATTCTCCTTTGAAACTTCACCGCTAGGTTTTAATTTTGATCTTTTTTCATCTTTTCTAATATGGAAGCACAGTTCATACTGTCATATAGAAACAAGCCAAATATTTACAATTCCCATTGTACAGCAAGAAACACTAAACTGGAACCACAGCTTTAGATGGATATTAAAAGAAGCTACTCACTAAGACTTGACCTACAATTCCTTGCTTCTTTTATCTGCAATATGAGACCTAACAGCAAGAAGCAGTTGAGTCCCGGCTCCCACCACCTTCCAAATGCAACAGAAGCCACAGACAGGGAAAGACAAGAGACTTTGCCTCTCACACAGCAGTCGCTCCATGCTCCTACCAGTGCAGGGCCGTCACACACCACCTGGTCTCTAAACTGCCTTTCACTCACATGCTACAGATTACTGCTCCCTGTCTCCAAGGTCCTTTATCACGTACGTTCGCTGTCAGCAGGAAAAGAAATATAAAAGCATACTTTCTGATGAAAAGCACTGCTCAGTTATTTGCAGTACACCTGGCACACCAAGGAAGACTCCGTATCGACTAATTCCCATGAACAAAGTTATAGATATGCAGTACAGAAAATCTGGGAAAGAGCAATATAGATCAAGAAAGGAAGATTAGAGGTTTCAGAAAAGAAATACTTCTACTATGCTACCGTCCATGAGGAAAGAAACCTTCCTGCTCCACCACCCTATGCCAAAAAGCAGCTCATACTTTCTGAATGTTTCTGTTGTATCCTCCCCCCTCTCTTCATTATCTTACCTGAACTCACAAGAAATCTGGGCACATTCCCCTTCCCACTCCTCTCCAGTTTTGTCCTTTCCAATCTAGTTACTATTGATTTTTCTCTGTGTGTTTTGTACGGCAGCGGACTGAAAGACCCTATGTCGTTTTTAATCAATCCATAGCATATTAAGACGATGCACTTCTCTGTCTTTACCAAGCACATCAAGCCCAGGTACTTTTTGTCATGCCACAGGAGCAGACTTCGGAGACTGCTGAATATCAGAGAACAGCAGGAGAAGAAATTAAGAAGTACAACTGATTTTTCTTTTCCTATGGATCAATGCTGTTGACTTCCCACAATGAGCAGTAGCACACTCAAAGACAACATCTGTGTAAAAGGAAAATGCCCACTTCAGCAATACACAGAGTATTCTCTGGGGAGCAGCCACACAGTACAGGAAACTGGAACAAAACAGGCTAGTGCTTACTTCTAGCCCAAGAGTCACATTTTGCAACGTTCACAGGTGACAAAGACAATTACCAGCCTATAGGCCTCTGCTAGCAACAAGCTCAGCAAACAGCAGCCCCTTGCAGCAGAGGTGTCCCTAGAAGTCAGTACACAAAACTCAGTGGATTCACTTCCAGTGTATACTCATAGTTGCACCTGTTGATTTTCAGTACTGAAAAGGTACTGCTGTTCTTTCTTCTAGCCAAGCAGAGCTACAAGGCTATGATTTCAGCAAGCTGTAGTCTGCACGTTACTCATCAACAAAACTATTGGTGACAATATATGATGTGGGAATAATCCAGCCCAACGGTCACACCCACAGCTGAGTTTTGCCACAACAGCAATTGACACATCCTGTTCCTTAATAAAACACAGCAATTCAATAAATGGATTGCTATCAAAATTAAAACAGAAAATCTCTTTGATGACTCTTCTTTATTGAGCAAGACGGGCAGGAAGTGAAAAAGGTTTCTGTGATGAGCCTCAAAAAAAGCAGCAGCTGAATTTTCTTACATCTTTCATTTGGCGCATATTACAACCCAAAAGGCTCCCTCAAAATCCCAGAAAAGCATTAGTTTAAGAACAAGTACTTCAGAAAATTATGACGACTATAAATCCCCAGCTTAAGTAAAAAAGCCATCAATTTCTCAGGTAATTTAGAGTTCATTACACAAGAGTCTGTATTTTCATGTAATAGCCCACAAGTTTGTTCAGGAATTTGGTGGGGGGGTGGAAAAGTCAGCCTTCTGTTAAGAAACACATTATATGCACGTAAACGTATATACAGGGGAAATTTAACTCAGACCACACTTTCACAGTAGCCTGTCCTTCCCACAAACCCACAAAGCCTGCCATGCATATTCCAAATTGTTTCTCTGCGTCTGATTTCATGTAGGCATGAAAATGCTTCCTGAAATCATCTTTTGATGACTGTATTTATATTTTTCATTACCCAGAACTCCTGCCGCTGCACTGTCCAAAGTCCCACCATGTCCAATTTTCAAAACCTGGTTTCTTTTATTTCCGTTTGTTTGCACACCAGCTTCTGCAAATAGAAGTTGAAATGAGACATTATAGGACAACCTTACAACACAGGAAAAATAGCACATAATTCCAGATGGCTAAAGGAGATAAAAATCAATTATTTAAACTATGAATTAGTAGTGCAGAAATTGCTGTACTGAATAAGACCAACGTTTCACCTAGACCTCCTCCCAACCCCAAACAATTTTCAAGCTATTTTCACTTAGATTCTAATCAAGTCTTCTGCACTATTATAAAGCGATGGTCAGAAAAAACTACTAGAAAACCTGGCAGACAGTTCACCCGTGAAGTTTCATTAAAAAAAACCATGCAAGAACTAGCAGCAGAGCCCCCAAAATCATCTAGTATACACAAATTTTACACTACATAACCTGAAAAATTTGTGTTGCATTTACTCCCATGTAATGGGCCATGTTTGTTCACATGTATGCAGCCCTGTGGAAACCCTGCAATGAACTGAACTTGCTCACTGCTGCTTTCACGCTGTCAGAGCACCTCAACCCACCATACTTCCTACGCAGCTGATGACTCCAGTAATTCTGCAGAGTCCAATGTCCCTTATTTATTAGTATTAAATATGGCAAACACTCTAAAGCTCCCTGACTTCTTTCTATTGTGTCTTGATTATGCCTTTCACTGCAGGGAATCGGACATGATCCAGCTAAATCTCTCCCATGCACAGCTGAACTAAAGTCCGTGCCTACACTACAGTTCATTACAGAGTAAATCAGTCTAAAGAGGCAACCACCAGCCTGTAAGTCTACATCCACTTCATCAACAAGCGCCCCAAAGCCCAGATCATTAGAAGGAGAATCTAGGCCATAGGCACTCACACCTTTGCAATAATAACACTTTTTTCCCCCCTAACACCCAAGGCTTCCCTGCATTCAGACAAAACAGTTTCCGCAGACTGTGCCCAGCACTTTCAAACTCCTTGAAACACTTTTGTGGTTTTCACTCTTGTGATTTTCAATGGCACCAGGCAGTAGGACTGCAGCACAGTGACGCTGCCGACGCCCGTCCGGGCAGGTGGGTGCACGCTGCCCCGGGACCACGCTCGGCAGCTCTCCAGTGACGCTGGGATCCCCCACATCGCCCACAGCGGGGCTGGAGCTTTCCGCTGGGGCACATCTTATCCCCCTCCGAAAGGCCGGCCGGCACCGTGCTGTACCCCTGGCAGCCACAGATGCCCGACGCAAACGAGCAAGCGGAGAATGGGGCCTCGCAGCTCACCCTGCAGCGCGGCCGACACGCTGAGTCTGGCGGGGCCAGCCAGAACGTATCCAGGAACGGCTCCACTCCGCAACCCGGGCCGCGCCATGGCCGTGGGCTACCACCAAAAAAACCACAAAAAGAAATCGAAAACCAGTTCTCCTTCAGCCTCCTCCCTGCCGTGGCCTCCTCGCTTCACCCCCAAACCCCGACCTCGACCCTCCGGGCCCAGCCCGGCAGCCCGGCCCGCCTACCTGCCAGCAGCCTCTCCTTCAGGAGGTTGAGCACGCCGGCCGAGGTGGGCCCCTTGGGCTTGTACACGGCGAACAGCCCGCTCAGAGAGAAGAGCTTCTCGGCCGACCTGCCCAGCGCCACGCCGCCCGCCTCCCGGGCGGCCATGCTCCCGCCAGGCCCCGCCGAGCAGAGCCGCCCGCCTCCCGGGCAGCCATGCTCCCGCCAGGCCCCGCCCGAGGGCCGCTGGGAAATGTAGGCCGCCGCGGCAGTGAGGTGAGGCCGCCCGGCAGGCCCCGCCGCAGCGCGGAGTTGCCCGCCTTGAGAGAATTATATTCTGCTGGCTGGCTGCTGAATCCATTAGTCTTCTTGCCTTTGCGTGTGCCATATATGAGAGCAGCGGGGCGGCGGCCCTCCCTCAGACCCCTCACCTCCGCACTGAAGTACAGCAAAGGCTGTGTTTGGTTGCAAAGCAGCGCGGTTTGGCAGTTGCGCCCTTCTTTTGGGAGATAAACCAGGCAGGGGGGCTCAGAGGGCAGCGATGGGTCCAGGTGCTGGTGATCGTAGAAGTGTTAAGGTTGGAAAAGACCTGTAAGACCACCAAACCCAACCGTTTTCCCCTCCAGGCCTGGTTTGTACAGACTCCTTTCTCTGACAGCGCTCTGATAACCCCTAAATATAAAATTTCCACTTACCAGAGGGATTGTAATTAAACTAAAGGAGATCCTTGCTGTTTTGAGAAGACAGGAAAGCTATAAGATAGAGAGGCTGCTCAATAATTCTACCCCAGACAGCTCGGCCTTGGGAGGGGAGATGCACCAAGCCACAGAGATAAAGAGGCACCAAGAGGGCAACAAGACCAGAGCAAAACAACCTGGAAGGACACCATGTACTGATCTTAGAACTGAGTTTGGGCAGAAACAAAGGTCAGCCAGCGGACACTGTGATGAGGAGTATAAGCCTTCATCGTAAGACCCCCAAAGACCACCTGAGGACACTAACAGACATACGTGAAAGACATTAACATATGCTAATTAGTTCTTGGAAAAAAATCATTAATATGCTAAGCATTTCTTGGAAATATAATGCATATGTATACTGTGATTGTATTTAACCTGAAATGACAGGGTGCTTGGCGTGCAGGTTTGGAGGAGAGATCCCCCGTGTGCCCGGCACCACAATAAAGAATCCCTGCTTAATAGCCCTCTGACTATTGAGTCTTCAATTCTGGCTTTTCACGGCATCAGCTCCCAAGGCGTTTAAGCAAGCTGTGCTGCAGCAAGGCACCAAGAGCTTGGGTGCTTCACTCGTGCGTTTCATTTATTCATTTGTAAAAGCCTGCAGGTGAAACCACGAAGAGACGCTGTTACGGTTAGCTAAGGGCTATGCGTGTTCCCAGTCCTCCCCAGAGCTTGAGGGAAGCAAATCTGCCTGCGGAGCTCAATGGCTCTCCCTGCACAGAGCAGGACCGAGGTCCCTGTGTGGTTTTTCAGCCTGTACTCGCGTCAGCGGCTCGCCCCGTGCCTGCCCACAACTTCCAGGCAGCTGCACGGGGCCCAGAGCTCCCAGCTGCACCCACGAGATGGGCCAAGGCTTCCTGCCACCAGCAAGGCCAGCCAGCCTCCCCTGCACGCCTCTCTCTCTGTGTATGTTGTTAATTAGGCACCTTACTTGCTTCGATCTCATCTACATAGCTGTAATGTGGCTGTGGAAGTATTTGCTGTTACCATAAGCTGCAAGGGTGGATTCCCTGGTACTGGTGGCCATCGATGCAGGACGTGGAAGTGAGGTGCCAGAGTCCTTCTCCAGAAGGTAAAATGGCAAAGCCACACTTGAGTTAAAGGTCAGCAGGAAAATTGCTGTTGATTTACATGGAGTGAAAATCTAAGTGGAGTTGTGGAAGGCACGTTGTAAACCCTGCTGGAGTTTTTGTTGCGGACATGGTTTATTCAGGCTAACCATTTGAGAACTATTCTCATTAATCCCTGCTAAAAAAGAGCTTAAACACCAATTACTCTGTAAGCGAGCTCCAGCAAAACTATTTAAACCTTGCTATTAAAAGATGGTGTTAGTAAGCTTCCGAGCAAGGAGATTGCAGCCCAAGGACTGCAATGCAAACCTGTCACATCGCCGTGCCCAGCAGCATCACTGGGTCAGCAGACTGCTCTGAAAACATCGCAAAGGTTCGGAGGCACAGTATGCAGAGAGGAGAGCTCCACTCTTGGCTCTCGGCATAAAGGTGTCCTCAGTGCAAAGAGCACCTCAGCTTTCCAACAACGCAGCAGCAGACGGGGCCTATGACAAACCTCCCTGTGCTGCCTTCTCAGGACTGGCCTAAGCAGAGAATTGCTTAAAATGATGTAATTACCCTAGCACAGGCATAGGGCATGAGCTCAAGGTCACTGTCTGACCCCCAGTACTGTTTCCATAAATTGCAAAAGCTTTTTGTTTGTTTGTTTTTTGAAGGATGGGGGTTTCAGGTGGCTAAATAAACTACCCACTACTCTCAATTTTAGTTCTGAGCAGCAGGTTCTAGTAGGTCTCCCAGACTTCTGCATCAGCAATTAAAACACAACACTTTGTTAATGCAGCAGATGGAGTCTTTGAAGGCTTAGAAAGGGGTTTACTTTGACTTCAGTGGGCATTGGATAAGGGCCCAAAACAAGAAATGTGAAAAACTATTAATGACTGTCAGCATTCCAGTGAGCTGGAAGTAGAAGTGTACACAATTCACACACGGTTCTCTTCATGGGGCAAGGTTATTCGGCCTTCAAAATGGTGGGAATGATGTACCAAACTGTTCATCTCAAGGGCTTTATTTCAGATTTGCCTCGTGTTGCTTGTGATTAAAAGTCATTACCATCTGCTCAGTAGCCTATTTGAAATGAGATGTTTATCTCCAGTGATTCCGAGCCAAGCCAGGGTCCACAACAACCAAAAGCATGATTAGACTTACTGTCTTTATTTGCAGCCTTAATAAAGGAGCTCAGTAAATGGCTGGAAGGACGATGGTGCTTTATGCATGGAATATAGTAGGTTTGGTAGAGGCAGGACAGATCCTCCCCTCAGGTCACTGGAAGTGCTCAAAGTAATGCCTCGAGGATCTGGTGCAATTATGCTTTATAGAGAAGAGATAACGGGTAGTAGCTGTTATACGTGCAAACAGCACGAGTGCTATTGCAGAAGGAGAGATCCATTACTTGCTTGTGCAGAACAGAGACGCAACATTTCCTTTTACCTTGCCCAGGAAGACACTCACTTCTTTGTGTGCTTTCAGACTGGCTTTTTCTGAGGTAATGCTCACAGACCGCAAAGCAGAAGAAAATGATGCTGCATTACAGCTTTTAAAATAGATTCAGTAGCAGCACGCTATTTCTGTATTTGTGTTCACTTTATGATTCCAGCTTTATCGTCTGTATCCAACTCAGAGCAAAGGAGGTCAGTCAGGGCTCATGTTCTTCCTGTAAAAACAAGGAGTTGCAAGGAGTTGCAGCTGTTTGACGGTCTAGGTCCTAGATGTGTAAACTACTCCCTTGTCAGCCAGTGGAATTTTGTCTGTTATGGGAACTATCAAAGCCTGAAAGACAGAATTTTTTTCTTCTAACTGTTCCATCTGTTTGGATAATAAGGCGCAGATAAATAACTCTTCAACTTGTTAGTTCATTCAGTCCCATTCAGATGGGCACGGAGCACATAATTCATTGTGTTTGAGTGGTTCTTCTGAACAAAAGTGGGTTCTTCAATATCTTGTTGAACTGCAGCGATTTTTAAAAAAGAATGTCAATTATTGCATGCAAGGGAAAGGTATAACTACCCGTGACTTACACTAATCCTAGGTTTGGCAATTTTCATTAGTCATTCTCCCCTGGAGAAAATGTTCCAAAACTGCAAGTACTGCATGAACAGATTTTTGTATTTTGTTCAGATCAAGACCGGTAGTTAAGGTTTACACCAATTTGGATTTTATATCTAGGCTTTTTTTATTTTTAGGAATATTTGCTTTCCACCTTTATTCTGTCTTCTCTCATATTAGAGGGACCATTTTAAATTGAAGATAGTTTAGACAAGAAGAGGTTTTGGTTAGCTGATTTAATGCGGATTTATAGTGTCAACACTTATTAGGTTTATTAGTTTTGAACTGGACAGAATATAGTAGGATCCAAATGTTTTTAGCTGTTCCTTTTTTATGTGAAATGGAGTTCTGGCAGTTAGCTAAGCAAGAGAACAGCAATTTTTCCTGATCACTGGTAGATCACAAATGGTGTAGAGCTACGGAGAAATATGATACAGATATGATTTCAATTGCTCCTTATGGACCATTTTTGAAGATATTGCATTAGTAAATGAGGACGGATCTATTATGGACTGGGAAGTTACTTTTAATCTCTGATACATGCCCAAGTGTGTCTGTAATTACAGAGGACTAAGCGTGATCTGGAATCAAAACATTCCACCTGAAGAATCTGAATGTACATAAGCCCATGGGACCTGACGAGATGCATCCCAGAGTCCTGAGGGAATTGGCTGATGTCGTTGCCAAGCCATTCTCCATCATATTTGAAAGGTCATGGCAGTCAGGTGATACTTAAAGGGGGCCTATAGGAAAGATGGGGACAAACTTTTTAGCAGGGCCTGTGGTGATAGGACAAGGGGTAATGGTTTTAAACAAAAATAGGGTAGATTTAGACTGGATGTAGGGAGAAAATTTTTTACAATGAGGGTGGTAAAACACTGGCACAGGTTGCCCAGAGAGGTGGTCGATGCCCCATCCCTGGAAACATTCCAGGCCATGTTGGACGGGGCTCTGAGCAACCTGATCCAGTTGAAGATGTCCCTGCCCACTGCAGGGGGGTTGAGCTAGATGTCCTCTAAAGGTCCCTTCCAACCCCAACTATTCTATGATTCAATGATTCTAAGATTCAGTGATGCCGAGGGGAAGCAAAACAAAATATGTTTTTCAGATCTTTGATTTTGTTGTTAATAAAAGTCTCAGTGGGATTCTCAGTTCTTGTTTAAATTTGCAGTTTCTTGTTACAGTTGCTGTCAAAGAACTAATTTTCCAAGAAGCTGCATCCTAATTAGGAACAACAAAGAACTCACCAGATGTGCATATGAAAGAAGGCACTACATGAGGGATTGTTTATGTGGACAATTCAATTCCAACCTGCCTCTCTGTAAATTCAGAACAGAAGGTTAAAAGGACCTAGACACTATTAAATCTAAGAAGCTACTGAATGCCACGGCTAGAAAATATGAGTTGAACTGAAGTGTTTTCTTGAATAACATTCAGTCTTGATTTGAAAATACTGGGAGACAGGAAAAAAAATGGACTGTAGCTTCACTAGTAGTTCAAATTTATACCTATTTTCTCCACTGGCTTTGTACAGTTTCAGCATTCAGATAAATGTGTTAATAATCAGCCCTTTGGTGACTCGTTCTCATCTTGTGAGCACACATATAGACTCTGATTAACGGTTTATGATGGATGTGCAGCAAAGAGAATACCTGAGCTCCTCAAATGACCTCCTTTCCTCACCTATTCATTTGAATGAAGGAACAGATTGTTCCTCCAGAAAAAAGCCACCTTCAAAATCTATTAAACTCACTTCAAAGTTAAATAAATATTGTGTAATTTTCTTGACACTAGAAAGCTAAAGCCTATGAAGCCTCCATCTATGGAGAGTGAGGAGCTTGTCTTCCAAAACACTCCTGCACTTCCAGATTCAATGTACTGTGACTGTAGCGGTGGCAGAGCCATCACCTCTACACGAACAACTGGGTTGGCGCAGGTCCCCAGCCCACCACTGCAAGCCTGTAGCAAATGCCTAGGGAAAGTATAAGAATGAAGACTGCAAGGAGTTTCCTTCTTTCCTTATATACCCTCCCAGCTTCTCTTTGTCAGCAGTTTCAGGGTTTTTAAAGCCAAAGCTTGAACGTGGACCGTTGTATTTAACCATTATCAATGGATCTTCCCTCTGTTGTCTGATCTGCCTAGTTGCTTTGAAGCCATATCTGCATTCAGCTTTTACTCTGTGGCAATGACTTTCTCAAGTTAGTTGAAGGTTTTATGAAGGAGTCCTATTTATTTTGGCCTTTATTTAAAGCTACCTTGACTAGCACTAGGTACCTCCTGATTCTAGTACAATGAAAAATGAAAAATTCACCCATTTATTTCCCCCATCTCTCTCACGATTTGAAAGGCCTTTAATCATATCTCGCTCTCCCCTCATCTGTCTCTTCTCAATGTGAAGAATCCTGTTAAGTCTTTCTGAAGCTCTATATTTAGTCACTCCTCAGACAGGGTATTTGTTGGCTGTAATCTTCATTATGATTCTAAATGTCTTCTCCATCTGTTTTTAGATTTGACAACATTCTTCTTGATATGGAGTGACCAGTATTTTACTTAGCAGTTAAAATATGGCCATGCTATGGTTTTACAGCATGGCATGACAAGACCTTCTGTTATGCTTTCCATTTTTTCCCAAAATTCCTAGCACCTGATTTACTTTTTTGATCCCTTTATGAGGTGTAAATCTTGACCTCCTGGGCACAGCTGGAGAGCTTCTTTGTGCACCAGTAAGATCATGTAGCATCATTAATAGAGCTGGGGATAGATGGTAGCAGGTGAGTCAGGCCCTCACCAAATTTTGCCGACTGCCTGACACTCCATGTATTGCAAATGAAGCTGCCTGATGCCCAATAGCTGTTCTCTCTCTCCCAGCATCCTCCATCTTCCATTGCTTGGAGGCTTTTAGGGGGTCTAGTGGACCAGCACACAAGTTATATAGATAAGCACAGAGATAAAGGTTCAGTCCACATTAGGGTCCTGGAGTTACAGCCCAAAACATAACAATTTCTTAAAAGCTCTGGTCTACCATACAGTCATAAGAAGACAGAAATCTCTCTTCTCACACAGAAGAAGGGCTGTCCAGAAACCCTGCAAAGGGCAATGGCTAAGTACCTCAGGTTCCTCATGCCAAGATGAGTGGGAACATAAATAGATGACCTCCCCCTAGATGTGATGTCAATCAGTAAATGTCTCCTCTAGCTGGAGACATCACCACAACAGTCATCCCACACAGAGGCAGAAATCAGCCTTTCTTAACTGAAGTTGAACCTGACAGTTTTCTCTGAGCTGGCTTCTTTCTTTTGTTCCCTAGAAAGATTCAGTTCTTTTCGCTTTAACTCTCAAAGACACATTCCCTGTATTGATTTTCTTCCTGATCGTTCACAGAATCACAGAATGGTAGGAGTTGCAAGGGACCCCTGTGGGTCCTCTAGTCCAACTCCACTGCCGAAGCAGGGTTACCTACAACAGGCTGCACAGGACCACGTCCAGGCGGGTCTTGAATATCTCCAGAGAAGGAGACTCCACAACCTCCCTGGGCAACCTGTTCCAGTGCTCCGTCACCCTCAGAGGGAAGAAATTCTTCCTCATGTTC
>Ga0065711_1045994_pt1 | contig 13152 bp, 11 predicted proteins | sample Hoacrofraction12_FD_59098 | JGI IMG/M metagenome (GOLD analysis project Ga0065711, IMG submission 59098) | Hoatzin crop microbial communities from Cojedes, Venezuela - Epithelial fraction 12 v2 (version 2) | ecosystem: Host-associated > Birds > Digestive system > Esophagus > Crop | place... | reverse complement strand
TTTTTTTTTTTTTTTTTTTTTTTTTTTTTTTTTTTTTTTGTCCTTCCTTTTTCCACCTCTGGATTGCTGTCTTCAATAGCACCAGACTGTTGTTCACAGGCAAGAGAACTGTGACTTCAAATTATAACATTTGCAGTCAGGCAGCTTTCCTCTTTGATCCTTGGTAAGCCAAATCACACCTATGCACCTATCTATATTGTTTTGTCATATATGCATGTGTATATTAGCACACCACAGTTCAGACCGCTTTATTAGTTCAGGGATAAAATTGTGTGAAAGCTCTGCAAATCATCCTTAAAGTCTGTGACAGTTCTGATTAAACGATATATACATGTGTGTGTTTATACATAAGTAGGTTGTTTATATGTGCAGACATACATTTATATAGTTCATGGAATGCTAACAGACAAAAAGAAATGCAGCACTGAGCAAAGCAAAAGTCGTCATTAGAAGGCTACGTACTCCTTGAGGTAACTTTTAGCCGCACAAAACCTATTTTTAAGAGCCAGTAGTGGGGGAATGACATCGGGCCTGAGCCCTGGAGTTTCCATCAAGCTATATCAGGAGTGCCTGGGGAGCCAAGCTTATGGAAAAAAGAAAAAGTGGAATAAAGTCACACAGTTTTCTCTACCCTTGCTTGTTCCTTTCAGTCTCGGTTAGACAAGTCAGCATGCTCTTGTCTCCTGGGGACCCGACTTCAGCTTGGGACACAGTATGAAGCTGAAAATCATGCATTTTCCAGTAACATATTGCATACAGTCATAGTTGAAAATTAGCAGAAGACATTTTGCTTCTTTCCTCTTAAACTGCTTGTTGGCTCTGAGCAAGTGGTCTTGCTTTCATTTCCCCAACAAGATCAAAGAAAACAGATCTGCCCTTCCTCCCTCCCTCCTCCCCGTTAGTCAGCGTGAGCAAAAAATAGCATAAGAGGGTACCTACGGGATTCAGAAGAATGGTGAGGAAGAGTTCACCTCCTCGGATACTTTTGTCCAGCTCCTGAGGACCCCCAGGATATTCCTTGTAAAAAATAGTATGAGTGAAAAGGCCACAGGTCTGTCGAGGGAGCACCTGAGAACAAAATAACAGTGCCATTGTGGCATTAACTTCTTTCTGCAGCAGCCACCTGAATCCCTCCAGCAACTTAAAGAAGCAAAACTGCAACCCTTTCTGCCTCTGTGCAGTGGTGTGTTTATTTACAGGCTCCTTTGTGCCTTCTGTACTCTCATGGTAAGCAAGCGTGGCGCTGCAGATATGGAGATATCCAGATGCCAGCTCTGAAAATCTGCGACACACGTGCAGACCGTTTTATTTAGCTCATACACTCCTAATAAGTGTCTGTTTCCTGGCATTTGGAAGAGGAAGAATACAAAGCCAAACCTCTCTTCCCTTGGCAAGATTAATTTATTAGCAGATAAATAATGCTTCCTGGCTATCTTCACTATCTCAGGCAAGTAACCTTACTGTTATTGAGGCACTGAATTTGTATTCAAGGCTGTGGACCACAAAAGACTTGTTTTGTCATACTTTCCTCAGTCCTGGAAACCATACTGAGGCCCTCATGCCTGTTTATGGAGTGTGTACAGGACTAGTGGGATGCTTGCATGAGACTAGTCCAAGGTCAGCTCCCCATCCTGTCATAAATCAAGTGGCTACATGTCAGAAACAAGCCAGTTAGCAGGCATGGGAAAGCAAACTCATCTTGGAGAACTAGATGGTTTAGTTACATTATTAGCTAGGTGCTATCAAAGGGCTCTGGTAAAGAACAATAACTGTTAGGGCTTATAGACATTGCCTAATCCATGCAGAGACATAATTCACCTGGGGAAAGTCTTTCGTTTCCCTCCAGTCAGTGTTTTCGCTTTTCTACTCTGTTAAAACAACAGATAAAACCTATATTCAGCAGAGCATTTTAATACATGTGTAAATGGACTCCTGAATTGGATTCTATTCCAATAGTAATCGGACTCTGTGCAGTAACTTCTTGGTTCTGATTAAGATGTTCCTTTTGTTTAGGGGATCACAACTTTGACTTTGTATGACTAGACAATATTCAAGTCAGCTACGACTTTAAAGCATCTTGGGACCTGCCCTTGAAATATTTCTAATTTTGCTTGCACATATTCAGGTTTTGTGTTTCACATATCTGTAGGGTTGCAGCTGGCTGGTAAGACAGGCCAAATAATTTTGTACATTTTCCTGCCCTTCATGCAGTTGCAGTGTGTATGTGAGGAACCTTCTATCTCCTTGCACAAATGCATGGTCTGGATAAATCTGGCACGTGTCCAGTCCCTGGCTCTGGGAGTTTCAGAAGCAAAGCTCGGAAGGAAACCTCGGCCTCAGAGAAGTGTCATACTTGCTGGAGGAGATTACTCACACCTACTTACCTTCCTAGGTGGTGGATTTCTAATCCTTTCATGCATAAATATGAACCAGAGCTTGAAACATAGGTCTTAAGCAGTTCAATGAATTTCAAAGTATGCACTTAACTTGGTTGATAGTTGATGGGACTACATTTGCAGTTGTCTGAGTTTGTGTGACTTTCTTTTTAGAAACTGGCTGCATAACAAATGCATTATTTTGGCATTCTTACAAGTCCTCGATCGCAGAGAATTTTAATGATTGCTGTAAAACTTGAAGCATTTTGTAAAAATAGCACACTTTTGAGTCGCTGAAAGTACTATTGATATGAAGCATGGAAATGCAGTGTACCATGATGCCATTGTGGATGAAGCCCCGTCTGTACCGTGCAGGCTTCAGGTGTGGGTACTCTTCTGTGCTGGTCACTTGGATGTGCCAGACCTTCTTCCAGGCCTCATACAGCTGGATGTGAACTGGGTAGACGCCAGAGTGGTGTGGAGCCACTGCGTACCCCATATCAGTCGGTATGCCATGCTCCTGTGATACAGCAGAGGGAGGAATATATTTAGGAACAGAAAAGGAACATGTAATTATTCAAAGCTAATTTTTCCTGCAGACAGCAGCATCAGAGAAGCGGTTGTACTTGGTCAGACTTGTACCTATTTGTACGTAGCACTGGCTAAAAATGGGGGAGAGATGAGGGGAACTGCAATTAGAGCTTGATAACTGCAGAGTGATAAATAATCCTCTTGGATTATGTTGCGTATACTGTTACACGGAATAGATTCACCTGCCTGCTCATTACATATTGCCATGTATTTTAATATGCATCCTACCTGTTTGTTTTTTTTAAAGGTAATCCAGTAAACTGATGCTGCTTATTTACTAAGCTACCAAACAACATTAGAGCAGTAAACCAATGGAAAAAATTGTTGCAGTGACATAACATATACGGGATTTTTTGTTTCCTGTTTCTGGAATAAGAGCAAGATTCCTTCCCAATTTTATAAATAAATGAATAAATATTCCCCATAGCTTCTGAATCCAATTATGTTTTTTCCATAGTATTAAGGTAGTAGCAAAAAAGCTGGACTTTGAAGGACATCTGTTTCATTTCATAAATATTTATTTAGCTCCATTTCTATGAGGAAATATGTGCATTTTCATGAAGATAATATATAGGTTATCTTGAAAATATCTTCTGATGGTACAGTAACGTACTTAATGTGCAGGCAGAAGGAATTAAGGAAGAAGTTTAACCATGAGTGTGCTGGGCAAGTTCCCTTCACTCCTGACATTCTCCTGCTTTTATTCTGCTCCTCATCCCTCCCGCTACTGACTTAGTGTGGGCTGTCTGAAAACCTATCTGATGACACGGCCTGATAACCACATCTGTAGACCGGGACATGTTCAAAAGAGAGCAAATTGTTTGAGGTGTAAGCTATACATGTGAAAATGAGGTAAATAGTTTCATTGGTCTGAGTGACTACTCGGAAATGCACCCAGCGTTTATCATCAGTTACTGGCAGAAAGGCTACACGCTGCCTCTTCTGCTGCTGAGGCTCATTTCCAGCAGGTCCGATAAAAGCCGTGTTCCACTCTTCTACGGCATCTCCAGGTTGCAGGGTGTACTGACACTGTGGCTCTCACCGGATCCCTTCCAGCACTTCCAGTGTTTACTGAATTCATTTTACTCCTAGTACTACAGGATACATCAGTTCTGTTCATATAAAATAGATATTCAGAAGGAAATGGCTAAAATGTGAGACAATTATTTTTTTGTTCTTTTTTTTTTTGTCCTTCCTCTTGCCCACGTCACCCAAGAACTGTTGATTACTTTAATTCCAGGAACAGCAGGTTCTTCTGGGCATCTTCAAATGCTTTGCAAAGAAAGGGTTTTGTTTCATCTACAAAAATTAAGTCAAATCTGTAGGGAATGCTTGTTCATACATCTTGTAATGTAACTGCTTATAATTATCCATTCCTTATCAGTAAAGATTTTAGGTTACTGGCTGATCTTGAAAAAAAGAAACCCAAGCTCACTATTCCGTAATTTACTGAGAGCAAACTGTAATTTCTACTTAATAATGTTGTTACCTGCTCGAAAGGCGTAAGTCAGTTTAAGGGTTAAATAAGGAATAGCTATCTAATGAGCAGTGTTAAATCACTCTCTTCTCTAGTTTTTTTTACCATGAAGATGTATAAAGCAAAAAGCTATATTTAAAGGTTTCTGAAAAATCTGGCCATATATTACTCTGCCTGAGTAGTCTGTGATGCTCACACTGTGAAATGCACTGTGTTAACTTAAATATACTGTATTAACTTGAATCTACAAACCTTCACCAAGCCTGTGTTAGGGAGTACACAGACACCTAAATGTAAGGCAAATGTGTCCTGAGCTAGATAATGAACACTGCTCTGAATCCAATGTCCAAAAGTAGGTGTCTGGATGAATACATGTAAAATCCTGTTTATCTACTTACTATTTGCTGCTGATATTGCCATAGCAACAGAATGGTGAAATGGTAATATGCCATTCACAAATAAAATAAACCAGCTTTTCAAAAATTCTCAATATAAAAAGCTAATTAACCTCTGAATAAAACCTGCACATCAAGTAGTTCATCAAACAAATACATGTTAGTCACTCAGATACCCAATACGGCTTTGAGAAGAAAGAACTAACAATTAATCAGATTTTCTTTGTTCAGTTCTATGTTCAGTTTACTTGGGTAAATTAAATATTGTGTGTCCTCTTTTAGTGATTTCTGTTGCTCTGTTTCCTTTTTCCCCTCATTTTCTTATTAAACTTAGTTTGGGCTTGGGAACTAGTGCGTAAAAGGAGGAGTATACATTTGAATCTAAGCTATTGGGCAACATGGGAGATGCCTGTAGTGAGTATATTTTCTTATATACGCGAAGGAACAATTTCCTACAAGATTTGATTGGGTTATTTTTACATTCTAGACTTGCATTGATTTTTTTTTCATTTCAAAATTTGTTCAAAAACTTTGTGTGTGTATTTGTCTAGTTTGAAAACCTTGTGGCCAGTTTTGGCACTGAGAACAGTAGTATTATGTTCCTTTGCACTCTTAAGCTGGGATGCCAGAGCCATTCATTTTGCATAGGTGAAATTTGTATTCCTATTTCCTATAATGCAATGGTTGTTGCATTTTTGGCAGAAAATTCCTTGAGCTTTTGCTACTTCACATTCATTGGTTTGCATCGTGGAGCGCACTGGGAGTGTGTGACCCACCTTGTTTTAAGGGCTAGACGAGACTAGAAGATGCTCCCCAGGAGCACACCTCATGTTCTCCATGCACCAGTGAGCATGTGGTACACAGATCAGGCTGCTACCAGCTCTAAATAACCCTCCCTCTGATGCCTGCGTGTGGCCAGCACATCTGGCCAGCAGCACCTGCTTCACATGGCAGAGCCCAGGGAATTGCTGTGTCTTGCTTGTGCTAATGCACCCAAACCAGAGCAATGGGACTTGGAAAATCATTGTCCTGCCAATGCAGCCTGGCTTTCCTGCGCGCCCTCCAGAGTTACCTTGCCCAGAGCCCATGCCTAGCACAGGTAGTTTTATGGGTGATATGAAAGGCTGAAGCAATCTGCCAAGGCTGCTTATCTATCTCAATTATCAGCTTTGTTCAAGCAATCGAAGATTTGCTTGAAACTTCTAACCTCTTTCGACCTTCCTATTTGTACAGAAATGAGCTGTTTGCCGTGAGTCAGCATGTGCTGTGTGTACTTACTCTGCATTTGCAAAAAAACCCTCTGTCAAAGAAAGTGCAGGTAATGCCGAATGAGCACTGCTCTCCGGAAGGATGTATTTTCTCAACAATTACTTTTGCATTCCTATAGCAGCTTTTCTGTTAGTAGATGATGGAAATTTGAATAAAAAAACATCATGTGGAAGACTGACGATTTATATTAGCAGGATTTTGTCTGACAGAATAACCCCAGTTTTTGGTTGAACCAAATATAACATGTCTTTCTTAAAATGCAGTAAGAAATAAAATGAAACAAACCCTAGAACTATTATAACACAAGTGGCATTCTGGTTCTTAAAGATCGCTGATGATTTGTTTTACAGAAGCTTCTAGTATTGGCCATTGTCGCAGAAAGAATAAAAAGGTGACCTTTTAATTTATGAAATTTATGTCTACTGTAGTTCTTTTCACACAGTCAGTTGAACTGCAGGATTCCCTTCAGTGTAAAGACTTCTATTGGATGAAAAATTTAACAATACAACCTCAGATAAGTTTGCTAAACCTTTTGACTTTGTCCAACAGTAGGTGATGGAGTAAATGTAATACTTTAAAAGATGCTGCCTTCCAAACTTGAAAGATTTATATAAGCTTTGCATATTTTTAGTACTGGGGTATATTTCTAATATTGCTGCACATGGGTGAGATTTCCTATATGAGATTATATGTTACTATGTCAGTTTAAAATACTTAAAGCTTCTTTCATGTGGTAAAAGAATTGGCTTCTTTCTTGCTTGGCACTCACAAAAATACTGTGTTGTATTTTATCCTTTATGGACACTTGATTTTTGTTCTCAAGGGTTACACTTCTGCATAATTTTTATTGAATAAATATTTTAGCCTTCGATTACTTTTAGTTCAATTCTAAACTTTAAAAAACAGTTTAAAACCTCTCTAGTTAGACAAGACGTTTCAGCAAGTGAAAGGTGATTGTTCTTGAGATATAGGGGCTCTGTATGTCGGTGTTTGCTTTCACTGTTGTTTTTTCATCTCCGTGGTGTGCAAGAGATGGAGATGATGTTGGGATTTAAGATCTTAGGCTTCTGAGGATGTGAAATGAAGATAGGTAGTCCAGCACTGAGGAAGCTATACAAGACTAGGAAACATGTAGACTCTGCATGTATGTGGTACTAAATAAAGCTGAGAAAGTAGAGGCAGTCTTAGAGACGTGCTGTCAAAGCATACTCCTGATACTGTCAAAAGCACTAATGAAGATGGACTATTTCAGAAGGACATTAAGGTTAGGCAGAAACAATCTCATCCTGTCTGCACAGGGCAATGTTATCCTATATATGTAGACTATTTACAGAATATTTTTAGAGGCAATCTCTAGTGGGCATCTCTCCTTCCCAACATTAACTACAGATACTAATAATGGGACAAATAAGACTCTCTTTTCATCACATGTAAATACTTTGCCTTTGGTAAGTGGTCACTGCTTTTCATTTTCTGGGTATTTAATTGGTATATTAAAAGCCCATGGTTTCTTTGTGGTTTGGGCAGCTCAAAAGTTTTAGGCAGAGGAAGTGCTAATGTGCATCTGTAGTTGGTTTATAAACAGGAGATTGAATCTAAGGAGCGTTACTAGACAGGCTCTGAATTGATTTGTTTTGAATATGTGTATCTCTCAATCAATTCGTTTGTTTTGTGTATGTCTCTCACTTCTTCATATCAGATCACAGCTACCTTTAGACAGCTGATGATAGTTTTCTCCCTATCTCTACCATGCTTTGGGCACATGCGCTCACAAATGAGCACAGAAGATAATCACTGAGCAAACAAATTAAGGGACAAAATAAAGAGTTATAGGCTTTGGATTAAATACATTCTACTTGTTTTTGTCAGATAAGGATGTACAAAAGGGGGTATGAAGGATATCTTGTAATTAAAGGATGGCAATGAAAACTTGGTTAATTTCATTTTTGGAATATGTACTATCACAGACTTCTGCTTGCACAATATGTTTACCTCTTTGTGTATCAATTGCATTGCCTATAAACAAGGAGACTAATACGTGAGATATTACCAGTTTTCAAACTTTAACCCAAGACTTAATCTATTAGAGTCTTTAATGGATTTTGGGGTCTTCTGACAGAAAAAATCCCACAAAACTTGGTCAGGTCAAACCCAACTGATAATCAAAGTAAACGTCATTTGCCATTTCCTTTGCCAGGCTCTGAAGCACACCATCCATATCTATGTAAAAAAGGTGACATCAGGATAGCAAACTTACTTCACCACAGTTAAAATCTCTAGATCTTGTTCCTCTGGCGCTGAGGATATCATGAGCACTTGAGAAGAGATTTGGAAGCAAGGGCTATGGGAATGGGGGTGTGGATGGGGCCCATCACTGAGGCACGTGTGGACAAGGATTTTGCCAGGCATAACTTCCCACGCTGCCTGACAAAACCAGAGCAGTGGGACAAGAACATTTATGAAAGATATGTGAAAGTCTCTTCCTCTCACCAGCTAGGCATGAAACAGTAGAAATGATAAATATCTCAGTGACACATAAGATATGATAATTTGGAGGGCAATTCTTAAAGGCTGTCTCCCATTTCACAAGCATTTCCCATGTAAGTGAATCCTTTGAAGACTGTTCATTTTACTAAGCCTCAGATACACAGACGTATATGTATATGCACTGAAATGAAGGCAGATATCCAATTAGCAAATAGTTGTATGTATACAAAGCTATTTAGATATCTGATTTCTACATGTATTTCATGACACAGCTGTTTGAGGCAGAATGCAATTGTAAGCCCCCATTTTATAGAGCATCATTACAAGGTATGAATATATCCGTGTAAAACAGAATGAGGTCTTTTATCTATTTGCCAGCTGTAACACCTGTATTTCTTGCCTGTGTTCAGCAGACTGTATGTGTACTTGAGCTCCTGCAAACCAAGGATTATATGTACAGTGTAAATACAAGAGCCAACAAAAATTATGTTTATGTACATTTATAGCTCCATGTGGTAATTTCAGGTGCACTGGCTTGTGTTTATTAAGATTGATTTTAACCCTCAGTACTCAAGTGACTTTCCTTTCATGAAATCTTTTCCCCCATTGAACAACTTCAATCACAAGCCTGATGGTCTTGCATGGAGCAACTGCTGACTATGATGGGATTTGGGTTCAGGTTTCCAGATAAAGTGATCTGTTTTAGCTTTCTTCTAAAATGATAAAGCCAGGAGGACCCAGCAGGTCATAATGAACAGAATTTTTGTTGTGGTATTCAGGATCTTAAAGCAACTTGACTGTTCTTCTCAGGTGTAATGATGTGCTCTCCCATCCTGAAGACCCTGTTACCTTTTTACACGTTTAAAAAAATGAATGAAGAAATACCACATCAGGTGAAGAACGAATGTGATCGTACTTCCAAATAATTATTGCATCTTTCCTTGCAGAAACTGACACAAAAAGTCTTCTCTACCTGCAGCTAAAACAGGAGGTGGGAGGATACGGTCAATAAATGAGAAATGCGAGAGAAAATGGCATCAGTATCAGGTTGGGTTCCCCTGAGTATAATACTAAATTAAGATATTGGAGCACAAACAAAACATGTATAACATCAAGCAGATTTTTGTGTGTGTTGTTCTAGATCTCTAATTTAAATTTAGATGCACACTGTGAAGTCAAAGAATAATGATAAGGGGTTTATTTTAACTTTGGTGGAATTATAAAAGTGCAGCTGTAGAACAGGGAGTTCCTTTCACAAGTAAGCTGTGACGCTGAGGATGATAAAGCAGGGGAGGATACAAAACTGCTCTGAACTTGTGACTGGGACCTCTCTGATAGCTATCGGGAAGGTTGTCATATCAGGAAGATAAATTTCTCCCACAGAGAGGATTTCACAGGAAGCCTTTTGAAAAGAAATGTTCTCATAAGTAAATTGTACAGCTCATATAGATTCAAGGTTAAGAGTTTGGTACCACCCCTGTCCAAATGTTAGCAGGAAATAAAACTGTAATAACAGCAGCCTTTCACTGACATCAGCTCCTTATTTATAGGCACCCTAAGGAGTGTCTACCCTTCAGGGAAGATAGGGACATGGGCTTTATCTTTCTGTAGTTGAAGTTGCAAAGAGATTCTGTTACTAGCCCTGTTTTCAGGCTATGCTATGGATTTTACTCCTAAAGGTGATTTGACCTGGATGACTTCGTGTTTCCTGATAATACTGGGAGAATTTCCTCATAGGTTTAAAGAAGAATGGACCGTGTATTTTCGAGATACAGATTATTTTAAAAAATTACTTTTGCATTTAAATCTCAGCTATATTTGGGCCTCTTGGCCAGGCTACACAAAAGACATGGAAAGACCATGCCAGGAATGAAGGCTGACAGCAAAGCAGAACTGTAGAAAAGAAAAGAAGTCATCCAAAATGCATCTGTACTAATGCCCTGCCCAGCAGGAGATGGGAAGGGGGGAAGTCTGGCAAAAAGCGTAAACAGTTAAGCCATTTTTAATGAATTTTCTTTGAAGGTTGTTAGAACAGTATGTTCATAAACAAGTGAATATATTGCTTCCAACTGCTTGCTCAGGAATCTGCCTCTGCTGGTTTCCTGATGTGCTGTGGCTCATATGAGGGATGGGAGGAAGGGGCAGCTGCTGGCTGGCTTTTCTGAGCTGCAAAGGACTGAGACTTGTGTTCCCCGAGCAGAAGATAAAGCCTCACTGTACCACTCTGTTCTTTTGAGTGGCTCTGGTTGCCTGGCATTTCTATGCCTTGTCAAAGACCACACACAGTGTCTTTCCCAAAGCAAGCATTTATAGATTTCAGGTTTTCTTTGTGATGCTCAATAAGCAAGTAGAATTACTCTGTAAGGACTCTAAATGGTTTCCACATGACCTCAAAGAACAAGTACTCTGAGCTCTGGGCAATGCTAGGAGGATAGCTCTAGTAAATTAACAATCCAAATGAGCAAAAATGAATCATTATCTATAAAGATTAGCAACAGGTTAGCTATGTAAAAAGCATATTTTCAAGCAGGTCATCTAAAAACAGCACAGTGAAGTCCAGCAGCTTTACTTATTTGCTTCATTAACTTAAAGATTTCTCACAAACCATACACAATATTTAGGGTTCACTGCAACTTTATCCCTCCCCTGTTGACGATGTTTGCACCAGACTTCAGGAAGCTGATAACCTGTGTATAAACCCCTTCCTAAAGCTTAAAAGGCCAGCTGATATCTGCTGTGATTTCAATGCTTCTGAACCCTGTGGTCTTGCTTGGGTGAAGGACTGCTACCTTTTCAGAAAGCCCGTGTCAGTGAAAAAGGCTAAGACAAAACTCAGCCCAAGTTTGAGTCACAGCAAGACTTTTTTTGGGCCTGTGTTTCCAATCTTGCTGCCTTTTTGCATATCTGTGTAAATATATATGTATAATATAGATAAACATAAAAACGGCTTGGAAAGCATAGCTATAATTTGCAAAAGTAACCTAGTAAACCTGCTGGTAACTTTTACTCACTATTGCAAATTCTTTGTTGAGGATCATCTGCTCCACCAGTGATGACTCATTGTGGAAGAGGTGAGGCTGCATGTGACTCCACATATGGGGAAACCACCAAAACTCATCCACAGATCTCAACAGCAGGTCGTCGCCTTCATCTTCTTCTTCAGTCCCTGCAAAAGAAATCAAGAAGAAAAAAAAGGTAATAGAAAAGCAACCGCAGAAAATACCCACAATTATTTTTTTAAACACAGAAGACGCTGACATAAAACCTGATGTCCTTGGCCTGGATGTCTCACTGTGCTGCAGACAGACTCTACCATATTACAAAAGGAGTGAGGTGAATTACCATGGATTGTAGTTATTGTTTTCTATTCCTGGTATAGTGTAAACTGACAGTAATTCTAGCAAGCATTAGTTTTCAAGGGCTGCTTGTTGTGCTATGTAATGCAGTAGGAGTGTTTCAAAGTTCAGGATCCCCATGAAGGTGGAGATTGGATGGACATGTACCCACCTGCTTTGGTCCTGCCAGACACTGCGCAGCTGTAGCTGGCCAAGGTGGCATCACAGAGAGCTGTGTGCCAAAGTCTTGCCATCCTGCCCCCCACACTCGTAGCTACCTCATCATTAGCCTCAGTAAACTGAAATCTGGTAATTTCTGGTAAAATGTGAAACAAGTTTGCAATAGTTTCAAGATATGATTAGGTGGATAACATGAAGCTGTAATGGTGAAGAGTTTCCAAATGTAGTTTCCTATGGTTCAGTATTCATTTTTTGCCAGGTTTAATCTTGAAGTAAAAATAATAAAAATTTCTGAGTTAGTGAAGAGTATCTGCTTCAGGCAGAAGCAAGCATGTGTAGTTATAGCAAAGAAAACCTTCCATTTAAGAAATGATACAAAGCTGCTTCCACCGTTTGCAGACATATGTCTGCAGTGCTTTATCAAATTGGAAAGGCAAAGTTATATTTCAGTAACCTCACCCTCAAATTACGCAACAATATTCAGTTTATTAGCAGCCTTCCTTCTTGCTCCTTTACCATTTAAATACTTTTATTTAACTTCGGTAAAGAAAGAATTGTCAAAATCAGTCTACTGATGCAAACATAGGTATCTTTTCATCTTACAAACCTTTTGAATTTTTGCAAAACATTTGGAAGAAAATGCTCCATGATGTCTCTGTTCACTTTTGTGGCACGAGGCAGGAACACACAGAGATGGCTGTTCAGTGTATGCACTTCAGCTCTTTATTTCTGTTTTTCACTTCTGCAGTGCTTTTTGAAGAATGCTACTACACAAGCAGTGCATTACTTTGAAACTTTCTCCTGGTGTCACTGAATTGCATTACTTCCCTCTGCAGCACTCTGCAAGTTCTAAGAAAGTTGCTCCCGCTGATGAGAGTGCTGCTGGAAGAAGAAAACAACCTTGTTCTCTGGGTTCCTTGTTTCCGTCTGAACATGAGGAAGAACTTCTTCTCTCTGAGGGTGACGGAGCACTGGAACAGGCTGCCCAGGGAGGTTGTGGAGTCTCCTTCTCTGGAGATATTCAAGACCCGCCTGGACAAGGT
>Ga0065711_1008260_pt1 | contig 13152 bp, 7 predicted proteins | sample Hoacrofraction12_FD_59098 | JGI IMG/M metagenome (GOLD analysis project Ga0065711, IMG submission 59098) | Hoatzin crop microbial communities from Cojedes, Venezuela - Epithelial fraction 12 v2 (version 2) | ecosystem: Host-associated > Birds > Digestive system > Esophagus > Crop | place... | reverse complement strand
CACCTACAGTAGGCTGCACAGGATCTTGTCCAGGCAGGTCTTGAATATCTCCAGAGAAGGAGACTCCACAACCTCCCTGGGCAGCCTGTTCCAGTGCTCCGTCACCCTTAGAGGGAAAAATGTGCTGCATTTTTCAGGAAAAGGACAATGTGCTGCAATCAAGTAAGGCACCACCAGTCTTGTTCTGCCCCTGGTGCATTGTGGGAATCTCTGAGATGCTGCCATGCGAATTCTCCACGCCGATGCCCAGCAGAGGGTGATATTGTACAGTAGGTTGTAAATCTGTGTGGTGCAGCACCTCACACAATTATCTGCAGCCATTCCTTAGATTTTTATCATTTTAATCCACCCTTTAGAGCTATTACTTAAATGATATAGACATGGGTGGTATAATTAGAATGTGCTGTATCTGCCATTAATTTATGACATATGATAGGCTTATAGATGTCATAAAAGTGTATCTTGAGAATGCTGTGAACTCTGTTTAACCCTGATGTTTCAGAAAAGTTTGATTTTTATGACCAAACTGTTTCATCACTGCAACAAGATCTCTCCTCATTCTAGGAAAGATGCTTAAAATGAAAATTCAGTTTCCTCTGTGGTCTTGATATTCTCTTACTGTGCTGGAATTGGCATATGCAAAGAAATGTCGTGGTGTTACCACGAGCATCAATGCAACTATTCTGGCTTGGACTTGAATTTCACTAGAACCAGGTATCCTTTAAATTTAATGCATGGGAAATTCATTTACATAATCAAAGTTAAATTGATGCCTCTTGACCACTTCCATGTTTTCCATAAAACTTTCTCCCATTGAAAACTGACCGTAATGTGGAACACCGTCCATCTGTGTATTTGTCTCCCTCTTGTGGCTAAATAAATTTTTAGGCCTGATACTTTGAAACAACTGGTTTTATTCTTTAGCTGAGATTATTAAAACATTTGTTTCTATATTTAGTGTTTTCTTTTAGATATTTTTCTTATATGCTTTCAACTGATGTGCGCTATAGGCTGTCAGACGGTAGTGCCCATCTTGTTTCCAGCCTAGATTTTGACATTCTCTAAACCAGTCAATTATGGAGTCACGTGTTGCTGTCTCTCCAACAAGAACTGTATTTCTTTTAGAATATTCATTTGACACAGCTTTATCTGATGACCCAAAATGCTGGCTAGTAAGTAGAACGAATAAACTGGGGTACCACTGTACGCGCTTTGCGAGGAGGGAAGTGCTCAGTTTTGGAAGTGTCAAGAGTTTGGTGAGATAGCACTGTTGTGCAAGGAAGGCTGCATTAGCATGGCTCTGAAACATCTGGCTGGGAGTCAAAGAAGTATGAGCATTTGCCATCTCTGCTCCTGCGGGCTGTGTACAGACTGCTTTCTGAGCTTTCCAGAAAAAAGGATTTGCGGCACGTTTCTAAATCGAGAGGCTGCTAAAGCTGTCGGTTGCTTGGGAGGAGAGTTACCTAGCCTGAACGGAGTGAAGAGGGATTTTAAAAGGAGCTTTTCCTGTAAGTCTTCAGTGAAACTGGGCAGAAAGCATATGGCTTGCACATAAGACAAAATAATTTTATTTTTAAAACTTCTATGTAATCTTGCAGAACAATCCCTAGCTGAAAGAGATCCGGGGTTCTAATATATGGCGTTTTAATTTGCTGATCCACAGAAAACTAGTTATATTTTAGGTGTTGAAACTCCACCTTACAGTTCTCCTTCAGCGATTTTGTAATGCAGCTGTCCTGCTTTGTGCATTGCTTAACACCACAGTTGCTGGTGGCAAGTTTTTCCTTGGGCTTCTAGCATACAAATCGATGTTAATTATATTTGAAGGGTTAGAGATGATTTGGAAAAATTTTGTCTCTTGCAGGTCAGTTGCAGCAAATGGTTTTGAGAGACTAAAGCCACCAATTCATTGCAGATTTTCTATATTCTCTGAGAGATGGAGATGCTTCTAGATCTTTTGGGTGTCACCTGTGATGACTGGGAGAGCTGGGTGCCAAATCTAGAAGGCCTGGGTATATTGTATAAAGGGCTTTTCTACACTGCAAAAGCCATTTCTGGCTTCCACACCTTGAAATTAATATGTTTGTCCTGAAAGAAGAAAAGAGGACTCGGTGTGCCCGAGGGGGTTGTCAGCTCAGCGTGAAGACCCAGCCATCAGATGTGTGAGGACATCTTGCAGAGTCTTCTATCCAATATGTTATTCAGCACCTTCGCCCTTGACAGATGGCTGTGATGCCTGTGATTTTACTCATTGCGCAGTCAGGTACTTACATGCATTGAGATTATACTTAGATCCTAGGCTTTGCAGGGAAAATTGGGTCCGGTTCCAGCTGCAGCTGGCTCTTGTGTAGATAAAGAACTGTACCAAATCCCAGATAACTGAATACCTCCCTGCTTTGCACCCGTAAATTCCTGGCAATGAAGTTCCTATTTGATTCAGTGAAATAGCTCATATCTCTGCGGTTACCGTGCTCTGCTGCTAAACTGCTCTGGTTTTCCCCTCCACTCCACGGCTCCTTTTAAACTGCAGAATTACTCAAGTTCTACAACAGGAGACAAAGCATCTAACAACAAATCTGTTTTTATTTGTCCTCCCATCAAATCGTCCTAAATCAGACTGTGACCAGACATGGAGTGGAAGTGCCCCAACCTTTTATAGCACTTGCTCGGTGAGATAGGGAGGAGGCAAACTCCAGCTCTAAATCTTCCCGGTGCCACCCTTAATGACAGGGAGAACAGGATGCCAAAGTCTATTATGTGCTGAAAGGCCCCTAAGTGTTATTGTAAAGGGCTTCTGCAGACCCACCATACATTCTCATCTGAAGGTTTTTAGGCTTCCACTACATGGGAAGAAGCTGGTGGAGTATTTGTAGTGTGTACCTGCCATATTTTATAGTAAAGAGCCCTTTCTGAGCAGCTCTCCTTTTTAATTATACCTTAAAATGGTATTAAATGTTGGCTCTGTTCATGCCAATTGCTGTTTGGTTGTAATGACTGCAAGAGCTCTTGCTTGTTGGGACATCAATTTTCTTTTCATCAATGCTTTGCTTTTATGTTTGGAAGGGAATTTGAAAGCATATAGGCTGAAGCAGAAAATATTGCTGAGGCACACAGAATGATAAATTTCCCTTCTGATACAGGAGAGTCTAAGGAGGAATATATGCTTTGTTCCTTGTAAAAAGTTTTCCTTGCTAGATGATGTTTTGAGGAAGGAGGGGGGAGAACAAATTTGTACCTTTATGTGATGGGGGAGAGGAGGAGGGTGTATGTGTGGGTTTGTTTTTTCTGCCTCTTAAAGCCTACCTTAAAGTGGATATTTTATTGCCTGCTTCTCCTGACTTACGTATATTGGTAATTGAAGGAGAGTGCTGAACTGCTGGCCTAGTGCATTATTTGTGGTTTCTGAGCCTCCAGGATCCTGAAGGAGGTGATTATCCCACCAGCTGCCTCTTGGGGAATGCGAGGGGAGAGGGGAAATTGCCTAGTTGGGTAGATGGGCTCACCTCTGAAAGGTCACAAAGAGAACGAAATGCTGATGTATTGATACCTTGTGGACCCTTTCTTCCCAGCTTGACACAAAAGGTAGCTTTAAATCGAGATAAGACTGTGCCGTTGCGGAAAATAGTTCATACGTGTTTCTGCTCTTCTTTCCAGCCAGCCAGCGGTCTCTTCTGTAAATCATCTCTTCCCTCTTCTGGTGTGACTTCTCTTCGTTCCCTCTACAAACGTGCAAGAGGGAAAGCCATTTACTGTAATCAGCTTAGCTTGTTTAGCCTTTGAGAACGTTAATTATTCAATATTGAAGCTGAATATTATACTGGGATCATTCTTATTGGTGACCTTTTGCCTGCTTGACTAACGCAGATGTCACAAAAGCTGCAGTGCAGCCCTGTAGCGCAGGGATGATGGCTTCTAATGGGGATTATATATGAGCTAATACATTTCTTGGTATATTTGTGTTTTCTGAGAGCGTCCTTCACAACATGTTCAATAATTTGCAGCTAGTGTTGTCCTTCCGTCTTTCAACTTGAGTTATGCACTCATGATGTGCCTTCAATCACAGAGACATCTGAGATACTTTACAAAAAAAAAAAGTAGTATATTTTGAAATGTTTACACTTTTGAGTCTAGGCATAGTTATGAGTGAACTGAATTTAAGCAGACTTGGTACGTACTCTGTAATAAATTCTGCATCAGGACTTAGGCCTTTTATTTGCAGGAGTCAAATCTTTGTAATTTTGGTTGAGTGTTTTAATCTACACTCATGCTTCACCCTTCCCTGCTCCGTTCGGCCGTGTGCCCTGGACGCTGGCCTGTGACATGCTGTGTTCTGTTGCCACCCTCTGCGTGTTTGGCTGCACAGGAGTACGCTCTCTGGAGGAGGTGTGGCCCCGCTTTAAGATGCTTCAACAGCCTGGGAGGTGTGGGTTTGAACCCTGCTCTCTGATTTGCCTGGTAGGCACTTTATCCCCAGGGCTATGCTAGAAGTCACTCTTTCAGGTATTTGTGCTGAAGTTGGAAGGAAAGTGATGCCCGAGAGCTTCAGAGGTGGGAAGATTTCCCTTGTCCCTGAACCTCTGCTTCACTTGAAGCTCGAGTCTGGGCTGCGTGCTAGAATGCAGTCGCGGAGTGCGGTTGTCAAACTCGGGGTGCATATGAGTGTTTAATTCACCTTGTGCTTTTTGTCCTTATCCTTGAGGTTTTGCCCTCAAAGTCAGCAGTTTGCCTCCACAAAACTGAGGGCTAAAATATCTGAATAAAAAAACCTAAGGGAGGAAAAGTGAAGGGGGAGAGACACGTGTCTTTTAAAAAGCCACGATATTCCTGTTCATTCTGAGAGAGGCAGGCATGTAGTCAGGATGTAGAAAACACAAGCTCCATAGAATTAGCACAGAGACACTCTAAAACACAATGTTCAGGAGTAATTACAAAGTTCAATGTCAGCTAGAGGGAAAACTTGTTTTGACAAGCTGCACATTTAAACCAATATAGATTAAACTTTTTTCTTCCTCATGTATATTCTATTACTAAAGACATTTTAGAAAAGGGGAGCAGGGATGTGTGAAGTATGGTGAACCATAAAGCATCTTGGGATTTCAGTAATTTATGATGAAAACAAATGTGATTGATTCGAGTTACGTGTCAGCTGTAAGTGGGACCCTAAAGCCTCTACTGTAATTTGCTTGGAGACAGCCAGCTACAATGCACCTTGATCACATCTTGATAGCATGTGGCTGGGAGTGAAGAAAACAGAAGGCTGCTTTTTGCCTTTTAAACAGCCCCCATTTATTCACAAATTTGTGCCTGGAACAGCTTTCATGTAAATCATTTCACTATTTATTTCAATTCAGGTTGGTTAATAAGTTTACTTTTTACTGATTTAAAGGGCACGATTGACATTTTAGCTGCAATAATATGAGAAGCACATTAAGTGCTGGTTCCTTGTTTCCATTAGCCCTCAGGAACAATGTAAGGGATTCTGATGCTTTTGAGTGAGGTCAGTGTTTAGGGATTCTGATGCTTTTTAGTGAGGTCAGTGTTTAGCGTGGACCACTTCCAGCAGAGTATGTACTCTGGACTCTCTACTAAGAAGCTCTATAGGACGAGTTATTCTGTACATCTAATTCTAATAAAATCAATGGAGCTGTATAAACTTACAGCAGTTGGTATTTGTCCCACTTGCTGTGGGCAGTTGCGTCTGCCCATATTTCAAAAAAGCAGATTAAACATTTCCTAGAGTCCAGTAGATTTCTGTCAAACAGTGGAATGGCAAAGACGCTTCGAGGAAAAAGGAATCTAATTTTCTCCCTTCAGCACCTCCAAATCAAAAGAATAAATTTCCCTCCCTCATAAATGAAACCAAAAGCTCTCTTAACCGTTACTACATTGGCTGCCACAGGTTTCGAGTGAGTTGTAAAACTTAGAGCTTTGAAGTTTTCCTGTCCGGTTTCTGATGCAGTCTGCTTAATGCCACCAAGAGCTAGTGCTACATACATAGTGTAATTTGCATTGTCACATTGTTTTATAAATCCATTTTATGGTGAAAAATAGTAAGCTTAAAGAGACACCGTGAGCTTATGGTAGAGCAGAGGAGTCTAAGAAGTATTCTTGGATATACAAAAGCTTCAGTATGAAATATCTCCTTTGGATTGATTTCTTTCATTTTTTTAACACTGCTCTAGAACAAGCAGCTGACTTGTGTAGTATTGGACTTAATGCAAGCGTGCATCCAAAGAGAAAGGTATGGGTTTTTTTATTGGCTGTTTTTAATGTTTGTCCTAAATTATGAATTTTTGCAACCAATAGTTGAAATGTATTGGGAAGAAAATTCATTAGCTGGAGTATTGCTGCTTTTTTTTTTTTAATTTCTAAAAAGAGGAATATGTGAAAACGGGCATCTCCCTTCTTCCAGCTGTAGACCTCTGAATGATACTGGGAGCAAGTCAAAGCAGCATCCGCAGCCCTGGTCCCACTCTGACCCCGCGTGGCACGAGGCGCAGCAGTAGTCGCAGACTGCACTGATCCCTGCGCTCAGTGTGATTCCCTCTTGCAGGGCTGGGATGTTGTCCCAGCTCCTGGAGTCTGTCCTACGTGTACCGCAAAGTAGATGAGCTGTGTGAGGGTAGAGGCTCGTTTATCTTAATTGTTTCCTTTTGTATGTTGCTTTTAAAGCATTACAGTCTACTTACAGTTATAAAGTGTAAATTTTTTCTGTGTAGGACCCCACTTGGTGTAGTGTATAGGGGTGAAGCATGCAATATGGCGTAATTCAGTTTGCAGAAGTAGCTATAAAGCTGGTGCGTCCTGTCTCTGACTGCTGGTGTATAAACCTAAATAATGATCTCAGGTGCCTTGCTCTGGGTTTTGGGGTTTTTTTTAATGTTGTGTAAAGGGGTCAGCTATAAATCAGCAAGAGCTATGGAAGCCAAAAGTGCTGTGCTGATTTACAGGTAACTCAGTTCCCAGGGCAAACTGGGAAGTAAATAGACCATTGGCACCTCCCAGCAAATTTTGACAAGTGATAAGCAGCTTCCAAATGCTGCAACTCCTGCTAGCTCTACTACCGACACCAATTTTGTTGCATACAATTAGGATATACATGTATACAACTAGTATACACAGTTTGTGTACCAAAAATAATATATATGTTGGAGAATTTCATGTCACTAAAAATAATTTGCTAAATAGTTGAGTCTCTGCATTGACACACAGTTCATATAGAAATTGTGAGTGTTTCAGGGTGAGGATGCAAACATACGGAAAGCCTTATAATTGTTTTTTCTTCATTACTTGCCTTATTTCCTTTAAGATTCGCTTGTTGATTTGGGATTCAAATCTTTCTGAGATGACATTGAACTTACTCTGAAATTTTGTACGTGATATCATATTAGGATTTCAGGTTTTAGTTTAATAGATTTGAGGATAGGGTGAGAGATGGAGAAGTGACACTGCCATAGATTTGATGTGTGACCTTGACTTTTTTGTACCTTATATCACCAAATGTGACGTGGAGCATTGTCCACAGATGTGCAGTGGCTCTGATATAAAATGTGCCAAAGCTGAAGTATCATTATCTACATAATTTTTTATGTATGTACACTTTTGTTTATTTGCTGTAATCTCTTTCTGATTTGTATTTATTCTGAGGTCATATATAAAGTTGGGTTTGATTTTCTTAGTGTTATTTCTGGTTTCAGATATTTGGAGTTTTTCTAATTTGTTTGGGGGCTTTAATTTGTATTAACTTTTATTCATTATAAATAACAGATAACATGTCAGTTCTTCTTCCATCCAGAAGTGTCTCTTTTCCAGAAAGCATTTTACTACAAAGGTGCTATGCAAACTAAGAAAGATTAATTATAATGATATCAGAGCATAATTGCCAGAGGCTCTGGATCGGATGTTTTTCAAATTGATATTTAGGGCATACCAGCAGATCAGCAGATGTGGATCAAAACGAGTGACTTGGAGCATAAGGCAGCACAGTGTCAGGAAAATATGGTGGGCCGTGATTATTAATGGGCTTTTAATTAATGGAAATTCCCAACAAACCTGTTGTTGTTATGTATCTAGCTCAATTTAGCTGCTTAGAGTCTTGGACCATTTCTGCCAGGTCACACGTTTTTAAGGTGAAACTTAGATGAATATTTGTCTTTTGTTATTCCTCTCTCTGAAGATCTGCCTGGATTGTGGCTTTGCCCAAGCTGAGGGAGTTTCAAGCACTTGATCTATGAGGGCATCCCTAATAATCAGGGAGGCAGGACACAGCCTTGGTCTTAGATGCGGGTTTAGGTGGCTAGATGAGCCCGGCTCCAAAGTTTGCAGCTCATCTGTACAAAACGTGCCTGTGTGGAGTTGGAAACCTATGTCTGGATTATTTAACTCTTTGAATGAACATGCTGAAGACACAAAAAGCACAAATGGGATCCAGCCAAATGTAGTGATACTTAGAAAGTGTACACAGTTTAAAATTGTGTGAAGTATTAAAGATTCTATCCTGATTCTGGGAGGACAGAGCTGTGTTGCGGTGTCTGCCATCCACACATTGGTTTGTCTTTCCTGCAAGTGAATCTTGTACTTAATCATCCCGTGCCTAGAGGAACACTTACGACTCGGCCAGTGGCTGTGTTGGTACAGGTATGGCACCAGGCACTCATCCTCCGACGGCAGCTGGCCGACTGCGCCCAGGGCTCTGGAGCCCCTCTAGCTGCCTGCGATTTGACTTCCCTCGGTATGGAAGTGAAAACATGGAAGTCATATCCTTACAGCATAAAAAGGTGTAGTGTAACTCACCGTGGTAGAAGATCTAGCCCTTCTTTGTGTATATCTTGCACCTGTGCCTGTCTCTAGTCACAACACTATGTTTTATAGAGTGCGTTGTTTATCCACAGGTTGTGTTTTCAATATAAATATTTCTGTGTTTCCTATTCAGCTCCACTGTTGTTTGTGGCCTGCTGTTCTTTGTGATATCACTCGACCAAAGAACTTTTTTTCACTATATAACTGCAAGTCGAGCAGATGAACAGACCATATCTGTGACAAGTCAGCTGGTGTTTCTGTGGGACCGCTAATGTAAAGAGAGGTTTGTACAATAACTGGAAGTAGGAGCAACAGTAGTGAGGTTCTGTCTCCAGCACGGATGGTATTTAGCTTCCTGCTAAGTTAATTGTCTGTGTAAGGGACTTGAGCCATTCCTTTTTATCTTATTGTTTTTCCCTTCTGTGTTATTTTTCTTCCTCTCGTTAAGTCACTGAGTTAAATTAAGGATTAGCTATCAAAGTATTCTTGTTTCCCTTGCAGACTCCCCTCTGTTATCATCTCCTATGCTCTGTAAACATAAGGTGATGCTGCTTCTTGGTGTGCGTTTGCATGCGCGCTCTCTCTGCAACTTGCCTTTCTATATTTAACGCATCTACAGCATTTGCTTTATCAGGGAAATCCATCTTCATTTTAGCAAACCTCTTTGTCTCTTTGGAGGAAGGTGGATACAGGTCCTTGTAGCTTTAACCTCACTTTTCTCTTAAATTCTTCTGAGTGCTGAGGATAGATTTTTGTACTGGCAGCATTTGTCTCTCCTACAAGTATCTCTCTCATGCTTTCCTTTTTTAAAGTTTAATTATGCTCATGTGCAATTGCTGTAGGTGGGTACTGCGTCTGTGTCATTTGGCTTCCCCTGCTCTCTTCTCTTCTCTCTGCTTCCTCGTGGTTTCACTCTGCGTATCTCTCCTGCCTCTTACTTGCTTCTCTCTCCCTCTGGCTTTCATCTGTATTCCAGAGTTACCAAAGACAGGAGAAATAACTGTTGAGTGATATTAATAATGCCATAAAAAAGGACAAAGATGCTGAAACGTGGGAGGAGGGAAGGGTTTAAGGCTGCCCTCCTGTAGGAAAGGCAGCTGGCATAACAAGATGCGTGTTGTATGTCTGTTCAGTCCTCTGTGACACTGTAGGCTTTAGCTTGTACTTGAGCCCAACTCTGCACCTTTTGTTTCCAAGTGTCTTATTGTCATTGCCAGAATAAATTGCAAAGAGCAAACAGCAGGTATCAGCCCTGCGGCCCTCCTAAAATCCTGCTCAGTTTTTCATACACAGCATCTCCGTAAGATCTTTGCAGTTCTGGCGTTGGATCAATACTTTTTACGAGTGCTCCCATCCCAGGTGGATCCACTGCGGGAAGGTGCTTCTTGTGACTGAAGATTATTGCTCTTGAATATCAGGTGCTACCTGAATCTGCACCGAAAGCATTGCTCTTCTGTTTTCTCATTTACATGTAGATCATTCTGGGCTAGGTTACTTTATCCCACATTAAAACTGTTCAGTAGAATCGATGTGCAGATTGCAACAATCTGTGTCCCTGACAACAGCACACTGGTGTATCTTCCCTTGGATTAACGGTGTCCTGAGGGCAGGAGAAAATGATGTTTATGATAGAAGCTACACAACAGCCTTTGAAGTGATGGTTCAGAAAGTACTGCAGAAAAAAGAAAAGGGAAGAAGCCCCAAATATAGGACGTTAAAAGAATCTGGGGCTTTCAGAAAGCAGTTGCTACCCTGCCCCTTCGCTCATTAATGATTAGTGGTTTGTGCCTCTTCTCCTGAAGAAGGTGGAAGTGAAGCAAGAGTACTACTCTCCTTGTAGAAGGTAGTTTTTCCTCCATTTTAGCCTTGGCTTATATGACTGCACCTCTGAATTTCGCTGCCTGGTTCTGTAGAATAGCAGCTATTCTTCAGAATAGATATTGATCCTATTAATGCATATACTGTCAATTAAAATTCCTGGTGATTAAAAAAAAGAGCAGAGTGCTATGGCCATTGGGTGGCACCTACCATTCTTGTGAATACCAGTGAGCACTCCCGTTTTTCAGCAAGGGTGACAGAACATCCCAAAGATTAGATTCCTACCAGCAAAAGAACAGAGTAAGATCACAAATATAAACCCACCGTAGTCGTTGCTTTCTGGCTGCGGGCTATCTCCATGGACGAGTCAGGGCATCTGTGTATTAAGAAACAAACTGGTAATTCTAAGACCAGAGACTGGCTTTGTGTATGGAGTCTAGCAGGTCCTAATTTGAAATTTAATATATGTCAACCTTTGAAATACCCTGAAAGTCATTACACAAAAATGCAACGTTCTTGAGATGGGAGATGGTGCCTTTCACCTGGTGTTGACTTTCAATGGACTACTTTACCTGTTAGGTAGGTTGTAAGCAAATTTTTCTTCAAAATATGTTTAGTCTCTGTATGGTGAAATTTATTATATGGGGTGAGGGGTAAATACAGCAGCACTGCGCCTTACATGTATCTGTATGTGAGTGTGTGTACATGCATACTGCTTTGGGCCTGGAGATAGCACGAGAATGCAGCTCCCTCCTCTGTTTTCAGATGACTTTATTTTGAAGACGAGATGCGTTATTCCATCAATATTTTTTTTTTCACTGTGATGTGTTGCTGTAATTTTCCGTAAAGACAATGTATGAATGAAGATTTCTGTCTTGGTGGGTTGCTCCGTGAGCAGAGATGCTTCCTAACGTTATCCTGTCTTTAATCCACCAGCTGTGACAGGGAAACATTGTGTTCCTTTTATCTGTCAGAATGAAATAGTCTTCTCCAAAGAGCTCCTGGATTTCAATTTTAGAGGTAAAGATAAAAGCAAAAACAAACTGGGGGCAGTAATCCAAGCCCTTTCTGGCTAGGATTATCGATTACCCAGTCAAGTATTGGGTAAAATGACTTGACTTTTATCAGAGAGTGGCATTGCCAAAGCCTTTGGTACCAAAACAATTTCTTAGAAGTGCCAGAACTGCAGTGGATGAAAGAATCCCCTAGAACAATTTTCTGCCTCCGGTTATTCCAGCCTCTAACTTTCATTTCAGATGCATCGCTGTGCTGGTGCAACCGCGTGACAGCGTGCTCGCGCTCCTCAGGAATGGTGTGCATCACTTGTTTTGAAACTGAAAAGCACTCCAGTGATTTCAAGTGTATTGTAAACATCAGAAAACTGGAACCATTTAATTTCATTCCTCCAGCACTGCTGGAAGGGTAAATATTATGATGAATGATAGTGTTGGGTGTTATTTTATGCCAAACTGCTATAATACCATAATAAATTATGTTCGTGGATGCTAACTCCAAGCATGTGCAATTTGAGCGCTCTTTCTAAATACCCTTGTAAGGATTTTTCGTTATCAGCTTGGGAGTATAGTGTCAGCATCCCTGAAGATGCTCTCTGTAAGTAACTAGATTCTGAAATCGCTTCGGATGGTGATTGGAGTTTCTCTTCTTGAGATGGCCTACCTCCTTCAGCTAGCAAAACTTCTCCCCCACACCTCCCTTTTAAATACTATCGTTGGTCTTTATTTTGTTGGAGTGTGGAGGAAATTCTGCTCGAGGAGAGGAATTGAATCAGTCAGGCTTGCACTTAACAGGTTTCTCATGCTTTGTACTTTTATCCTTCTGATCTGCTTACCATACAGAATGAAATATTTTGCTCACCCAATCAACACGTGCTCCCATAAATAAACTTTAGGGCGAAGTGATGGGGGATTGGATGTTTATAATTGGTAGCAGAAGCAGGTCCTTGACTTCCTACCATAACTTTCAGGGACTCCATGTCAGTGGTAGTTAGTATGGACCTTCTGTAGTGATCCAGGATGTGTGCAGGCCCGCTGATGCAAAATTCTTCATAGACTCATACAGGTAGAAGTTAAATTTGACCGATACTTGTGCGGTTATGTGAATAAAAACCAAAGATGTGGCTAACGTTCTGGAGGGCAGCAGAGCATGCTCTGCTTTGAAGCTGTATAATCCTGCCTCCCATCTGACGCGTTGCTGCTGGGGTGAGAACACTGTTCAGGACACATCTGCAGCCAGCCACAGCTCGGGAATAATGCTGCACAGTGGGGCTTGGGTCCCAGCGGGTTTTGAGCTCCTACTGAAGGCTGAGCACCCTTCATTCCTGTTAGCATTTGCAGAAGCTGGGGCTGCTCAGCAGCTCACTGGTTCAGGCTTTGCATTCCCCAAGGGTGTTAGAAAACATCGGAGGGATACAGATTTTGGATGGTAAATGTCGAATTTTCAAGCTCCTTTTTTGTACTCCAGTCTCATTTCTTTTACATTGATTCCTCATCTAAAAAAAAAAAAAAAAAAAAAAAA
>Ga0065711_1045992_pt1 | contig 13153 bp, 10 predicted proteins | sample Hoacrofraction12_FD_59098 | JGI IMG/M metagenome (GOLD analysis project Ga0065711, IMG submission 59098) | Hoatzin crop microbial communities from Cojedes, Venezuela - Epithelial fraction 12 v2 (version 2) | ecosystem: Host-associated > Birds > Digestive system > Esophagus > Crop | place... | reverse complement strand
GAGGCCCCATCTGGAGTACTGCATCCAGTTCTGGGCTCCCCAGTTCAAGAAAGATGAGGAGCTACTGGAGAGAGTCCAGTGGAGGGCTACGAGGATGATGAGGGGACTGGAACATCTCTCCTATGAGGAAAGGCTGAGGGAGCTGGGCTTGTTTATGTTGAAAAAGAGAAGGCTGAGAGGGGACCTCATAAATGCTTATAAATATCTCAAGGGTGGATGTCAGGAGGATGGGGCCAGACTCTTTTTGGTGGTGCCCAGCAACAGGACAAGGGGCAACGGGTACAAACTGAAGCACAGGAAGTTCCATCTGAACATGAGGAAGAACTTCTTCACTCTGAGGGTGACAGAGCACTGGAACAGGCTGCCCAGAGGGGTTGTGGAGTCTCCTTCTCTGGAGATATTCAAGACCCCCCTGGACGAGGTCCTGTGCCGCCTGCTCTAGGTGACCCTGCTTTGGCAGAGGGTTGGACTAGATGATCCCCAGAGGTCCCTTCCAACCCCTACCATTCTGTGATTCTGTGTGATTCTGTGATGTGTGCCACAACTTCTCTTATTCTCTGAAATCCCAGAAGCTAGGTGCAGCTGGTCAGCCCACCAACAGCTGCTCCAGCCCACAGGAAGCAAGAGTCCTGTCACTGAACTTTGTTTGGAAATGAGTGGGGATCAGTCTTCTTGCAAGAGCCTTCTGCTAACAGGAACCCTATCAGGACACATATTCACCTCTCCAGGCCTAGTAATGTGACCATCAGCCTCTGCCGCTGTCACATCACAGGACATAAAGTAGCTCTTTTACTGTAGAGAAGTAAATACTTGACAAATCTTTGTGAATTGCCCAACCGGATTCAGTTCCCATCCTGAAGGATATTGCTCTATGCTACAGAAATATTCAATGACAACAAAGGCAGATCTGCCTTCTTCCATCTCTGTTGAGCCAGGATGTTTAAGGAGGAAAATTAAAGAACCACCAGTTTGCTCTTGTGGTGGAAACAGGTGACAAATATCAGCCATTCAGCTGATCAAGTACATTCACATGTACTTTAAATCTCACAAACTTCCAGAAACACATCACTTCTTCAAAGAACAAATCATACTGTCACTAGCTAATGAGCTACCTGAGGTTCTGTGGACAACGCACCCAATGATAACAGAAAACCTCTGGCCAACACAATGAATTATCCACAGTACAAAACATACGGTAAGTGTGCCACTGATAGCAGAACGTAGGATCTTGTCGGCACTTCATTATTTCTGAGGCTGAAGCTCCTTTTGCTTTTTCTGCCTCTAATTTATTTAATCTCTGAACCTTTGCATTCAGTGTCCACAGATCACCACATATTATAGTAGCATCACTAAAATTATATTACCTTACTCCATCTTTCACAGATGAAATTCAGCATGTGCATGCAGCTCCTTTTTAATAAAGCCTGAAAGACACAAAAAAGGCAAATCGTTTCTGACTGAATGGATCCAAATAAACATGCTACTTGTACAGGAAAAAGCGTTTTGGAGAAAGCAATAAATATCAGAGCAATTAAAAAAAAAAATCGCTAAAACCTCGTAAAAAACACAGTGTTAACATTTTATAACATAGCTCCTTTACCATTTGAAATAGTATCTGGACTGTGGATCAGTTCAGAGGAATCAGAACATAAGAATGAAGCCAAAAAAGAAATATTAGAATCGGGTACTGCTACTGTGTATCTCCCTTCTACTGTATAAATGAAGATACAATGCATTTAACTAAAATACTTTGCTATCATGTCTGTAAAAGACTCACTGCAGTTATGGTATAAGCTCAATAAAGTAGCTACTTCGTGTCGCCAGCAACAATTGAGCTCTCCCGGCACAGCCTCTCAACTTGGCTACCTTGTCCCATGTGCTGCAGTTGGTGTTGGGGTCACTACATAGCACTGCAACTACTTCCCTGAGAGGATGCTCCATGAAACAGAAATGCTAACAACTGAATCCAGCCCCCCAAGCAATTTTTACTGCCTGCAGGCCCAGGCTGAATTCAGATGCCACTGGCAGAGAGATGAAAGAGTTTCATTTCCTGATGCCAACACCCACAGCTCTTCCACTGTGACAAGGAACATACTGTCCTTGGCCATACCAACATCACTCACCATACCTAAGCAATAGGCATCATGGGTTTTTTTCCCCTTTCAGGAAGTACAATGAAGACACTTCCTAGCACATTTTATCTCATAAATCAGTCAGTCCAGAACCCTTATCCAAGTTCATTGTCAAACAGATACGCAATCCACACGGCCGGAAAATAAGGCAGCTAGACATGAAGGTTAGCTTTAACCTGAGAAAGCTACAGCCTTCCTAGGCTCCCTCTGTAGCCAGCCAAACCCAACACCCACACCACTTAATCCACCAGATATTGGGGTCAGCCCCGAGGTGGAGGGGAGGCTCGCTGTCACGCTGCCCAGGGCTGCTTCTGCTCTGCCTAACACAGGTGTCACACGGTATCTTAACATTTCACGCAAAGTCTCTTCTCAGCCCCCATGCTGATCTTAAGACACGATCATTATTTTGTGAGGGTACTGTTCTGAATTTTCATGTTTACAATTTCTGAAATGATGCAAGAACTGTATTGCAACCCAACAGAACAGTGCTTTACAGCGGTAACCTATTAGCAGTGCCTCACATCCTGGCGCGACGGGAGCTGGGGTGTTAGTACAAAACCTGTTGGGGTGGAGAGCGAGGTGAGGTACATAGACAAACCTGGCACAGTGCTGTCCACATGGGGAGCAGCCCATGAAGTGAATTATCTTCACCAAGTCAGTCACTCCAGAAGGAAACCCAGAAGTAAAGGAACATGCAGTATAATAACATGGGGGATTAGGAGTAGGGAGCAAACTGGAGTCTGAAGTGTGGATGAATCTGATGGAAAATGAGCTGGGCTACAGGACAGTACGAGGCAGCAGCTATTTGACTACTCTAGCTCATCTTCTCAGCCTAATAACTTGAAGGCAAGAGATAGGCTTCCTCTAATGCAGTCCTACTGAAGTTACTGTCTCCTGCTACAGCCCAGATATGACCACCTCAGATACTTTTTTTCTTCTTTTTCTTTCCTAATGACATGAAAACCCTGTCAGAATGAAAGAGAATTTATGTGAATCCATGCAGGCTAGTGCACGACTGTCCCTTTGCAGCACAGCAGCATCTTGAAGGCTGACATATTACAGAAGAGCAGAAGCCAAACACAGCAAAGAAACACTATAGTCTGTTCAGCACAGTCTGCCGAATGACTTCTCCACTGCACATCTCCTTCCAAGAGGGAACCCATTCCTCAGCAAGAGGTAGTGGAATCTGACTTTACAGAATCATTCAGGCTTGAAAGGATAGTCCAGCTTTCTGCACCAAGCAAGATCACCTCTCAGCTCAGACAAGGTTGCTCAGGGCTTTATCCAGTTGGGTCTTAAAAACATCCAAGGATGGAAACTGTTCAACCTCTCTCGGCAAACTGTTCCAGTGCTGAACTACCTGTTGTTACAGGTGCCACTGGAACCAGTAGTACAGTTATTTCACTTTTCCAAAAGCTTTAGAGAAGGAAAATAATAATTTATAAGCAATTGCTTACTGCACAACTGATGCACCACACAAACTGACCTTTCAGTTTCACAACCTCACCTCTCTATTTATACTCGGTACTATAAAACAAAGACATTAACTGTGTACCTGGAAGTCAGCAAATAACTCTATGGATCGATTTTTTTATCTTAAGGCCAAACCAAAAGCTTTTCAACTAGTATCCTCTCCAGCACAACAAGTATGATTTTTGACCTGAAATATCTTCCATTTTGCTATAACAGTGCATGTTAGAAATCTATGACCACGGTACCACAAAGCTGTGGCCAGGCAACAGGTTCCTACATGGAGAAGGTACTTCTCTAGCAAAATATATAGATGGGGCAAACACATGAACATATACAGTAGGATTAAGAAAGCTAAAACTTTAATTCACAGAAAACTATACTGATCAGATTAAGCAGTTTTGCTGCTTAAAACATTAAATTCAGGGAAGATTCATACACAAAGCAAATAGTGTTCAGATTTGTGATGCAGTAATTAAGATGCAATTCATCAGTTTACAGTGTTGTGTGTAAATGTTAGGAAAATCAAAACTATCAACGAATAACCAGGACTGAAGTAAAAGAAATAAGATGAAGTTAAAAAGCACTAAGACAAAAGGACACACTACAGATTAACAAAAAGAACTCCCACTACAAATTGGGACTTTATCAGCTGGGAAAAACCAAGAAGAAGGAAGACCTCAGTGTCAGACAATGCAGCCACAAAAGGGCAGATGTTAGGGCGTACCAGCCAATGTGCTCCCATCACTACAAAAAGCAGCAATGAGACTGAGTCAGAAACACCGGCTACAACAAGTTAAACGCTGCCCACCTCAGTCTGTAACACGTGTAGAAAAAGGCTTTTGAGGACAACAGAGAGTCAGCCTCCCCAGAGCAGACCGAAAAATTGTTAAGCTTGGCAAGGCAGAGGCTGAGATGAGCTACAATTTGCTCTCCAGAAATACATGACAAGGGCTAAACACCAGAGAGGTAAAAAAGAAAACGTTAAGATAAATAGGATGTTGACAAAATAACTAATCAACTGGAATAACAGCAACCAAGAATACTAGTTTAGCCAAGCAAAAGCTTGGTTTCCATGCAAAAGGAGCATTATGCCACTATTAAGACTAGATTCAATAGCTCAGGAAACTCTATCCAGCCTTATGCTTGTATGCACTCAACAGCAAAGCATCCAAAATTTCTTACAAAATTATACCTCCTCACAGAAGTGACCTATAAGGCAGCTCAAATTTTCTTCTCTTTTCATTGTCCAAGACGAAGGCAGAACAAACTTGAAATTCACTTCTATAACCGTCAGTTCAGATGGGACGTTACAAAGCATTTTACTTATCCTGGCTTTTGGAGAGTTGCTGCTCAATGAGGACAGAGACATCTGACATTATGTGGAGCTCTTTTCAGGGTTAAATGTGACATGCAATAGTTTTTGGCAAAGTCATTTACTATTTTGAATCATTTTTATTTCGGTAAACTCAGTGCAGGCACACAAAGTTCTAATTTGGTATCCTTTTTAACTTCAATTGTATGTATTTAGTATAGTTATTTTTTTCTTTTTCCATTCTAAAAGCAGGGCACATACTGTGAAAGCTCCTAGACACCATGAAAGCTACCCACACAGCAAGTCACAGCCAGCCACAGTCACAGGATCAAGGGCTGATACAATGGATCTGCTACATTATAACCCTGTAATATACTGTACCACCATTCACCTTCAGGACATTTAATATAAATACTTAAACCTGGTCAGTTGTTATTCATTTCACCTAAAATGAACAAATGAAAATGGCAGAGATGGTAAAGGAATCTAAAAATCCTATTTTCAACACTATGACAAAAAAATGACTAGTTCTGTGGCCACCAGCAAATCCCTTTCATCCCTGTGGCTGAGCTCACACATCTGCAAAATAGAGACAATGCAACCTAGTAACTACACCGAGTTTCTCTGCTGGCAAGTTATATTTGTATCTTGCTCACTACCGTCAGGAAGTCACACCCATTTTGCAAAGCAACATTGGAAATCACACGTTCTGGAGTGACATGTTTTAAAATCAGTCTGTCAGTGAGGTTTTCAGAAAAATATTGCAATTTCTGCAGAGCAGGCAAGTCCTACCTACCGATCTCCCAGCAAGTTCTCACCTTACACAGGTACCCTCCTACCCCCACCCCATTCTCAAAGCAACTGTGGTTCTTCAACTACATTTTTAGAGTCTGCCTTTAAGTTCTCATCTTTGACACTATCACATTTCTTAATTGCACTCCAGTTCTGTTGTGCATTGGTACCTGATTAAGAACCACTAAAGTGCTAGCTTTAGCCATAACAACTAAACTGAACATCAGTAGTACATGCCCAGGTAGTAAGCCCATAGAGTCCAGTCACCTCCATATGAAAAACTCTAACCAGGCTCCAACTCAAGTCTATCTTTTTCACCCTACACTGTACAGTTTTTAAATTACATTGCCCCGTAACAGCAGTAAGACCATGGCGGAGTGTGGTAATGCGCTACTGCAGACCACACTGAAGCACCATCTTCGTGGCATGTTCTCCCTCTGGCCTTCTGCATTAAGAAAGGATGCAGACAGTAAAAAATATTCTTCAAAGACTGCAGCATGTTTTTGCTTAAGTAAAAGCATATAGAAATTGTTTTGCAATAGACTGATGACTGCAGTTCAAGCCTTAGTGCTTGCTGTCAGATTTTACACGTCCCTCAGATCCTTCTCTGCAAGGGAGTGATATACAGTGAGATTTTTTTCCCCCCAACCACTTGGACTTGCAACCAGGGTTACCACACAAACTGAGCAAAACATCAGTTCTCAGTTAAATCTGCCACCCCATTATTCCTGAATACTGCAGAACCTGAAGCACATGACACCGTTCCCTGTGGAGAAACCCAAAAGCGAGATACAAAAGAAACATAAGAATGACAGGGAGTGTACACGCTCCTACTGCAGACCCCTCACTTGCTCCTCTGTCCTCCCTTCTCCCCTCTGTCTCACTCACTGGACGGCAGCTAAATCGCTCCAGGGAGGAACGAGGGCCCTTTGCAATTAAACGGGCTGTTCACATCTCTGAAGGGTACCTGCAACCCAGGACACCAGGTGTGATTTTTGTCCATGAGCTAAACAAGGAAAAATTCAGGCACAGTCCAACAGACCTGCTGTTCCCATGGGAGCTGAGCCAATCGAAGCCACTGCCTCCCATTGCTTACCCTTGCTTCTCCCCGCCTCCTGTCTGTCAGCAAAACTGCACGTTGGTACCTCAACTTCTGCTGGCAAGTTTGAGGAGCAGGAACCTCTGCAGCAGACAGGCAGCTGAGGATGAACAACGCGACAGTACAGCTGCAAACAAATGCTCATTCAAAGCAAGCTGTCAGACCAAACGTAACTCAGAGGATATTTCCTGTAAACATATTTTAAAGGCTCAAATTTCCAACAATCAGCCTACAAACCCAAGCAGCACATTCTTTTTCTAGGTCAAGACAGTTACGACCCCTGCTACAAACCTCACGCACGCAGAAGGCAGAATACACTGTGCATCCTGCTGTGCTCTCTCTGATCTTTTCCTTTGCCTTGCAGCAAATGAAATGCAGCGTTCCTTAAACTCTTTTACAAACTATGTGCGATTTCCTGAAGTCTTCCCTCGTATTGCCCATGTTGAAACACCAGTCTTCAGGATTTTAAAGAACATATTAACTCTCTTCATTCTGAGCAAATTATTACTGTGATGAGTGCTACCACCATCGTATCAAAATACGCCTTACAGAAAAAGAGGAAACTTGCCTTGTCTCAATCTGACTTCCCCAGAATTATTTCAGATTTGCTTGTATTATGTATGCAACCTGTACTTTCACAACATTAAAGTTTCAGCTATTTTCAGCTCCTGGTTGGGAAGAAATAAAACACATATCTGTGACTGTATCTATCACTGGCTGCAGCAGTGCTCCAGCATTCCCAGTGCTAGGCTGTGTTCCTGAATGAGTCACAACTTCTTGGCGGGCAGAAACACAGTCACAATTTACCTTGCGCTGCACCCGATTTTCACAGAAAGAAAATCATAGTACATGCCCATACTGCCCCAAGTTGAACAAACATGGAGCCAGAACCCACAGCATGCCCTGACGTTAGGTCTGTTCCTCAGCATCGTCACATACTCACCTCCACAAGTCAGTCTAGCTAAAGAGTGCTGTCCTGCAAAATGGGAAGGGAGGGAAAGAAGATTACAAAACACGCTTTCAAGGTCAAATTGGTTTGCACAAGTGGATCCTGTATTTCACATTCTATTTTCAATATAAAGGAGAAGCCCTGGTTTGCTATTACAAGCATGATCAGTCAAACCATTTACTATGTGCTTATGCAGAAGAGATGAGGTGTATGAAGAACACCCAGGACCATGGTGAATTAACTTGAACAGTTCTGTAGTATTGCTGACAATAAATGAACAGTGTCCAGTACCTAAAATTCTCACTCCCTTCTTTCAATTATTACATTAGTGTCACAGTAAAGACATATTTCTTTGCTACCAAACGCCCACATGCCTGTCTCTTTTTTATCACAGGAGGCTATGCTTTCAGGCTAAATATTCCACTGTAAAACTAAACGTTCAAGTAGTAAAGGGTGCAAATTACCTTCATGCAGTGTAACCAAATGATAATTTTGTGAGGGTGTTCAGTTTTACACAAATCCCTGAGATGTCAGCGTTAAGACGGGTTTTCCTTCCAAGGTAATCCATTGCACCAGCCTTGTCAGGCAGATGATTTTGTGGACCTCCAAATGCAACTTGAGAGCTGATGCATGTTGGAACATTGGGCACTCCAGCCAAGAAACATGCAACACATGGGGAAATCTCGGCTGCACTATTAATTTTTGCATATAAATACTCACACGTTTACAGTGAAGACACTGTTTTCTTGGGTCCCAGAAATATGAATCACAGAGGAACAGGGGGAAAAAGTGCAAGTTGTAGGAAGTTGGGAAAGATGTCATACTTTAAAAAAAAAAAAATGCTGCGAAATATTACACCATCCATCAGCTACCATAAACCTCCCAAAGGCCTATTTGTCATCTCCCTTCTTTCTCTTCGCAGCCTTTCAGAGGTTTGCAAATGTTGTTAGTGACAAATAAGCACTGTGCTAGGAAGGAACTACTCTTCCCATTTATCCTGGATGTCTTGCTCATGACAGGAAGGGGTATCAAATCTTCACACAAATTGAGTTAAATTACTAGCGAGTTCTTGTCTCCTACTTATCACAAATACATGATCAGCTAAACAGATCTTCACACTGGCAAGTGTTTCGCCCTCCATTTGTCTTTCTGTTAAATGTTACGTAAAATTGGTATTTAAAGACACCCTTAGTTTTTAAAGGGACAATTATTACGTGCACCAAATTTTTTCTAGTCCTCAATAAAATCTTACCAGTGGCCCCTTGTGACATTTTTCGATTTTCCATGAAATTAAAGGCTGTGGGGAAGTTTACCTACCTGAAATACCAATCCTACTAACCAGCACAGAAAAGAACATTCAGTTCTTCTTGAGCTATTAGGAATACTTGCACCGCACAAAAAAAGGAAAAGCATTTACAAGGTAGTGAAAATTCTGACACCATGGGTGTTGAAGCCAAGCCCTTCCCTTCCCCAGTTCACACACACAGGTTGGCAGCTTCTCATCACTTCCAAACACAGAAGCAGCCGCTGCCTTCCAGCACTCCTGGTGCTGTGAAACCACAGAAGTTCATCCTTCCACATGCCCAGCCAGGTCCCCTCTTCTCAATACTCTGTGTATCCTGAAGGTGCTCAGCCCTTTCCGCTACCCCCATGCACTGAAATGACATGGCGTCTTCAAAAGGATCCTGTGAGAGAGCTCTTCTTCAAGGGGAAAACCAAAACATGCCAGCTTCCCCATGCAAACCGCCAGCACCTCCACCTCCCTCTCTGGGGCACAGAGCAGTTGGCAGAAACGGGGCTTTCACAGCAGAAGGGGAGAAGAAGGGGGCTGGATGGCAGGAGCCCCTCACCCACAGGCATCTTTGCCCCTCATGATCCAGCCGGCCCCATGGGCAGCAAAGCCACCTCTCGCCCTGCCAACTCCGGCACACGGGAGCTGACTGCTCGGCCGCATTTGCAGTTCCTCTGTGGAGGAGCCCTCAGATAACTGCTTTGGTCTCTCAGCCCGTATCAGTTAGAAGGACAATAATACTTCTGTGCATTCAACTGCAAAAGACGCTGGTAAAAGAGAGGCAACAATAGAGGATGTAATTTCACCACATAGCAATAAATGTGACAAATTAAGGTTGTGGGATGAGAAAGAATTCTGACTGTATTTCACTCTGACCCCTCCGGCCATGGCTTTGTGGAGCTCAATAAAATAAGCCTCTTGAGCACCTCTACCAACAGTGGTCATGGTTTTCCTGCAAAAACCACAGGTCTGGATCCTTGAAGTGTGGATTAAATGGGGTCAAACGCAATTCCCTTCGATTCAACTCTCATTTCTTACTTTACCCACACCCTTAAGTGGCTACTTCCATTCACCATGTAGTTTAGTGAAAGTGCTATAGATAAACTGATTCTACAAACTCTTTGTGAACATTCAGTAAAGATGGCAAAGCCCTGTAGGGTCTCTCATAGGATCCTTTGTAAGACACCACATCGCTTCAAGACAAACATAGGACTAAAGCTTCATTTAATTTGATTCTGCCCAGTAACAAGCACTATCTAGTGTTAAGTAAAAGCAAATTACATGACAGTACCAATGCTTACTCAGTTATGTTATAAAGTCTAAAAAAGGCCAATCTGAAGACATGAGCACCCCCAACCTACTTTCTGAGATAAGATCACAAGCAATTTCTCTGAAATTCATAAATCTGAGACCAAACTTGTCCTGGTTCCCTTCTATTCCCCAGCTGAACTACAGAATTCACAGGAGGGCAGTCAAGAAGAATCCCCTCTAATTCCCCATCAGTCTTTCTTTCCAAAGTCCATTTCTGGTCTAGTTTGCAAGTCTGCCTCACCGCATATGTACTGGCAAAACAGTGGTCACTTTTCCACACAACTTTGTCGCGTAAAATCACTGTCCTGTAGAAGTATTAGTGTTCTTAATATCACGTTCTCACCAATGAGTCTACAAAGCTACGGGACACCAATTAGAAATCTTTCTTATGTAGGCAAAACCACAAAGGCCACATTCTTCCTATTACTCACTACCTCCTGTTTATCAAAATACAATTGAAAGTCATCCACTTATCTCAGGAACAGAGAATAATTTAATGAACTTTTCCCAGGCACCCACATTTGAGAGAGTTTATAACAGAAAGACCACATTCTTGTCAGCTCAGCTGCATGCATTTTTATGTCATGTATTCACAGCCATGATACTAATATTTAGTGACAGTAATACTCAGGATGAAATCCTTTTCATATAAATCTTCCACACTAACATACAGAGCTTAGAAGAGCTCTTTTTGCAAGCTTTCCTTGAAAAGCTTGTGTGAAACCACACAAGACACTGTCAGCACAGTATTATTTTTTTCACATCCTTCTATGTGCATTGAAAGAGTCAACATTTTACCATGTTGGTCCATATGTCATCAGAAGAAGCCCTCCCAGTTGCCCAACGACAGGGAAAAAGTAAATCTTTTGTTTTGAAGTCAAACCACTAGTGTCTATTTCCAAAATGAGGCAGAAGAAATCTTTTACAGTAGCTTGTATTTCAGGAATCTGGGGCTTAAAATAAACTCACCTATCACACTCAGGAAACCTGATGAAGTTACTGGCTTTTTAGTGCAATCTAGAATATTCCAGTGTCTTTGTCATCTTTTTTTTTTTTCCTAATCACATCTGCTGTCCAAGTAACCTGCAGCAATGGACATGCTCTGTTATTCACTTTTGCCTGTAGCAGCTCTGCCATCTGGCACTAGCAAGTATTTATCTAAAAAGTAAATCTGAATTAAGGATCATGAACCCATTCCTCTTAAACTGTTTTCTACCCGAACACAGGTCAATTCACAGTCATGTGAGATATAGAACCCACCAATTCACTACCATTTGTTTTAAGTCCACACAGCAAACTCAGAGGTACTCTGCTGCTTTAAAAGATGAAGCACCAAACTGAAATGAAAACTGAGCTAATCCCAGATTTCTGTGTCCATATAAAGTACAAGGAGAATTCAGCACAGAAATAACATGTCATTCTAACCCAGGCCATAATCTCATTTAACCAGAGCAAAATGAACTACACTCGTCCTTACGCTGGCTCCAATTCCAGAGCAGGGCAGGAGGACTACAGTTATGAAGGATTAGTCAAGTGGAAACGGAGACCCTGAAGGCAAATGAAAGGACCATCATTGCTATAGTCGCAGTATAGGCTGCACCCTTCACTCATTATTTAAACTAGCACATGCTAAAGAGTACACAAAGGTCTGAACAGACAAAAATTGAGACTGTGACTTTTTCTGTGTGATCCAAAACCTCATGCAATGCAATGAGGCAGGAGCCCCTCTAACAGTTTGGGCCTCCCAATGCAAACAGGTGTTCACCGCCTGCCTCTGTGTCCCCCTGCTTGAACTGCTCCAGGATTAAGTGAAGAGCTCTTTGGGACGCTGTATTAACAAAGACTTAACAGTTCTTTTCCCCTCCTCTTTAAAACTAGGCAACAAATTTAACCCAAACAAGACGACTTCTTCGGAAGACAGAAAAAGGGACAAAGCAGATGCCCTCTAGGTGTCTACACACATACTAACGAAAGACCCCCAAAACAACTGATGCAAAAATTGTCATTTCTAAAAATTAAGCAAATAAAAATATGAGCTCTCCAACAAAAAAGATGTTTCAGTATTCAAACAGTGCTAGTCATACTGCTCACATGCAAGGACCTTCTTCCAATATAACTCCAGTTTCCAGGGGCTTATTTCTAACACTCAAAAAAAGAAACGAAACCTTGCAAAAAAATCAGCTCAAACAAACTTTTTCCCTCACTCCTTTTCAAATTTAGAGTTGAAAACAGAAATGATGTGCTGTTCCGTGACACAAGGATGTACTACATAAACACTAACATACTGCTGCTTTTTCGTATACTAGAGAGTCCTCTTTCAGAAAGTCTAATGTCGAATAGCAAATCACCATAGAAAACATGGCAACCTTTTTTTTTGGGGGGGAAAAAAAAATCATTATTCAGTGTACAGACCATCTTCTACTCTGTGTAAAACTCGGCATCTGATACAGCATTGCTCCAGTTCAGGTTGTTCCTTAGGTAAAAATGTAATACAATTCAAAAATCATCCCTATTAAAGATAATTCGCATTAATTCGTTTCAATAACAAGACTGGAGTTCTCCTGAGTTCTTCACCATCCAGCAGATCGAGAGAAGTGATTCTGCCCCTCTACTCTGCTCTGGTGAGACCTCACCTGTAATACTGCGTTCAGCTCTGGAGCCCTGAGCACAAGAAGGACATGGAACTGTTGGAGCGGGTCCAAAGGAGGGCTACAAAAATGATCCGAGGGCTGGAGCACCTCTCCTACGAGGACAGGCTGAGAGAGTTGGGCTTGTTCAGCCTGGAGAAGAGAAG
>Ga0065711_1045991_pt1 | contig 13154 bp, 15 predicted proteins | sample Hoacrofraction12_FD_59098 | JGI IMG/M metagenome (GOLD analysis project Ga0065711, IMG submission 59098) | Hoatzin crop microbial communities from Cojedes, Venezuela - Epithelial fraction 12 v2 (version 2) | ecosystem: Host-associated > Birds > Digestive system > Esophagus > Crop | place... | reverse complement strand
TCTTTTCTTTTCTTTTCTTTTCTTTTCTTTTCTTTTCTTTTCTTTTCTTTTCTTTTCTTTTCTTTTCTTTTCTTTTCTTTTCTTTTCTTTTCTTTTCTTTTCTTTTTCTTCCTTTTTCTTTTCCTTTCTTTTCCTTTTCTTCTTTTTCTCTTCAGTTATTAGGGTGCCACTCAGCCCAGATGAAGAAGCACACAGAGGCTGAGATCCTTACAGATCTTTCGTCATCAAACTCAGCTTTTAAATAATCTCAACGGAAAGAGTTTGTTCCAAGTTGTTACAGACTTGTTTGTCCCAGAGGAGGGCAGAGAGGACAGGTAAATCAGTGGCAGTTCAGCTGACCTCGCACCAGCCTCACGCTCTGTTTAAGCATGAAAGTTTGCACAAACCAAGCATTTCTCCATGTGAGGAGACAACCCCGCCCGTGCTGGAGATGCCAACACAAAAGCTTGTGCCATTGCGTGGGACCCAGAAAGAGGAGCAGACCTCAGGCTCTTTACACCCAGTGCAGTGCACAAAGGAAAAGAAACATGCAGGAAATTAGAGCCATTAGAGACGAAAATTTCCGCTTTCTAAAATAGGTACCAAGGCCTGGCAAAGGCTTCTAGGTGTGTATTACAGGCGCTGGAACTACTTACACGTGCACGTACACCCGGTTTCAAAATCAGGGCTTGATTTAGGTATGCTGGTGAGGAAACTGAAGCTATATAAGTGGATTATTTTTAACCTGTCTGTGTTTTTTCAAAATCAAGGCAGTGGATTTCTGCGGCTCATCTGTATAGTGCCATCACTTTTCCCAGCTCTTCATTACAAAGCAAAGTTAATGGGAGCTGAGAAATTGGGATTGATTTTTCTTTCAGGCAGAGTGAGGCTGAACATGCCTTTTTCTGACAGCTTGTCTGAAACCACAAAAATGTGTGAAGGGAAAATCTGTTTCTCCTCTGGTCAGACTACGTGCACTGGGGCGGGATGCTCAGCTGGTGTAAACGGGCATCACCTCCTCGACTTGAACGGGCCATTTGCCGGTGCAACTCTCTGCTTTCCCTTTAAACAGGGGAGGCAAAAACAACATCAAACTGGCTTCCCATGCCAGGAAAGTCTCAACTTCACGTAAAAGTGATAAACGACCATGGCGTGCACAGAAACCTGCAGCCCGTGCAGCACGCCCGGCCTCGCTCGCACCTTTCGCCCGCGGAGCGTGGCAGATCGATACGCCTGGGCTGCGTGCCCGTCACCCGAGGCTCGCTTCGGTTCTGCCGGGATGCCGGCACACCAGCCGGGCTGCGGCACGAAGCCAAGACACGAGCAACGCCTCGTTCGCTCGCGGATGGGGAATCCAAAGCCACGGTCATCGGAGGGAAACCTTCCCCAGAGGGATGGCCCCCCTTGCCCTGGCGTGCGGGACCCCGGGGTCAGCCCGTCGCGGAGGTACTCACCTCATCGCGCTGCCCGGAGGGTTTGCCGGTGGGTTTGGCGTGGAGGATTGCTGGTGGGTTTGCCGGGGACGGCTTCGCCTCCTCCCCAACGCTCGCCTGTCCGCCTTATCTCCGTCCGGAGATTTGCGAGCGTGTGTGCGCCTATGTGTGTGCGCGTCTGGAGCTGTCTGGCATTTTCCATGCCGGTCACGCCTTCCCCTCCCCGCAGCCGTTCCCCACATCCCCGCAGGCACGCCGGCAGACCTGCCCGCACCGGGCCCGGCCCCCCCAGCCCCGCTCCCGCCTCTCACGCCGCGGGGCTGCCCCTGCGCTCCAGCAAAAAGCGCGGCGTCCAGCGAAGTTTTTGTCCTCCTTAATCTCCACAGTTTTTTGTGTGTATGCCCATGCACATTGTGTTTTCTCTCTCTCTTCTCCACCCCCCACCACCACCCCCCCCCAGCCTGCTTTGCCAGATGGCTAAAATTTGCCTCTGAATAGGGTCGGAGGCTCCAGCAAAAACAGAAGGCAACAAGAACGTGTGAAAAAAAAAAAATCCCCCACAAAAAAAAAACCTGTGCGGGGATAAATAACTTTAGTGGTGGTGCTGCAGCTGCGACTGGTGCTCGGCTCCTGCTTTCGGCTTCTCTGCTCAGTGCCGTGTGGCGTTTGGGACGGGAATCTGGTTTCCAAGAAACTTCTGAGTTGTGACAGTCCGGACAACATCAAGACCTCGCTTGCAGCCTCCTGCAGAACCGAGGAATTGCTGGGCTCAGCATTTTGTCCTGGGGCAAAAGAGCAGCTTGAGATGTGGACTCTGCTCGGGAGCGAGAACCTTCAACACCAGGTTACAGGTTCTGAGCCTGGCTCCCTCCTGTTGAGGAAACAGGTAGAAGCATGAGCGCTCCCCACTAAGCCACAGCAGATTCGTTTCCCCTCCCTGCGCCAGGCGCAAACCAACCCAAACCCCTCTTGTCTGCACAGCGAAGTGGGAAGAAGGTCTGTCTGGGCTGCAAACAAGGGAACAGCCCATCAGAAGTCAAAGGATGAAAGGGACTGCCTTGTCCAGAAATGACACCCGCGGAGACACGAAGAGCAACACTTTAATAGCTGTTTACCAACTTCAGCTTGAGCTGGTTAGCGTAAACCCTGCAGACATCCACTGGCAGGCACGGATACATATGCGGCGTGTTAAAAGGCACAGACAAACAAGAGCGGGGAAGAGGCAGGGAATTGGGGATGTGCTGGCACCACTCCTGGAGCAGCAGCTCCCAGCCCTCCCCGGGCTCCCCAGCTCGCTGATGTCAGGCCGCCGCACCGCCATTAAAGGGGCGACGCGAACGCCAGCCCCTGCGGTGGCTTTGTCCCTCCAGCCATCCTGGAGAAGCTGGGAGGGAAGGAGATGGACTGAGGGAAATAGGGTTTTCCTCTTTTCCCATCTCTTGGCTTTGTGCTCTGGGGGGGTGACGGTTCCTTGGCTTCCCATGAAGAAGTCGCTTCTCTCGCTCCCGTGGGTCTCTGGTTCTGCGCTGGGGAAGAAATGGTACCTAGGAGACACAGTGAAGTAAAATAGAAAAATAGGAGTGGAAAGGCACTAGAAAAACAGCAGAAAGGCTCTGGGCAATGGGAAGGTCTCAGTCTGCCATTATTTGCAGCTCTATTTGGGAAGTTTTAACAGCTCGTCACTGTACAGACACGAGCTCTCACTCATGCTAACACACCCAGAAAAGCTGATCAAACTAATTAATATGTAAGCAATGTGTCAAATGCAAGGCTTTATTTTTCGCAGGCAAGCGTGGTCTTGTCTGAGCCCTGAATACATTGTGATCTATTTTTTCCCCTGCCTGTTCTGCAGGGTGGGTCCTTCATGCACTCGTTTTTCCATCATGACAGCCTTCTATAGCTTTTTGGAACAGCTCCTCCAGTTCAGGGACAACTTTAATTCCGAAGTGACATTTTCTTTGCCTGACCATACCACTTTCGAGCCAGATCACCGAGGGTCAAAGTCTGTGCTTACACTGCGAGCCTGGACTGGGACATGTGAAGTGGCAACAGAAGCTCCACATGGCTTTGGACCATGTTGCTGGGTGCAGCATGGGCTTAAAGCATCCATGCTGGCCCTGTAGGCTCTGGAGGGCAGGAGAGGATGCCCTAGAGGCATGTCACTGTAGATCACATCAGCAGCCCTCTTGGGGGGGGTTTCCTTGCCCCGGTGCTTGTTCCCATCCACCAGCCTCCCAAACTCCTTGGTGTGCAGAACCATAGCTCCCTCGCAGGCTCACATTGACCAGCTCAGTGATCAGGGTTTTTCTGGCCAAATCCAACTTGAGACAGTGTGGGCTCCTAAAGAAAGTTGAGAGGCAGTGGCTGAATGGTCACAACCTCATTCCTGCTGTCCCCAAGTGTCTAAAGCTATCTGCAGCCTCATTCATCCCCATTCCCTCAGCTCCAAACCCCAGCCCGAACATCTTCAGTGTCCCAGTCCTCTATTAAGCGGCTCAGGTCTTCAAGCCAGTCCTACTGGAGCCCTAATTAGCTGGCCTGGGTAATTGCACTGCCTCCCTCAGTTACAGCAGATCCTCCCCAATGGACTCTGCACCCCACTGCTGCTGTGGGCCTGGGGCTGCTGTGCTGGGCTCTTCCCACTGAACTACGGGGCCACCCGGCAGCCACCTGGGCTTGACGCTCCAGGTTGTCCCCAGCCTCTGTAGCAATATAAACCCAGTGCTGCAGAGTCTGCTGGTGGGGAGATGGACAGGGGCCTGTAAAGGGAAGGTGGTGGAGAATCTGCTCTGGCTGCAGTGCCTTCTCCAGTGTTATTCCCACCTGTCCAAGAGGAGGGTCTGCCATGTCCAGGCCTGGCCACACCCATGTCTGTGTGAAGTGTCCACCAAGAGTCAAGGCAAAAAAAGGTCACTGAAAGGAAGATCTGGTGCTGGCCAGGCAGGGTGCCAGGCATGGGTCGCCTTGTCTCATGCACACTGTTGGCTGCTCTTTACCTAAAACATCCAGTTAACACATAGCTATCTCAGTGATGCCAGGGGTGTTGAGTCTTGTCCCCACCTTACTGAGGGACTTGCAAAAATGTTATCTGAGGCCTCAACATGCAGTAACAGGAGTGAGCATGCTGAGCCTTTAATGAGCAGTATTTTCTTCCCCAAGTGTTGAGGGGACAGTGGAGTTCGACTGTGACAGACCAGCAGACAGGCTTGGACCAGCGTTCTCACCAATGTCTCCCATACTTGAAGAGGTCATCCATGGAGTTACTTCTGCGCATCCATGATGCTCGCCAAGGAGTGAGCTGAGCAGTGCTTTCCAAGGCATTTCTTTAAATCTAGGGTAAAATTCACCTCCTGGAAATAATACCCCCACACTCAGTGGAGCTGGACGGGGATAAAACAGCTGTGAGGGATAGATGTGGACCTGCAGGAATCAGACTGTGGGATGAATCCACAGCTGGTGTAAATAATTATATACTGAACCTCAGTGTCCTGCAAGAGCTTGTGGCCCTGCTGTCCCCCGGGCCAGGCCAGCACAGCCCATGCCACCGCCTTTCTCAGGCCCTGTATTGGGCATGTTGCAACATGTGCACTGCTCCTTGTCGTGATGTATGTGACAGGGACAAAAGTCCTGGCAGATCCTGCTCCTCGCCAGAGCCGTGACATCTCTCCTGTTCTCCTCCACTCTGGATGCTGGAGAAGACCCCATCTGCCAGATGTGAGCTCTGCTCCTGGCATCCCCCCTCCATCTTCCAGGAGATGCAAGCTCTGCTCCTGGCATCTCTCCTGCGGCTCTGATGGGTTCCTGGAGCCCCCTCGTGGCTCCTACCACTGGCGAAGTCCCACCAAAGCCATCCTTGGGGAGCTGCTGCTGGTATCAAGGTATCAGGTCCACAGCACCCTGCTGCAGGTTCTTTTTTCAGCCCCAGTGCTAGGGAGATGGTGAGACCCGCCTTGGGGATGTCGCTGGCAGGCGACAACAGAGACACTCAGGAATCTGAACAGATCCGACAGTCCCATTGTAAATCCAGCTCCTTGCTTTGTGAGCTTTGGGATGAGACAAGTCCTTTGAGGCTTTGCTGTCCCCTGCCCTCGGAGTGTGCTGCACAATGTGCTGTGGTGGTCCCAGGTGGAGGTGCCCCAGGCCTGGAGGGATGGAGAGGAAAAAAGTATGGGCATGGAAAAAGGCTGATATGTGACAACAGGGAGAAGAAGGCACATGGAGATGGGGAAGGGGGGATACACAGAGATGCGGAAAGAAGGGTGATGGCAAAGGGAGGCTCTGCGGAGAAGAGGGGCTTGCAGCTCGCAGGCAGCGTGCACAGCAGTGGTGAGTGGGGGGAGTGTTGCTGCTGGGGTGGTGGGGATGTGCGTGTGTCCCACGGGGCCCCACGTGCCACTAGACGGTACCTGAATCTCTGCTGTGGTGGCAGGGACAGCGGCCCCAGTGCGGAGCGGCATGGGGGTCCTGGGGTCCCAGGGCTGCTCGGGGAGCACGGGGCTCTGAGGGGCTTTCAGAACTGCTCCTTGCAGGTGGTTCCCATGGGTAATTCTGCCAGGTGGGCTGGATAAGGAGGAGTTTTAGAGGTGGGATGGCTTTTTGTGGCAGATGAGTGGTACCCGGCTTTCCCTCCTTGCCCCTGGGCCATGCTGGCCCTCCTCTGGCATTTGCCCTGTGTTGGGCTCACACCACAGCCCTTTGCAGAGGTAGCTTGCTGAGGTAGCACGCAGCATCGACCAGAAGGTACCTATAAAGAGTAATCTAGTGCACTATCAGCACAGCCCAGTGGCTATTTGCAATAAATTGATGCTTTGTTTGGCTGCAAGAGAAAATCAGATCCATAATGCTGTGGATGGAAATGCTGAGCCCTCTTTTTCCCCTTTTTAGTCCCACCCTCTGCCCCTACGTGCACACCAGCGAGACGCACCCTGACTATCAGAGCATCTTCATGACTGATATAAGATGATCAGGATTGTTTCAGCAACCTGGCATTTCCTCCTCTGCTGAGACCGGGGGATGCTTGGGGGAGCCCAAAAGGGTGCATGGAGGAAAAAATACATATAACACTGAAACAAAACCAGAGAAATCAAAATGTTGTGTCATATATTGGCCCAGTCAAATATATCTTCTCTTACTGCTGGGTCACAGCCACTGCATCACTGGTTCCTGACAACTCTCAGTGCTGTGACTTTGTGCTGGTATTTAACCATGTGTGCTGGCCCTGACTTTGATGGTATTTTGGCATTGCTTCCCATTGTATTTCACTGGGAGGGAAGCCCCTAAATGCTTTTGAGAGTGTGAGATTTGAGTTGCTGAAGCACCGTCCACCATGATGGGACACAGGCTTGGCTGTGCCTATGCCACAGTTGAAGGACAGGCCCAGCACCTGTGAAGGGTTTAGGCATTTAGTACCCACAGGGCAGGCAGCAGAGCATTCCTTGCACACCTCTGAGAGAAAAAGAGCTCTGAAACTTTTTTTGAGCAGTCCAGAGGAAAGCTGGGGTAGGGACAGGCTTTGAAGCCTACAGTCCTGCCTCACAGCCTGATGCTCCATGCCCTCCCCAGCCCAGGGGAGATCTTGACATGGGAAGGGATCTGTTTTCCCTCCCCAAGTGCGCAGACACAGCACCCTTTACTTGTCCAAGCCGTTCTCTCAGTGGAAAGGAGGTCTCTGGGGAGCTCTGGACCCTGTGAGGGTCCCACTGTGACCAATCCCCCTCCATGCAAACCAGTGTCATTTTAAAAGACAGCGTGCAGTTGTAATGCTTTCAGACAAGCCCACATCGCAGTGATTTCTCCCTGACCGAGCGGCTGTGAAATTGCAGCGGGGGCAGAGCGTGGCGTGACTGAAGCGATTACGCGGGTGGCAGGGGATGATAGCAAATCCGCAGCGTTGGAGGGGACTGCACGCTGTGCCGTGCTCCCCAGCACAGATAACGTGAGCCGGCTGAGCTCAGTCAACAGTTTGCAGGACCTTGCTTCACTGGGCAAAAGAAAAGAAAGACCCAGAAAAATCTCAGCACGTTGTTTCTTTCTCTTTTTTCATTTCCAAAAGCTTGGCCTGGCTGAAGATGGTGGGTGCTGAACCATGATGTGAGTCACTGCTGGCCCTGGTAGCACCAGCCCCTGCTCACGTGCCCAGGGTTCACTGTGATTCCTGTAGCTCGTAGCTCCCAGCATCTGGGTCTGCAGCCCCCATTCTGGGGCGTAACTGTCTGCCCTAAATGCAGCCTCTTTCTCTTCTTGGGAAGCCTGAGAAGCAATGGCCTGGGGAACTCAAATCTTCCTCTCGCCAGAGGAGATGGATGCCCATTTTCCCAGTAGCAGCAATCATTTCTAGATGTGGTGGTGGTGAGGCTGTGATGGACATGGAAGCCTGCAGGTCTTTGCTAGCTGCAGAGATGAATGATCCTGTCCCTGCAGGTGATGTGTTGGGTCCGCCTGCCCGCTGGGGTCTGGGGTATGGTGGCACCAGATGGCATGGTGACCAGGGAATTCACCACAAATGGAGGCTCCTGGTGATGCCATTCAGTCCTTGGTGGAGCCGAGGCAGGCAAGCGATTTGCTGTATGTTGCTGGGGCTGAGGACACTGTCCACACTTGCTGTGACCAGTGCATATTTATGCTTCAGGCCCCTGTCTGTCTCCTTGGTACGAAACATTTTCAAGGCTGATGGTGTTGCTGTCATGAGGTTGGCTGCTTCAAGGAACATGGTCTGGAAAGAAAAGGACCCAAGTAAGGCCTGGTGTATGGAGAAATGCCACTGCAACATCCAGTGCTTCTGGACATGGTGAGGGCAAAACTGATGGCAAACCCCTCGTGCTGGACTGGTTCAGTGATGAGGCAGCTCTTCCTATACCGGTGCCTCGTGCCAAGTGACTCATTTGCTCCCAGCCAGGAGTGGAAACATCCCCTGCTGCCACCAGATGGAAACCCACATATTTGCAGGGCCTTTTAGTCACTTCGGGAGTTGTCCCTCTTCTGACGACTGGCCACCTCTGGGATGGGACATGGCAGCTTAGAGCTGCTAAGGCTAGAAGGTAATACAGATGTTTGGGGGGCATCGCAGAAGAAGGTATCTCAGACAAATCCTTTGGTCATTGATGCTAGTGCACACCTTGTTACTGTTGAAGAGGTCCCCAGGTCCCCACAGCTGCAGCTGGATGTGTGCCTCACCTGAGAAGCCACAGCTCACACACAGCGTGGCATCCATGGCAGGGGCCCATGTCCCCTACCTCAGTTTCCCTCAGTGTCACTGTCACGGTGAAGATGACTGTCATGGCATGTGAGATGATCTGCCGTTGGAAGGGCCGAGCCATTAGTCATAATGACAATACAAATGTTGAAGTCATTGCTCTGATAACTGATAAATATGCTTCCCAGAGCTGCTGCCTTTCATGTGGCCAGCTGAAGGGCCAGCTGTCCCAGCCCTCCGGCACTCCCATCCAGGGAAGGTCTGGACATTTAACCCTTCCACCAATCATCCCTTGGAGCAGCAATATGAAGACTGAAAACTCGTGGCAATGCACAGGGTAGGTGAGGACTCGGCAAAGGAGGGACATGGGGAGAGGACTGCAAGCTGTTTGCCTGACTCTGTGCATTACTCCAAACCAGCCCGGGAGCAGTCATTCCTCATGTGAGCTGCGTGGGTCTGGCTGTGGAGTATTATCGACAAACACCAGCTCTGCTCTCATTAACAACCTGTTAATCATCCGCCGTCTGTCGTTAGGAGGTGTGCAGAGACCCTGCAAATGGCAGGCAATGCATAACGTTCTGTAGGCTGGAGGGGGAATGCAGCTTATAGATCACATAGCTGGAGACAGAAGTGCTGGGTGGATTTTAACAACCCGCCTGCACTTATGAGACCCAGCAATGGGCCATTAGTTATTGTCAAAATCTGCTGTGGCTTGTGCTTTTACACACAACTGCCTTTACAATGTCATTCCAGTCACGTTTCAGTTCTTACTCCTGCCCCAACCAACCCCTCCAAGACACAAAAGCTCAGCTGATGATGAGCGTAGGTTTGGGAGAAGCAGAAGATAGTTAGTCCTGAGGGCAGAAGCAGGCAGAGAGGGATGGTGCCCTGGGCTGTATTTGTGGAGAGCAATTTCTGCATTATTCATTCATGAGTGAGCTCTTAGGGGGTGTATTTGAGCACAAAAACTGGTATCGAATATTTCTATTATTGCAAAACGATTTGCACACAGGTGATTTCACTCTCCATCAGCATGCGGCCACTGCTGGGGCAGGTACAAAGCGCACATTACCCGTGCAGAAACAAAGCGAGGGCACGATGGTGAAGGGAGAAATCTGAAGCCAGTGCTTGTCTGAGACACCATCAGCAGTGGCCCAGACACATCTGTGCCTTTTCTTACAGATAGAAGAAATTGAAAGGTCAGTTTTACACCTCAAACAAAGCTCTGCAGCCCTGGGGCATGGCTCAGGGCTGCGCTCCCATTGCAGAGCAGGGTGCTGAGGGTAGCTGGAACCCCAGGGCTACTGCCTGCTGGTCTGTCTCAGGTGCACTGGATTTGCCTGGGGACCAGCTAGAGGGAGCCTGGAAATTGCATAAATAGCTACAGAGCAGCTGGGGGTTGTGTTGGGAGGACTTGCTTTGTCCATGATCCCCCTGCTCTTTCTCCCTCTGCTGCAGTTTCCACCGGCATCAGGCTCAGGGCACACAGGAGCGTGAGTAGCTGCTGAGAAAGCTGAGGGATGCAGTCAGTTGTGGTGTGCCTGGTCCTTGGGGAAGCTTGGTGGTGTGGGTGAGGACACCTGTGACCTCCTGCAGGAGAAGGACATAGGCTTGTCTTGCCCCAGCTGATTTTCTTGCAAGCCAGCTATGTTGATTTTCTCTTTGATGGTATCTTTATAGTGTTTGTGGGGGCTGAGCTGGGGCACACCAACCTTTGCTCAGCTCCCAGCCTGGGCTCCCTGGGGAGAGCTGGTCTGTGATGACTGAAGGCTGGAGGGTGCGATGTGCGGAGGATGAATTGTATCTGTAGCCAGGGTAGGTGGGTGAGGATGCTGTGTGCTACCATGCCATAAACAGTGATGTGGATACCAGACCCACTCAAACAGGTCACTGATGAGATTTCAGCAGCTTTAATGGGAGACTGAAGGACCATCCAGCCCCACTGCTTGTAGCAGCTGCTAGCGGTGAGCTATGCTTCATGTCCTATCAATGCTGGGAAGGTGCTGGAAAAGAGAAGCAAAAGATGAAACCAGGGGTGGAGAGGGAGAAGGTGAGCAGAAAATGTGACTTAAATCCATTTCCAAGTGAGAAAATATTGAACATATCACAGGACTGTGAGGGGATGGGGTTGGGTCACTCGGCAGGTGTTGGGTCACCCCACAGCAGCACTGGAGCATGATGGACTATTGTGTAGTTGATAAGAGCATCCAGTTTGAACTGTGCATCTATGGAGTGACTTTAACAAACACTTATGCGTCAGTGCCGCAAGCAAAGGTGAGGTGAGTCCCAGCTCCTGGGCCACTTAGTGCTGGAACTGTCAGCCTGGGAATGTCCTGTACCTTCCTCTGAAGCAGCTAACTTTGGGGACAAGGAGATGATGAAAGACATGGCACAGGGTGGCTGCCAATTCCAGCCTGTCCCAGCTGCTTTGTGCCAAGGTCATTATTGTTTTGTGAGGTTTTTTGGTGTGTATGTGGTGTGTCCCCCTGCAAAGCTGTGTAATTTCATTTATAAAATGATGAAGTGCTAGCCAGGATCAAGTCTTGCCTTTCATTTTATGTTTCTGCTTAAATGAATATTGATGTAGTGTTTATCTCTCTTTAATATTCATGATGATAAAGGACTTGGAGCCATTCACTTTTAATTACACCCTTCTATGGGAAACAGTCTAGTGTAATTAGAGAGCTTCCAGTGCATGAAAGAAAACAAACAAACTTTTTGCCTCCCCTTCCAGAAGTGTCAAGCGAGGTTTCCAGGGGCATCCCCTTCCCCTCTGTCACAGTGGTCTGGAAGCAGGGACTTCTGTGCAGCACTGCCCTGGGCTGTGCCACCTCTGTGCCATACTGTTAGGGAACTCCAGTCCAGGAAACCTGGTGACCATTTGCAGCCCTCCAAAGTGGGGCAGTGGCCTGGAGGGGTGGGAAGGAGGCAAATACACAGCTCCAGTGGATGGGGATAGGCTGGAAAGGAAGGAAAAGCAGTTGGGTTTCCCAGGTTGGGGGTTGTGAGATGGGATTTCTGTTTCTACTCTTGCAGCAGCGTCCCTGCGTGACCGTAAACAAGTCGCTGTCTCTCTGTGCCTCAGTTTCCTCAGCAACGAAGAGGAATCAGACCACTAGCTCTCCCTTTTGACTGGACGTGGTCCTCCTGCCCTTGTGCAGCTCAGTGGATGTCTCTGTTCTCCTGCAGCAGTAATTAGCCATTTAAATCATATCTGGTGAAATGATAAGGGAATGATGCCTTGATGGCAAAGCAATGACCAGCTCTCCTTTTTAGCACTCAGACAGCATTGCTTCTTCCTCCCCTAACATTATCTGTGAACAAATTGTTATACTGAGCTTTGCAAATTACCCAGGAGCTTCTGCTGGGAGCCTGAACTTTCTCTGACACATAGAACCAATCTCTGAGCACGCCTCATGATCAAACCCTGTCCAGTGAGGAGGCGAGCTCTCCCCTATCAGCATCTCTTTCGGCAGCTGGGGCAGTGGTGGCTTCTGATCGTAGTGTGGTTGGTGACAGGAGGCAGCAAGCTCAGGGACTTCTCATGGAGCAGGGGACTTCTCATGGATCAGAACAACTCTCCTGCTGTCTCAGAGCTGGGTTTTCACAAGTCTTTGAAAATTGGAGCCCCTGAGAGTTAGATGTCAGCATCCTGCATGGAAACACCCCATGTTACAACTCTGTTTGGAGACCCCTGTGCCAAGCAATTTTCTGTTCTTGAGCTGCCTTTTGAGCAACTGGTCATTATTGGTTGCATCATGCTCAAACAGCTGAGCGCTGCATGTGGCTTTCTCACAGTTAGTGGTTGTTTTCAGCAGCAATGCCCTTTGGCTGAGACAACACCTTAATGAGAAGCTCTTTTAATATCTCTGTTCTGTCATGTGCGGGTAGGGCTGAGTGGTGCAACAGGCTGATCATTTTCATCTTGTAAAATATACATTATTCTATTTTACATAGGGGATAATCATGGCAGAACTGACTCTTTTTCATCCTTTTCCTGCTGTAATTACTATCCTCCTGCTGGTGCCTGCATCGATGTCTGTGCATGATGAAATGAGTGAAAATTTAAACTGCCCTGGGTGATGGGACATAGACCTTGCTGAAAAATTTAAATGCCTCCTATCTAGAGGAGGCTGGCCCATGAATAAAGGATGAACTCCCCACTGCAGGAAGGGGAGAGCAGTGCAGCTGCAGACTTAACGCCTTCCTGCTCACCTCCAGCCATACCTAGAGCTGCGGTTCCTCTCCTGGCTGGAGTCTAGGAGCAGGTAGGAGCCCCAGGGTGTCAGGGGCTGGAGACCCAGGGCTACGAGGCTTGTCTGGGTCACAGTGTCAGAAGAAGTGAACCTTAAAGTTAGGAATAAATTGAAAAAGAACACCCTGAGTTGTGGTGGCTATGTTGATCCATTTAGCCTAAAAGCTAAAGCCACTGGTACCCGTGGAGCAGAGAGGCTCAGCTAGAGCAGGAGTGACAGGCCTGTTTTCCCCACCGGAAAAAGTGGGATACAAGTAACTAATCTTTGAAACACGGAGGGGATGATGGGGGGGGG
>Ga0065711_1045989_pt1 | contig 13154 bp, 8 predicted proteins | sample Hoacrofraction12_FD_59098 | JGI IMG/M metagenome (GOLD analysis project Ga0065711, IMG submission 59098) | Hoatzin crop microbial communities from Cojedes, Venezuela - Epithelial fraction 12 v2 (version 2) | ecosystem: Host-associated > Birds > Digestive system > Esophagus > Crop | place... | reverse complement strand
TTAAGCCTCAGGGGTCTTTTTTTTTTTTTTTTTTTCCTAGTTGTGACTATCTTTACAAGAAGGTAGGGACAGATATCCTAATTAAATGATTAGCCATGTTTAAGAGCTTAAGAACTTGCCTCAGACTGATTTATTAGTGATCTCTAGCCAAGTATGATCTGGTTAGTGGAGTCCATTCCCAAGGGAAAGGATGTAACTCCTCTTCTGAACAGTTTAATAGTTACAACACTTGCCCAGGAAATAGGAGATGTGTCCAATTTCCTTTTCACCTTCATCTCCTGCTTCACAAGGTTATGCTTACTCTGGTGGATTAGAAAACAAGAGAGAGTGAAAATGGAAAAGGGAAAATGGAAAGCCACTCTTGGACTGGGTCGCTGTGCAGACAGAAATTCAAGAATTATGAAGAGAAGAGAAGGGAAGATCAGAAAAATGGAAGCCTGATATCTGGTGATTATCATTTTGAAATCCCTCAGGTTGAACCGTGGTCTCTCTTCTTATTTCACTTAGAAAGTGAGTGCTTTAATAATCAGGATAGCATGTAAAATGTATATGTGACTGTTGTGATACATCACTAGGTGTTACTGTGAGTAGACTCTTACAAATTGGTATGTAACTAGAAGTAGACTTAAATAGTTCTGTGAATCATCGAATCATAGAAACGCTTAGGTTGGAAATGACCTTTAAGATCATCAAGTTCAACCGTTAACGTAACACTGCCAAGTCCATCACTAAACCATGTCCCTAAGCTTCACATCTACATGTCTGTCAAATACCTCCAGGAATGGTCACTCAACCACCTCCCTGGGAAACCTGTTCCAACACTAGACAGCCCTTTCAGTAAAGAAATTTTTCCTAATATCCAACCTAAACCTCCTCTGATGCAACTTGAGGCCATTGCCTCTTATCCTATCTCTTGTTACCCTGGAGAAGAGACCAACACCAGCCTCACTACAACTTTCTTTCAGGTAGTTGTAGAGAGCGATAGGGTCTCTCCTCAGCCTCCTTTTCCCCAGACTAAACATCCCCAGTTCCCTCAGCCACTCCTCATAATACTTGTTTTCTAGACCATTCACCAGCTTCGCTGCTCTTCTTTGAACACTCTCAAGCACTTTAATGACTTTTTTGTAGTGAGGGGCCCAAAACTGAATACAGTGTTCAAGGTGCAGCCTCACCAATGCCAAGTACAGTGGACCATCACTTGACTACTTAAGTTATAGTACATGGTGGAAACCTCTTTGATTGCTTGCAAGTAAGCGTGACTGTGGAGCAACAGAGTAACCATACAGTAAAGATACCTCTTTTTGCAAATAACTGTGTAAATTGACTGGCGCTTCAATAAAGGAGCATCTCCACACCAGAGGTGACCCCCAGTTCTTAAGGAAGGATATGTGGTTGCTAAAATGCATTCACTTTTGGGTTTTGCCTGTTGCTTTCAATTCTATATTTGAAGAGCAGCAGCATTTTGAATGCCAATGCAGATTGATGTCATCACTAACAGGATCAGCATTTGGAGTGGCACTCAGTGAATGACTGACATTGGGTATAGAGCGAGTTCTTATTCTGTCAGAATCTGGCATGTAGCTAGGTGTCAATGTTAATCCACTGCCAGCTATTTGACAGGATTGTACTTAGTGCCTGATGCCAGTCTCCAAAATGTTCATGATTAAGGCTGCATACCAATGCTGCTTATTCAATTGAATAAATAAAAATTCCACTCACACAAGAAAAGGTAGACTTTCCACACAAACTTATTACTTCCACACAAAGTAGTGAATTGTAGCATGGGATACCAAGGTGTTTGTGCTGAGTGTGTGAATTGGCAATCGCCTTTGTAGGGCTGGCAGTGAGGAATGTTCTACCTATGTGGGGTATAATGTCAGCAGGAGAGCTCTGGGAACATAATAAGCAGCAGTAACTACCCTGGTTGTATGAAGCAAAAGCATGTTGAGTTCTCAACATTTTGGCCAGCACACAGCGGGTAGGACCCCAGAAGATCTCTTTGGGATTTGTAGTTCTTCCGCTAATTCAACAGCCGAAAGCTGTTCTTCCTACTAGCTCTTAAGCTCATGAAATGTAAGCAGTCTTCTAAACAGATGTACACAGGAGAGATATAGAGATGACATCCTGCCTTCCGTCCCCAGGGTTCAGGCTGCCTGAATCTATGCGTTGTCCTATACAAGCATCTCTTTCATACTCCATAGTACGCCTACAGCTGGCATGACTAAAACAAATCGGTGTAAGCACAGCAGAGCTGTGATTAAAAAGAAGTATGAAATACTAGTCTCTTCTTCCTTCGCTCTCCCTTATTATTCAGTCTTATAATCTGCTTTCTATATAAGCACACACTGCTTTTTTGTAGTAACAGAAGTAGAAATTTTTGTCACTGGCTTCCAAGACAGAAAAGCAGAGAAGGTAAACTACAACAGTTGCAAGGACAGCAGTCAAAAAGATGGGACAAGAAAGGAAAAGCTGGGACATATAAAACAATCATCAAAGAGTAGAAAATGGATAGGATGAGAGAATGAAAGAAATGACAGTGATGATACTGATGGAAACTTCTAACACTACAGATGGAACTTTCTGACTGGACACTTTGTACCTTACAAACAGTCGTCTCAAGCTTTCACCTTCTCCTATCATACGCTTTTCACTTTTGTTCATATTTATCATCTCTCATGTAAAAAGTTATAAGCTTCTTTGGACAGAGATGAGATTTCTTTACAGCTTTTCACCCCAACTTCTGACTGGACCTAGTAAGTGTTTCCATACATTGTTAGAGTGGTTCAGGCATTCTCTGCCTATATCATCTGGAGAAACTTAGTTACCTGAAGCAAAAGAGATACAGAGTAACTTGGTTTGCATTCTATAACCTTTTTTGAACTGACCTCTACAGGCTACTACAAGCACCATTTTGCTCATAGGACATCCAGTTTTCCTTCTCAGTTTACATCCATTTTCCTCCTAAATTTACCTTTGATCTTACTTACTTTTCTCCTCTAAATTGTGTCACACTGTCCTGGTTTTGGGTAAAACAGAACCCATTCTCTTTTAGTCCATCTTCCTTACTGCATTTTTCTGAAGTTGGCTGCATATTTTACAGACAGTGTGTCTGCTCCAAAGCTGATTTATAGTTTTACTGAGGTAACAATAGGAATGAAGAAAAAGGCCCATATTTATAATTATTACTATGGCAACCAAGGTCACTGATAGACCTTTTAGGTTCCACAAATGAGTAGTAAAGGATCGTACTTGCATGGAGGGGTGAACAGAACAGGTGACTCGTGTAATCCCTTCTTGTGTCTCTGACCCCATCCTCCAAAAGGAGTAAGTCTACCTTTGCACTTTTTGTGGGGGAAGAAACAGAAAAAAATATAATGACTAGGCAGGATTGGGCAAAAGTCAGACAAATAAGGTCCATTGTCAGCACTAGCACACCCTCATCAATGAATAGCAGAAAGCATGAAATGGATGGAAATGGTATGCTACTAGGCTGAGCACAGAAGATTATTATCATCAGCAAAGTACATGAAGACAAAAAAAAATTAGTCTCAGAATCAGAACAAGTCAGGTTGGAAAACACCTCTGGAGGTGATCTGATCCAGCTCCGCGCTCAGAGCAGGACCAGCTTGAAAATAAAATCCAGCTTTAAATTCAGATTGTTCAGGGCGTTGTTCAGTCAAATTCCGGCTTTCTTCAATGCTGCTGATTCTTCAAAGCCTCTTGGAAATTTCTTTCCAGTGTTTGACAACCTTACTGTAAATTTTGTTGTCCTAATGTCTAATTCAAATTTCTTTTCCAACAACTGCCTTTTACCTTTTCACTATTCATCTCCAGGAAGAGACTGCCTTCGTCTGCTCCATAATTTTCCATTAGGTAATCGAAGACAGCAGTAAAACCCATACAGCTTTGCCTTCTCCTCACTGAACAAATACTCTGAGCTTCCTTTTATATGTGCTCCAGCTCCCTAATCATCTCAGTGACTCTATGCTAGACTTGCTCCAACATATCAATTCCCCTCTTGTATTGCAGAGCCTAAAACTATGTACTCCAGATGCAGTCTTGTAAATGCCAAATAGAAATAAAACTTTGAGGGAAACCCTTCAAACTCTTGGCTGTGCTCTTAGTATTGTAGCCCTACCTATGGTTATCTTTCGTCACTCCAAGGACATACCACTGACTCATCTTGTAACATTTTTCTGAAAATTGGTTGTAAGTGTGTTTCAAAAAGAAACTGAATAAAAAACTAACATTTAAATTCTGTAATATTTCTTCTTGTCTCTCCACTCCAGAAAAGGTTTGCAAACCAAATGCTTGTGAATATTTAGAAACCTCAAATACAGTAAAAGATAAATAAAACACATCATAATATTTTTGTTTCCAAAGTGATAAATGTTTTAAAAAGGCTTGTCTGCCTTCTTTCAGGTTTGTTCAAATTCAAGAAAAAACATATTTTATTCAAAAAAACTCCCCAACCTTCAGATTGAGTACCATCTTTGAGGTATCTCTTCTGTGTGTTAGACAAAATATGTAACATTAAAATACTTGGATAAAGATTAATTCACTTTATCCTTTAAACAGCATTGTGGGATTTTATTCAAGCTGCGTCTCTAACAACTACATCCATTTTTTAATCCATTGTTGTAAATTAAAATTTTAATTTAAATTCACTAGAGGAAAAGGTGAATTAATATAATCAGAACATTCAAACATCCTTTTTTGCTTATCTTTAGTATTATAGTAATAGGTGTGCAAATTTCTAACTGGCAATTCTTTAATGCTGGTGAGGGGAAGAACTGATTTGGCTTTGTACTGTCTGTTTTTTCTTATTTTGTTCGTACGAGAATTTGAAGAGGTGCTGCATGACTGATAAGTTTAAATTTGACGCCATAGCACTGACAGATGTTAATTTTCAAATATCTATCCTGCATGTAAAGGTAAATGTCAAGCAGTACTTATTAAGAAAAGATCTTACTCCTAAGAATTATTATGAATTTGAGTAGAAAACCAAAATAAAGTACAGCAGATGTGTCAGCAATGAAAAACTACTCTGATTCTAGAGACACATGTAAAAAAAGGCTCACATTTTGCATTTTATGATTATGTTCTGTAGAAGAGACATTTAAATTTCTTCCAGTTGCTATCAGAATTTATTGACAGTCACATTTTATACATAAAATGGAACTTCATGTAGTTGGTAAATAATTAATACATGAATAAAACATCTATAATAAACATTCATTCAGCTCGTATTTTTGATATTCTGACAAGAAAATAGGTGCTCATACTATGCCTTATAATAATGCAACTTTGACTTTATTAGCAGACCTATGCTACTTCTGTTTGTAATATCTTTTAAAATTTCTATTCATAAACAGAATACGAAACAAAATACTGCCTAATTAGGTGTATGCATAAAGAGAATACAAAACAAAATACTGCCTAATTATGTATATTACAGATTAATTTAAATGTTTCAAGATTAGTATTCAACTCTATGAAGTATTGCCCAAATCCAACCACACATCTGTTCTCCACCCAGAGCACTGGTATTTTTCCCCACATATTTTAGTATCTATTTAATATTCATGGGAAGTCACATCATGAAATCCAATGTTTATTAAATCCAGTACTGATTCAAGAAGCACTACATGTGTATATAGCTTTTATAGTATAAAACTTTGCGAGAAAGAAGTATAAAAATAAACTCAAGAGAAGTACCAGTTTGGTGTCAATATATCTGGGAGAGTGTTACCTTAGAGCAGATACTGGAATTCTCCAATTTTTTATTATGTCCAGTGCAATTTGGATTCTGGCGGTATGACTGTGATATTTAGAATACCTAAGTCAGGTGATAGGTTATGAATCCTGTAGAATTAGTTGTACCAAAAATCTCACTTAGGAGATATTAAAAGTTACTACAGTGGGTGCCAATTTTCTTTAAACAGATCTTAATATGATTTAATGTATAAATACATGGTGAAGGAAATGAGAAAACTCACTTCTGAGCTGATAGTACTTGATCACTTTAACTTCAGAAGAATAAAAAGAATAAAAAAGTTATGACACCTTATAAGAAACATGAAAAAAACCCTGAAGCTTAGCTAATTTTCAACTGATTTTTCAGGAGCTTCCAATCAGATATCAGTGGATATTAGTCATTATTGTAATTATGGTGTCTAAATGAGATTGTTCTTGTAACTGGATGGGTATCACCACTCCTGGATCATGCCTCAGATAGAGATGGGATGAGTCCTGACACTTAAACTAGCCAAATCCATTTTGCTTTGAAGGAAATGGAGAAAATTCTTGAAGGGTATTTTGTGAAGACAAAATTATTATTTGAGCATTAGGGCAGTTAAAAAGGAAAAGGATGAACATTAAAAATTAACGACATGTTCAAAAGATGTGTCAAGGAACACATTTTATACCTGGCATATTGTCTGCATCTCAGACAGCCTTTGGAACCAGATGACATTTATTCCTCATAGGGTATCATCTTCGCCCAAACTGAAACTCCCTTATTCCCTTAACCCTGACACCTTCATTTCACAATGAAAACTGGAATACGAGCAGAACCCAAAAAGGTGACTGAAGGCTTTGAATTTTTCAGTCGGATAAGGTTTTGATAAACAGCAGGGAGAAGGGGGAGACTGTAATCCAGTTTGCCCTTATCTTATATTGGCTCAGAGACAAGGCGGTTGAAAATAAAATATCAGAGTAATTATGTGTTCTTTTGAAAGAGAAATTGAGCTGGATAAAATTACCATAATTATCTTCACTGAGTCAACTTATTTTTATTTCATTTTTTTTTCTGTTTTTCACACAAGTTCAAATGTGTCATGTCATTATCATTAACTGAATATTATTGAGGTTAGATGACAGAAATTTGTTATTTTCTTTAATCTCATGTTGTTTGATCAGTTATTAAAGGTACCTCTCTTAAAGTATGCATAAATGATTTGTAATCTAAGACCTTATTAAAAAAAGAGAAAGAATCAAAAGAACAATTTAAAAATAGAATTATCTCCATCATTTTCTTAATTCAAAGCCCCAATAGACATAAACACACAATACACACATGCAGGCTTCCTTAATATTTAGAGTTCAGTCTTGTATTTGTTGTAAAAATCCTTATGCCGCCCTTGCAAAAAAAGGCATCACCACAATGACGCAAACAGAAATCAGAACATTACGCTTTAAAATACACAAGACTTATTATACCTCATAACTAAAATGAAAGATTCACTTTATTCTTCAAAATGTGTTATTCCTCTTTTCTTTGCTGCATATTATCTCACAAATTATTTTTTATGTGAAAGAGATGAGTGGAAAGATGGATGTGAGCATGAAAGGTGAGGAAAGGGGAAATCTGCTTAGTGTTAGAAGTGAAATGTTTGAACATTTTTCCTAAATAACAGTAGAGATAAAAACAAACCCAAACAAACCCCAAACAGAGAATCTCAACAGTTACCCTTAGTGTTATTATTTTACTATCTTTCTGTGGCAGTCACTTTGCAGTAGTATTCTTGTTTTACTGCTTTTTAAATTTATAATGAAATCTTGTGAAATTCTACTTGTACTACATTTGCTGCCATTTTGAATCTGGGGAATGCATAACTTAATTGTTTGCATTTGTGTAAATAAAGTATCCACATATCAGTGGTTTCCCTGTGGTGAATGTGTTATGTTCCTGCCAGTTTTGAGGTTATATATGCCTTTGTTACTGTGATCTGGCAGCAACAAGAAGCTGTTATTTATAAAGGCAATTAGAAATTATCAAGCAACGTATCCAGCTGCAATGTTGCACTGAGTGTATTACTCAACATGAGTCACTGATCTAACAGGAACACAAGACTGTAAGAAACTTTTGTAGATACTGTTATTTTTTCTTGCTCCCACAAATCAAATTTGAGGGCTGTTTTACCATCCTTATGGGTCTAATGATTAGAAGACACTTAGTTCTAGAATGGGGACTATTGCTAAGGAGGGATTCACCTGAACTAATATGCTGTAGGTATATAACCATCCTGATCTTCCATTATGGTTGGAGACAGTTGCTCTTAAATCCTGATTCATCTCACATATAAAAGTAGACGTTCAAAATTTGCTAGTTGAACTAAATACTCAAGTGCTTGCATTTTCCCACTGACTACAAATTGAATCTAGATGCCTCAACTCAGACACTGATGTTGATATGGCAAACATCTTAAGTAGCTTAGCAGGATCTGCACTTCTTTGGTTTTACAAGACAAACTCCTCTTTCTAATACTGAAAATCCTTGGTCTGCATGTATCCCTAGGGAATCCTGCTGTAAATTATTTGTGTTTAAGATTCTCATCTGTAGAGTAACTGATAGGATATGCTCCCTGGTGGAGAAATGTATTCAGTTGTACTGATTTCAGTACTTTGCCACATTTGTCAACAAATTTTTCTGACCTATGGTCAAAAGAAGCCACATCCATATTCCCTATGTCAGTATTTTGGGTGAATAACAATGCAGTGTATCTGCACTATTTAACCTGGAGCATATAGCATCATCACTTTGCACTGTTCCTGTAACACCCTGCACCTCTTCCTGGGCCAAACATGGACGCTGGCTTCCTAAACATGGGCACCATCAGACATGTGTGAGAAGTTTAAAGTGAACCTGAAATAGAATTGGGTCTCCCCAGATATGATGAATAATTAATTATCTCTTTGGCAATTCATGGAAAATGCTTCTTCAGGAATCAGGTTCAATTAATTAAGTACAAAAAACTGTATATTTTAAAGCAGTTTGAGATAGTTCTGTGCAATCAAGATAAGCATTTTAATTTTCTGTGTACGTATTCCAGACATTTACTCATTAATACATAGTCCCAATCATGTGATACTTATTTTAGGGATGATGAGGAAGAATGTTGTATTGATAAAGTATTTGGACTTATTTCCATGCTTTAAGGAAAAACATTACAAAAGAGGTAAATCCAGGCCATGCATTTTCAAGAAAAGGACATTAACCAACACATAGCCTTGTAGTTTGATAACAGGGGGCCTGAGAATCAGCAAGTGCCAGCTGAGTAACCTTGGATATATTTCAGTCCTATTTCAAATGCAGCAATTGTTGCCCTACAATACTCTGGTAACCTCATTATATATCAAAGTTTTGTAGATAACATTTATCCTGAGTCAGTTTCCTAAGAAAGAAAAGAAAAAAACCCTGTAATTTGGGGGGGTTGTTTCAGCTTTTACTTGATTTGTTAGATCTGAACACTTATACTGGATGTATAGGGCAAATATTCACTTTCAGAGATAAGTATTTTTTTCCTCTGTATACACAAGATGAAGATTAAGTGGGTAGTACTCAAGTCATATAAACTACTGCCTTAAATGGCAAATTAATGATATCAAAAAGTAAAGGTATTTCCCTCTCTCTTTGAATTAAACTGAAAATAATCTTAGTATGAACTCTGTAGTCTGTAGCACTGGTGAGACACAGCTGGAATACTGTGACCAGTGCTGGGCTCCGTGGTATGACAGAGACCAGCAACAGAGAATTCAGAATTTTAGACTAAACATTAGATTTATATTCAAAGACAAACTAAAATCTTAGAGAACTACTTTTTCAACTCTTCTAAACACAATTGCAACAAATTATTTAGACAGTATCACAAAACACACAATTGTAATTATTTATAGAAATAAGGAGTAGGAGATATTAAATTAAATATATTTAAGTAACATATGATTATAAATTATCAAAAACCTGTCATACATATTGTAAACAGACATTTTGTTAGCATAGAGCAGGCTGTCATTTACACAATAAAAACAGAAACCCGCACTGGCATTGCACTAAACTGAATTCAAACACATTGTGTGATATATGGCATCACTTTCTACAAAATTTCATCTAATTTTCTCTTCTGAAGCCCTTCTCTAAATAAACCATGAGAATATATTTGCATTTGCTTTCTAATTTTTGTTTTTAGAAGGCAATAGATACCAGCTTAGTAAATATTTTTAAGAGAAAATGGGAGTTTCTAATTTCACTACTTGGATATTTTTGCTTTCTACTAAACTAAATTGGAACTGTGAGAAAAGAAAAATAAAGAGACTGAAAGGATAGGAGTAAGTCGGGTAATCATCAGCTTTCCAAGGGTGGAAGAAAATAAGGTTTTTATAATAAGGAGCAGCGAATACTAATCAAAACCTTGAAATATTTTCCAGCATATTTTCCAGCATAGGCCAAAGATTAATCTCTGCATAACATAATCAGTTTATAATCCACACTGAACACAAGCTAATGTCTTTGAGAAATATGTATCACATAAGTAGAAAACAATGAATTTGAAAACTGTTCTTCTGTCTGCAGGTGACCACAACTCTGAAGTGGAACGAAAAATTTTACATTAGCAGATTATTCTACAGCAAGATAGACCAGTTATTTCAAATTCCTTTCTTCCAAATTTATCTTTAGTACACAACAAAAGAATTTTCATTTCCAGAAAGTACTATGCAATTAAATAGTGGTCAAATCAATTCATTAATTAGCCAAATATCCCATCATTGCCTTGGTTAGCTATACTGTAGGGATACCCTCCTGCCAAAACCTCCACACCCTTTCAAAGTATGAAAAAAGGGTAACAGTTCCTCGAGAAAAAAAAAATAGAAAACATTTACGTTGTACATATGGTTACATCACTCGGCTATTCAATGGTGGGTCAAAGAATCATAGAATCATAGGTTGGAAAAGATCTCTCACATCATCAAGTACAACCATCAACCCAACACCACCATTGCATGGGGCTGTTGTGAGCAAATTTGACCTTGTCGAACCTCATACAATTGGCCTCGGCCCATTGATCCAGTCTGTCCAGATCCTTATTCAGGGCCTTCCTACCCTCGAGCAGATCAACACTCCCTCCCAACCTGGTGCCGTCTGCAAACTTACTGAGAGAGCACTCAATCCCCTCATCCAGATCATTGATAAAGATGTTAAACAAGACTAACCTCAAAACTGAGCCCTGGGGAACAGGGCTCGTGACCTGCAGGCAGCTGGATTTAACTCCATTCACCACCACTCTCTGCACTCGGTCATCCAGCCAGTTCTTTATTCAGCGGAGAAAACAATTAGAAAATATTAGTAAAAATGTCTTGGGTACCAGGGCTAAGGGGTTAGATCACTCGATCCACCCATTTAGCCCTGGAGATTGGGTTTATGTTAAGAATTTTTCAGGTGACCCACTGAGAGAGAAGTGGAATGGACCTTACCAGGTATTGCTGACCACTTTCACTGCAATCAGGATTTGGGAACAACTGGCCTGGATCCATTATTCCCGAGTGAAGAAGGTTCCTGAACCAAGATGGACCGTCGAAAAGGCTGGCGGTTTGAAACTACGATTACAGCGGTAACTTTGTTAAACCTAGGCTTATTAGTGAACACTTGGAGTAAGAACTTATATTACAATGCAATTCAGATGATAGCGAATGCCACAGGAGCTAAGGATTGTTGAATTTGTACTGCCTTACCAAAAGGTAACATGAGACTCCCTTTATACAGGGTAGGGTCTACTCATTGGAACTGTGACAATAATACTTGGCCTGAGTTTTGGAGAAGACACGATGGAGGATACTGTGATTACAACAACTCGACCTACATGACAGGGCCAAGATTTGACCTACAGATATTAGATAACAACACCCAGATATTGGTCAGCAATAATAGTTGCATATGGAAAGCAAGATCCAACAGTTGTTCCTGCTGAACTCCCTTCCATACACACAAAAATTGTACTTGCAGGGACGGGTGGAATGATTATTGGATCAACAAAACTACAGTAGAAGTGGAGATTTGGGATTTGAAAGGGACAGGTGTGGTATGTACTGATTTTTGTAACAGAACTCAATTAGAAACCTATAGCCCTTTGAACTGGGATTATTTTAGGAATGTATCAGTCAGGTGGGTAAACCACGGAACATTTTATGGAGCTAATCTTACAGGCACTGACGGGCCTTGTAAATTAACCGACGGGTATTGGTGGCTATGTGGCGAAGGCATTAGCAAAAAGCGACTCCCTGCAAGTTGGAAGGGAATGTGTACCATAGGTCACCTAATCAGCCAGGACCGAATATATAACCAGTCCCAAATACCTAAAGGCATATTGAGAACATCATGGAGATGAGCCAAACGGGAAGACAACCCACTTGTAAGTAGGGGAACAAAATTTCATAGCTTTGTCAGATGCTTTTTGCCGTGGCTAGGAGTAAGCGAACCAGAGAAAACCATAGTAAACGTTTCCACAGTTTTAGAGAAGATGGAAAATCTAACAATACATACTATGGAAAATTTACAGACAGAAGTATCATCCCTTAGTAAGCTTGTGCTACAGAACTGAATGGCATTACATTTATTGACCGCCAAAGAAGGTGAAGTATGTATGATCATTAATACCAGTTACTGTGCATATATCAATAAAGACAGACAGACAAAAGCAGATCTGAATGTGCTCTGAGAGAAAACACGAGTGTTCCATAAAGTAGCTTTAGATGATACTTCCTTGGGTTTTTGAGATTTATGAGATAAAGTAACCTCTTGGCTCCCTAATTTAAAATGGTTAAAAACAATTATTGATGGGATTAATCACCCTGATGGTTTTAAGAATACTTGTTTGCATAGCTCTCAAATGTTTCCTTTGGTGTTGTCAGGATTCAGCTGAGACATACAGTGACTGGAAAAGGAACAAGATTAGGCACAAAATAGAAACTGGAAAATACTTCTTCCGGACCCTTGGAATAAAAGACTGAAGAAATTTAAAAATATACCTATAAAATACAATAGTGAGGATTCATAGCTTTCTAGCTACAAATCCTCAAAAGAAAAGGAGGGATCTGATACCTGTAAATGTAAAATTTCCACTTAGCAGAGTAATTGTAATTATACTGAACTAGATCCTTGCTGTTTTGAGAAGACAGGAAAGCTTTAAGATAAAGAGGCCCCTCAATAACACTACTTAGACAAACTTGACTTGCTGTTTTGAGAAGACAGGAAAGCTCTAAGATAGAGAGGCTCCTAAATAATTCTACCCCAGACAGTTCAGCCTTGGGAGGGCAGATGTACCAAGCTACAGAGATAAAGAGGCACCAAGAGGGCAACAAGACCGGAGCAAAACAAC
>Ga0065711_1008259_pt1 | contig 13154 bp, 7 predicted proteins | sample Hoacrofraction12_FD_59098 | JGI IMG/M metagenome (GOLD analysis project Ga0065711, IMG submission 59098) | Hoatzin crop microbial communities from Cojedes, Venezuela - Epithelial fraction 12 v2 (version 2) | ecosystem: Host-associated > Birds > Digestive system > Esophagus > Crop | place... | reverse complement strand
GTTCTCCTTCCCCTCTACACTGCCCTGGTGAGGCCTCATCTGGAGTACTGTGTCCAGTTCTGGGCTCCCCAGTTCAAGAAAGATGAAGAGCTACTGGAGAGAGTCCAGCGGAGGGCTAAAAGAATGGTGAGGGGACTGGAACATCTCTGCTGCGAGGAGAGGCTGAGGGAGCTGGGCTTGTTCAGCCTGAAGAAGAGAAGGCTGCGAGGGGACCTAATATATACTTATGTCCTGGGTTTGGCCAGGACAGGGTTAATTTTCACCGGACTCCAGGAAGGGGCACAGCCGGGGGGTGGGGGCTGACCCCAACTGGCCAAACAGAGCCCGGTATCCCATACCATGGGACGTCACTCTGGGTTCCAGTGGGGGGGGGCGGCGCGACGGGAACGCTCTCGCGGTTTGGGGGGGCGCGGCGCTGGTCCTGTTCGGGAGAGCAGCTGTCTGGGTCGTGCGGTTCATTGTTGTGTTTTCTCCTTATCTGTACCGCTGTTGTTCCTGTTCCCTTTGTTTGCTGTTCTGTAAAACTGCCCTTATCCCGACCCACCGGTTTCTGCCTGTTTTATTTTTCATTCTCCTTCGCACGCCGGCGGGGGGAGAGGCGGCCGAGTGGCGCTTTTGTTGCCGGCGGCAGCCGAAACCAAGAAAACTTACAAATATCTGAAGGGTGTGTGTCAAGAGGACGGGGCCAGACTCTTTTCAGTAGTGCCCAGTGACAGGACAAGGGGCAGCGGGCACAAACTGAAGCACAGGACTTTCCGTCTGAACATGAGGAAGAACTTCTTCCCTCTGGGGGTGACGGAGCACTGGAACAAGATGCCCAGGGAGGTTGTGGAGTCTCCTTCTCTGGAGATATTCAAGACCCGCCTGGACAAGGTCCTCTACAGCCTACTGTAGGTGATCTTGCTTTGGCAGGAGGGTTAGACTNGATGACCCACAGAGGTCCCTTCCAACCCCTACCATTCTGTGATTCTGTGATTCTATGGAGGTGAGGCTGACCGGCCTGTAGTTCCCTGGGTCCTCCTTCTTGCCCTTTTTGAAGATTGGCATGACATTGGCCTTTCTCCAGTCCTCGGCCACCTCTCCTGTCCTCCAGGACCTTTCAAAGATGATGGAGAGTGGTTCAGCAATGACATCCACCAGCTCTCTCAGCACTCGTGGGTGCATTCCATCGGGGCCCATGGATTTGTGAGTGTCCAGATCGCTTAAGCGGTCCCTCACACAGTCCTCCTCGACCAAGTGAAAGTCGTGCTCTCTGTGGGCTTCTTCTCTTGCCTCCAGGCCCTGGGATTCCTGAGGGCCACTCTTAGCACTGAAGACTGAAGCAAAGAAGGCATTCAGTAACTCTGCCTTCTCGGCATTCTCCGTCACCAGGACACCCGCCTCATTCAGCAGCGGCCCCAAGTTGTCCCTAGCCTTCCTTTTGCTGCTGATGTAGTTGAAGAAGCCCTTCTTGTTGTTTTTGACATGCCTTGCCAGCTTCAATTCCAGGTGGGCTTTGGCCTTCCTCATAGCATCCCTGCACGCTCTGACCACATTCCTGTATTCTTCCCAAGTGGCCCGTCCCTATTTCCACATTCCATGGACCTTTCTCTTCCACCTGAGCTCCGCTAGAAGCTCCTTGTTTAACCATGCAGGTCTCTTGCCTCGTTTGCTCGTTTTCTTTCTCAGGGGGATGCATTGCTCCTGAGCATGGAGGAAGTGACATTTAAACCGCGACCAGCACTCTTGGACCCCCCTGCCTTTGAGAGCCCTGTCCCAGGGGATTCCTCCCAGTAGTTCCTTGAAGAGGCCAAAGTTAGCCCTCCTGAGGTCCAAGGTTTTGATCCTGCTTATCCCCCTGCTTCCTCCACACAGGATCCTGAACTCGACCATTTCATGGTCACTGCAGCCGAGTCTACCTCTGACCTTCACATCCTCCACCAGTCCCTCCTTGTTTGTCAACACAAGGTCCAGCAGAGCGCCTTTCCTTGTTGGTTCCTCCACCACTTGCATCAGAAAGTTATCATCGATGCTCTGTAGGAACCTCCTGAATTGCGAATACATATCTGTGTGGTCTTCCCAGCTGATGTCAGGGTGGTTGAAGTCCCCCATGAGAACCAGGTCCTGTGACTGTTAGGCTGCTTGCAGCTGCTTGTAGAAGGCCTCATCGACTTCCTCCTCCTGGTCAGGTGGTCTGTAGTATACACCCACAGTAATGTCACCCGTATGAGCCTGTCCCTTAATTCTAACCCATAAGCTCTCAACTCATTCTTCTCTGCCCCCAGGCCAAGCTCAATGCATTCCAGTTGCTCCTTCACATACAGAGCAACTCCCTCACCTCTCCTTGTTGGCCTGTCTTTCCTAAAGTGTCTGTAGCCATCCATGACAGCATGCCAGTCATGTGAGTTGTCCCACCACGTTTTGATGTATTCTAAGATAAGATCCGAATAACATTTATTTGTAGTAATTTGCTAAATCCAGAGTTAAACACAACTTTTTCTGCATAAATATAATTTTTATTGAAATCTTAATACATTTTATGAAAAGTTAAAAAGATATAATCAGCAATAAACCTTCTCTTGGAGTCTTTGTTAATTCATATGAAATATAAAAATACAGTAAATTACTTTGAAGTATCAGAGACATTTTCACACTTATCATCGTATTCTAGATTCAAGCATCTAAATACAGGTGTTTATATACAGATGCCTGCATATGAGAAAAATCTATATCCTCCCATTATGATCAATAGACACCTAGCGAACATAGTCAACTTACCTAAAAAGGGATTCAGACAAACACGTTGTAGGGTTTTGATGCAGTTTCCTAAACAGACTCCGCCAGTACCATATAGCACCTGATTTCTCACTGTTGGTCTAGATGACTACAGGTTCCTTGTGCTTTCTGTCATATCTGCCAACCCTATGAGCGCCTGTGTCCTTTTGTATCACAGAATAGTGCTAGCAGCCTGCATTGAGAAAACGGATCAAGCACTCTGCATCTACTTCAGGGTAAATCGAAGAGCTCTCTAGAGTCCTCTGGCTGCCTTAATTCAATTTTCAGTGACTGTAACACAAGGTTTGACAACTTATTTGTACTTTGACCCCAAAGATACCAGGACTTCGTGTATTCACAGAAGCAGAGCCATCCTGTGCAGGCTCTCAAGATACTGAAGCTACTGAAGCAGCAGCTGATTGCCAACAGGATACTACAAAGTATCTTAAACGGCATCAGCTACCTATATTGAGGCCACTGAATCAAGGCTCAGCATCTGAAGCTGTTTCAATTAAAGACCAAATTGGTAGAGCAGAGACTGAATGGACTCAGGTTCCAAAACACTTTAATCATGGACATATTGCAATTTTATGAACTGCACAATTTCTCTATCTCACTGAGGAGACCATGTGGTCCAGGGAAAAGTTGGGTGAGTTGATGAAGCAGTGTTGTTCCAGTCGTGTGCCATGTGGTCCTGGGCCTTCACCATGGGTGCTCCCATGACAGGCTGGAGCTTTGGCGTGCTCTGGGGCATTTGCATTGTTGTCAGAGTTGGCTGAACTTGGCTGTGACTGACAAAGCACAGGTCATGCCGTCCTCCTACTATGGGCACCCTGAAGACTCCTGGTACCCAAACACTGCAAGCCCCGTCTAATGCAAAGATGAACCTGGAATCCCTACTTGATTGCTTTTAGAGTATTTGTAGTTCCGGGAAATACACTGAACAAATAAGTGTTCACTTAGTGTGAACTTAAAGAAAGTGTATCTTTTACAAAAATCTGTGAGCTTGTGCACAAATACTGTATTGCATATGCAGATATGCATATGAATAAAACTAAAGAACCTCATTAAATCATCTCTGCTTCTCGGGACATGTGGTATCTAGAATTAAGACCTTAAGCATTTTCTGTAGTTATATGATTGTTGATGAAGTATAATTGCAGTTGCAAAGGGAAATTAAGTCCATCCTAAGTTCTATAAATCAGATGGGATCTGAAAGTTAGAGCAGTGAGGTATGGTTCTCCCTCTGAATTCTCATGTTTATACATAAAAACTAACATGATTAAAAACACAAGTAAAGGTTTCTTTTGCTGATGACCTTTTACACCAAGTAATTGCTTTAGACAGGTATATAAGAAAAGACAGAGCTGAAATTTGTTACACAGGATTGTGCATCTAAAGCCTTTTTCAAAGTCCTTGATATTTAGGACTGACTTCATATAACAGGTGACCTTACAAGAGCTCCTTTCATTGCAATCCATCGTTAGTTTAGAAAGCAACAATTTGAAATAAATCATGAAAGCCATATTTCTGAAATAATGAATCTTTTGTCAGTCAAAGCAGACCTCTCAGGAATCTTTGATGCAGATGTTAATATTTATGGCACTATATGTTGGTATAGCACTTACCATACTGGGTCATGTGCTGACTGAAACATCAAGGTCCTGCTGCAATATAAAAACGTAATATGAGAAACACCTGTAATTGTGTAAAGGCGTGTGACATGTAAAGACTGAAAAGAAAGATGAGGCACAGCTCAAAATAAGGTCAGACAGAAATAATAGGGGTTAGACTGATCTATAACACTTCTTCACCATTTATTAAGGAGGGCTGTCCTTCAGCTGTCAGACTGGCCCTGAGAGTCCTCAGCATCTTCTCAAAGATGTGTTTGGGAGCCAGAGGTTAAAAACAAACAAACAAGCAAAGAAGAAAATAAACAAACAACAACTATAACAATAATAAATACTATTATTTCCATCTGTCATCAAAGAGTGACTCTATTTGAATTTTCAAATGAAGCTGTAAATGCTAAATAGTGGAGGTACCTTTACAACAGAATACGTTGTAAAAGGGTCCACTCACTTCTCCACTTCTTCAGATCTCCAGAGCAAATCATATGGTACACTGTAGCTACATCAGACATAATGAATCTGATTCCTAAATTTTTGAGTAACATTCCATAGTCTGTATGGTACAGGTGGTCAGGTTAGGTGGTCAAGTGCCCTCTTTCTTCTTCAGATTTTTTGAAATTTAGCTATAGTCAAGAGTGCAACTGTGGTCTAGATGTATGTGATTACTAAAAAAAACTGCACTAGGGGATGTAACTTGTTATTCCCTTAGATTAGAGCATGTTGGTCACTCACAACTCCATACTTTCTGAGGAGACATCTTCATTCTGCTTGCAAGCCCAGTTGTTAAAATCCACACAACTTAAGAAGAAAAGCGTAGAGAGATTTGAGAAGTATTAATCCTGTAAGTCAGTAGGACAGATATCTTCACAACAGATGCACAGTATGCTTATGAACAGAAATCTTTCAATATGTTAAAACAACAATTAAATGTATTATTTTACTCTTCTTCATGGGGAAGTCTGGCTCAGTTTCTGTTAGTCTCTCCCATTTTCATCCCATTTTCTTTTCGCCTTAATTAACAAATTTTAGTCCCAAGTTAGGGTAATATTAGTGCTTTCTCTTCCTCTTTTTCTTATTTTCCTTTGAGCAGTGAGCTTAAAGAAGTTGATTTAAGTTGCATTTTACCTTTCTTCTTGTGCTGTAAACTACTGCAATCTATCACTATGACTGTTGATATTGCAATGACAACTATGCCTTTATTCAGTACTTCTTCTCTCCCAAATACCATTTAAGAAAGTTTAAGTAAATCTACCCAGCTTGATCCTTGAGCTAGTGGCAGGAATAGACGAAACATACAGCTATCCAAATATCTTTGAGTAAGAGGGGCAGTGGAGGAAATGAAGAGGGAGGAAGAAAATGAGGTTCTTTGACCTAAGCCTGGGCGATGAGTCCTATATATATTCCATTCAAAGGGGGAAAAAATAAACGGTTTATGATTGTCAAGGGTGCCACAGTCTGTTATGGGCAAATCCGTTGGGTAGTTATATGAAAAATGGTGTTCGTCTGAAGCCTTTCACCATGATGCTCAAGGGTTTTTGTGCTGCGTCCTCTTACCTACTGCATTAATAGTTCTTGCTCCTTAGTACATAAGTTGAAAGGAGTTTCCTCCTGAAACTAAAACTGTTTTATGTTTTTATGCTGGTGGTTGTGTGCTATTTCTCCCTTAAAACAGGGAAATTATTACTGCAACTGAAGGAAGCAAGTTGAAGGAGTCATGGGTATATTTTCTGCTATTTCATTCCAGAGAGGATTGTTCCTCCTGGCATTTTGGGACTAGATTGGAGGAAAAGTAGAACCTGCCAACACAGAAATGTTGGCCAAAACTATCCTGAGCTGCTGTTGCCCTTGTTGCCAAGAAGGCCAATAGGATCCTCGGTTGCATTAAGAAGAGTGTGGCCAGCAGGTCGAGAGAGGTTCTCCTCCCCCTCTACACTGCCCTAGTGAGGCCCCATCTGGAGTACTGTGTCCAGTTCTGGGCTCCCCACTTCAAGAAAGATGAAGAGCTACTGGAGAGAGTTCAGCAGAGGGCTACAAAGATGATGAGGGGACTGGAGCATCTCTCCTATGAGGAAAGGCTGAAGGAGCTGGGCCTGTTTAGCCTGAAGAAGAGAAGGTTTAGAGGGGACCTTATAAATGCTTATAAATATCTGAAGGGTGTGTGTCAGGAGGATGGGGCCAGACTCTTTTCAGTGGTGCCCAGTGACAGGACAAGGGGCAATGGGCACAAAATGAAACATGGGAAGTTCCGTCTGAACATGAGAAAGAACTTCTTCCCTCTGAGGGTGATGGAGCACTGGAACAGGCTGCGCAGAGGGGTTGTGGAGTCTCCTTCTCTGGAGATATTCAAGACTCGCCTGGATGCGGTCCTGTGCAGCCTGCTGTAGGCGACCCTGCTTTGGCAGAGTGATTGGACTAGGTGACCCACAGAGGTCCCTTCCAACCCCTGATATTCTGTGATTCTGTGATTCTGTTACTCCTTGGAGTTTTCTGTGGTAAACTGTGGGTCTACCTTAGCCATCAGGGGTCAAAATAACTTTGAATGAGGCACTTTCTACCCCAGGACTGAGTTTTGTGAGGTATTCTATCTTGCAACATGTTAGCAGTATGTTAGAAAAAGAAGGAGATGACCACTAATATTATTTACCTAGAATACCTCTCTCTGCGGGCACACCTTATAGCAGCCTTTCAGTACCTGAAAGGGGCCTATAGGAAAGATGGGGAAAACACTTTCAGCAGGGCTTGTTGTGATAGGACAAGGAGTAATGGCTTTAAACTAAGGGAGGGCAGGTTTAGACTGGATGCAAGGAATAATTTTTTTACCATGAGGGTGGTGAAACACTGGAACGGGTTGCCCAGAGAGGTAGTGGAGGCCCCATCCCTGGTAACATTCAAGGCCAGGTGGGACGGCTCTCTGAGCAACCTGGTCTAGTTGAATATATCTCTGCTCGATGCAGGGGCGTTGGGCTAGATGACCTCTAAAGGTCCCTTCCAGATCAAAACATTCTATGATTCTATGAATCTATGATAATTGTTTTTCTTACTCCCAAAAAAGCATTCTGAAAAACCAGTCATATTGTAACAACAATTCAATAAGAATAAATAATGAACAGGAGACACTCCCACTATTCATTACCAATTTCATTATTTATTTTTTAATGGGAGGGTTCATAGTCCAAATTCAAAAGGAAGACAAGAATTCAGCAAATACAATGAAGCACAAGATAGTATAGTGAAAACTGATTAGGGATTTCCTCCTGAGTAAAAAAAATCACTTTGACTGTACTTTATTCATGAAAAGACTCAGCTTTGGTCATTTCTGTTTATGTTTTGGTTATGACATGTTTCTTCCTTTTTATTATCTGCTTATTCAACTAACATACCTAAACATGCCTGTGAGATATTTTCTGTTCAAACCCTTGCATATTGAGAAAGTAGGATATTTCATCCTTCTTCTCTGGAAATATATTATAGACTATCATCTAGAAATGAAGGAGTAACAACTACTACCCCAATCTATTCATAATGTAGCAATTCTGTATAGTTTTGTATTTTTTTTCTCAAGTCTGATCTGTTGATGCTTGTTTTCTCTTATATATTCACCTCTTTTAACCACTCCCTCTCACTGTAACCCAGGAGGGTTATATTGAAGAAAAGATAGGCATCTCTGTTATTATTCAATGAATCACTAAGAGATAAATGACTTAACCTGAAGGATTCACATTCGCCTGTTGCCCTGCTAGACTGGCATACAGTCATGAAAGCAATCCTAAAAGAGAAAATCAGTAACAGTGGAATGAGAGCAATAACTGCAGAACAATTGGGCCTACATCCCTTTTTCAGACTCGGGTAGAACTGTAAGGAAGGAGAGTCCTGTAATATGGACTGTCAGGCAGAATATGTGTTTCTCCTTCTCTGGAGATATTCAAAACCCATCTGGACGTGGTCCTGTGCAGCCTACTCTAGATGAATATGCTTTGTCAGGGGGGTTGGACTAGATAGTCCCCAGAGGTCCCTTCCTGTGATTCTGTGAGTACATCCTCAGGAGAATGTTCCAAAAGCTGAAGTTTAGGGAGTTTTCAGTCAGAACCGCTTCTTCTGCACATGCTCTACACCATACAAGTAAAATGTACAACTTCCAGCTAAGAAACTGTTTTGCTGTGCAAAGAAATAGTGCAGAGCGGTAGATATAGGCTAGTCATCAGGCTCTACAGAAGCGATTCCTAAACTTTTCTACTTTTATAGGTTCACAGAAACACAGAATGTTCTGGGTTGGAAGGGACCTCTGTGGGTCACCTAGTCCAACCCCCAGGCCAAAGCAGGGTATCCTACAGCAGGCTGCACAGGACCTTGTCCAGGCGGGTCTTGAATATCTCCAGAGAAGGAGACTCCACAACCCCTCTGCGCAGCCTGTTCCAGTGCTCTGTCACCCTCAGAGGGAAGAAGTTCTTCCTCATGTTCAGACGGGACTTCCCATGTTTCATTTTGTGCCCGTTGCCCCTTGTCCTGTCGCTGGGCACCACCAAAAAGAGTCTGGCCCCATCCTCCTGACACCCACCCTTCAGATATTTATAAGCATTTATAAGGTCCCCATTTATAAGGTTCAGTGTTACATTTTCTATGCATCTCTGGGCATAGTTCAAAGACAATAGTCTTTTTTCCATTTCTACTTACAAGCTTCAGAGTTACATAAGGGTTACGAACTCTGATCTGGAAACTGGTACTGTACAGCTTCTCCTAGATGCTGCTGTGGTAACCAGTGCCCAGTCCAATGCAAAATAAACCAGGAAGATTCCTCCATCTGTAGAATGTAATCTCCCCTGAAATTTCACTGTTGTTGTGTTTTCCATTTGCATTTTCAGTGCCTGATGGCTCTGAATCAAGTCTCCATAAAAAACTGAAATCCTATTCACATTTCTTTCTCCAGTGTTTTTGAAAGGAGTCCATCTGTGCAAACTTTCAGAGGTAAAAAATTCTTTATGGTGGCCAGCAGACAACATGGATCTGAAGAGTGTACTAAAATGTAAGAGGCACATTTTATGTCTGTGTTCCATGTTCCATTCCCCAGATAATTTATCATTTCTGGTAGATTTAGAATAAAGATAGATTGAAAAAAACCCAAAACTTATTGTGTGGAAATAACACAGATGAAAATACACATGCGTGTGCAGAAATGCCATTTTTAGAGAGTTGGGAATGACACCATGCCGTTCATTATTTGGTTGGGCAGTATAACCAAAAAAAAGTGTTGTTTCCTATTAGCTGTATCTATATCCAGTAACAGACAAAAAACAACTCTTGCAGGTAGGAACTTGGTCTCTTATTATTAAATGTATGGAATAGCAAGACATCAAAATATAATGGATGAGTAATAGGACATGTTTTCATATGAAAATATGTTTTATGCCACCGAAGCTGTTTCCCTGGGAAACTCAGTATACATATACACATACTTAAATCTTGTTCCAATGCTCTAAGACCATAAGAAGTTAGCATAGTATAAAAGACAAGAAAAAGCTGTTTCAGACCTTAATCAATCACTTAGACAAGTACCATTTTAAAAAAAGTATTAAAAGTACCCATGTACTAGTTTGAACTATTACTACTAAAATCTAGCAAAGTTTTAAAATATATTATTACTATTATTATCATCAGTTTTTCACTACTGAAGCAGGTTTTCAGCCAAATGAAACTGTAAGCTAGTGATTTTACTTAAGATCTCCCAGTTGCTGCTTAAGATTTTACATATATCAGAGATTAACATAAGAAACACTAAATATTAGCTGGTTCATTGTGGGTAACTTAAAATTTTTTGGTAACTCAGACAAAAAATGTTAATTTCTTTTTGTTTTTCCACTCAGAATTCCTTTAATAACTCTGAGAGCTTGATATACAAGGAGTTTACCTACTGCTATTGTAGTGGTATTCTTGATATATATCATTATAACTGTGTTTCAGCCATGAATTCTACCTGAGACAGAGGAAAATAATTTCTCAGTATGGATTTTCTTCTATCTCTTTGTTTTTTAACTATTTTTACTCTATGTGCAGCAGCACCACTTGCTGTCCAGAACATGAAACAACTTCAGAAAAGGTGGGGTTTGTTTTCCCCCCGCTTTAGCATGTTGTAAGCTTATATTCAAGTGTGATGAGAGATCCTAGCAAAAGAAAAACTAAAACAAACCTACTGAATTCCATTTAAACAATACATTTTTATAGTATTCTATTTGTAATGGCAAGAGATTAAAGAAAATAATCAGGCTTTGAGTTTCAGTTAAGTATGTGTTTTCAAACAAGTTTCACTAAACATATGTGGAAGTTTTAAGTAATTTTGGCCGTTAAAAAGTCATATTGCAGTGTAGCAATATCCAGCAAAAGGTGCAACCTTGAAGCTCCTTAGCCTTAAATAGTGGTTTATCTCCACAAAAAAAAACCCAGTAGTATTCTTAATTTTTTGCAAGAAAACCACCCATTTATCCAGAAACTTTGGAATCATATATATCAAATTACCCATTTTACCAATACTGAGTCAAATAATTTGTAAATGGCTAAAACGCAACTCGAAAGTGTATCTTCCAAAAACGTGCTCATTTCTACAGATAGAAAATCTAATATTCTACATTCCACTCCTCATTTCAGTCCAGCAACTAATCATGATCAATGATACTCCTGCCCTGTGACAACAGATTTTTTGGTTTTTTGGTATCAAAATAAAAGCTTTGAAATTTGAAGGAATAGATCATTTTGGAGGAAGGATTTTCGGTGTGTTTTAGTTTGAGGGAAGGAAAACAAGGTCTGATAAAATAGAATGAAATCCTTGAGTAATTTCTAACTATGGCTGCATTAGCATTATGACAGACTGCAAGATTAGATTTGTAGATAAACTGTTGCTTAAGGGTGCAACATCTGCTCTACAAGTATTTGGGGAAGTTTTACTCTGAGCAAGCACTAGGCTGAATGTGTGCCCATCAGCATCCAGTGCACTTGCTGCACTCCCAGCACACTTCTTGCCCTAAATCCACACACAGCCCTGTCCATGCACTCTGAGATGGTCCTGTGGTGTGAACCAAAGCACAGTGTTGAGGTGGAATCAAAAGACTTATTTTAAAACTGCTGCCCTAATGCAAATTAAACATTAATGCAGACACAGTGTCTGTGGCTTTTCTTTGTATAATTGTTCAACACCATTTTAAAGATAGCAAAACTGAATACTGTGTTTCAGACTCATTATTGTTAAGGTTGGGGTTTTTTCAAATGTATCACATGTTCAACTAAAAGATTACCTTTCCCCAAAATAAAAGTTTATAGCTTTATATTATGGAATGGCAATGCAAAGCACACAGATCTAAACATCCTACTGCTGTATTTACTATTGCACTGTTACTGTTTACACATTTGCTAGTACAATTAGTACTGTTTACTACTACTTTGCTCTGAGACATTGTTCTAAGTTCAGTCAGCTGTGCTTTTTCAATCATTACAGAGGTATGGCTTATGCACCTTTCTTCCAGTGAATTTTATCAGTAGTGATTTATATTTATTACCAAGTCATTGATGAAAATGTTGAACAGAACCATACATGATACGGATCTCTGTGGAACATCATATAAAAGTAAGTTCAGTAATAACTCACCTGTCCATTAGGCAACTCATGATCTACTTGTTGTGTGATTCAATTCTTTCATTAGTATGTCATATGGTATTAAGTTAAATGCTTTATGTAATTTCAGTTCTATTTACCAAATCCATAATCTTATCAAGGCTGACAGTGAAATCATATTTACTTGACAAGATTTATATTCCAGTAAATCATGTTGACTACCAATAATTATATTCTCACCATTTAATTCATTATAGTTTAAATTTCATATCAGTTTACCATCAATATTGTCCAGGAATTATTCCAAGACCTTTCCAGACAATTCCCAATGCTCTTATATGGAACTGGTCCAGACTTGCTGGTTTGAATTTGTATATGAGTTGTGGCTTTACACTCAAAGTTTGATAGACAAAGAGATTTAGGGGAAAAAAAGAGCACAAATTCAATTGCTGTAAAAGAAAGTTAGCAGAGGAATGAGCTGCTGGCTGCTTTTTCCAGAGCTTTCTTCTCCCATTAGCCACTAGCTGCTCTGTAGCCCTGACTGCAATCAGATTTCAGGAGTACTATAATTCAAAAGCCAATCAAAGAGTTTGGTCATTTGGGGCATTTTAAGACAGAATCGTTTTCAACTCTGCAAAAAATGCTGCTGTTTTGAATTCCATTTTCCTTGGGGATCAAGCTGGGGAAGGCTCAATATTTCTTTCAATGTCTTCTTCTTGTTAACTGTTATTATTGATAGAATCAGCTATTATTAGAAATCATAATCATTAATATGACAATCCAATTAATTCAGCTGAAAAAATAAAAAATATATGAATATGATTCTCCTTGATATCTAATCTATATACATTACCAGAACCTGCTGTAACACTGACTTTGCCTTAGATCTACTTAGACTTCCAGAGGCAGCAGCCACTCTAGTGCAGTGCTGTTCTAAGCAATGCCATCAGAAGCAATAAAACAAAGCAAAGCAGGGGGTGTTTTCACCAAGATCAGAAGGTCTGCTTTTTGAATAGACCACAACACAAGTGTTTCATCAGCAGAAAACCATGCACCTGAAACAGCAGGAAGATGAAAGCAAGGTTACAGCACATCATCTATGTTGTGCTTTCCTGTTAGCCTACCAGGAAAACAAGCTATAGCCATACATATGTGCATATTCCAAACCCATA
>Ga0065711_1045990_pt1 | contig 13155 bp, 9 predicted proteins | sample Hoacrofraction12_FD_59098 | JGI IMG/M metagenome (GOLD analysis project Ga0065711, IMG submission 59098) | Hoatzin crop microbial communities from Cojedes, Venezuela - Epithelial fraction 12 v2 (version 2) | ecosystem: Host-associated > Birds > Digestive system > Esophagus > Crop | place... | reverse complement strand
GTGGGGGGGGGGGGCATTGAGGTTTGTTCTCTCCCTCTTAATGTAAACAATTTTGTGTCACTTGGCCTTCTCTCTGGGGTGTTTACAAGGTAAATTTCAGAACGGACAAAGCCTTCATCCTCTTCATACAAGATTACCTTTCTAATGCCATTGCATATGATTTTAAATGCATCATTCTCAATAATAACTGTACTATGTATTCCTGTGTCTTTGAGCATCTCCCATGTAACCAATGAATTGCCTTGAGAAGGAATGCTGCGTATTTCCCATTTGGCTGTGGAAAATAGCAGCTGTCCTCTAGATGGTGTTATCTTAACAATGCTTTTTAAACCAGAGTTCCCTTTTTCTCCTCCTGTTTCAGGAATCCCTCAAGCTATTATTTAAGCAAGCCTTGCTCATTAATAAAAGGCTGGGTGTATCACAACCTCACGAGCACACTGTATTCTTCGCTTTCCAGGGAGCTCACGCTCAGCAGGAAGGGCTTCAAGGGGACAGGTGCCATGTCAGAAAAGTGCCCAACAGTGTGCTAATGAACCAGAACGGAAAGAAATTACATATTTGAGTCTTAGGATACTTGTTTTATTTTACTTCCTTTCAAGAAATTGTGTACGTAGGGCTTGTTCAAGCTCGAGGTAGCCTTTGTTTAATTGCTATCCCAAATAAGATGTATTTAAAACTAGGTTTCCTTTCAACATAGGTTTCTGAACCCTCTTTTTCATCTGAAAGAAAAAGGCATGAAAGGGAGTGGAAGAGTCTTTTACGTGACTCGTGATGAGTTGTGCAGACATTAACGGTGGTTGTTGTACGTCTGACTGCACCATTAGCCCAGCACTGCACAGGGTTAGAGACTGATGGACTGAAGCCAGCTGAGCCGGCCGGACTTCACGGCTGCAGCTTTCCTTCTGCCTGCATTCAGGTAGGGTGTTGGGCTTCCTGACCCCGGCTGTGTATTCCACTGCTGGGCAGTATGCCCTCCCCTTGCTCAGGGACATCACAGGCGTAGGAGGTTCTTGGTTTCTGTCCTGTCAGCAACATAGTAGTGGTTGTATGGAACTGAAGGGCTTTGGAGTGGCAAAGAAGGAAGACAGAGGAAAGGAGCTGGGCAGGGAAGCAGTTGCCATTAAGATGTACATTTGCACATGTGCAAGAGCTGAATATCAGATTTCAACCTTTTGTAATTCATCTTAAACTCAATTTAAACAGACTGCTTTTGTGTGAGGCAGTATGTTTGGGTTTAACATGGAACTTGGGACTTCTAGCTGTGGCTAGTGATGCTAAGTATCACACAGTAGCCTGGGGTAAGCTTCTGCAATAGGAAGATGTGATGAAAGAGGCAGACCTTGTTCACTGGCACGTGTAACACTCCATTTTCTCCACAGCCTGTTGTAGCTGCATCTCTGCTGTGCTTTGTCTTCACTCTGCAGTTCACTTTGGCTCTAGTGAAGTGATTTTGTCTGTCTTGAATACATTTTTCCTTCTTCTTCTGAGATTTTATGGCTGTTACAAGTGCCAGCATGCAAACCTTTTTGTGTTTACTTCTTTGCATCTCATTTTGTGAAACCCTTTAAACTTTTTTTGTTGTTTTCTGGTTTTTTTCCGTGATTGGTATTTCTTTGTTCAATTCAGGTTAGAATTGCCCCTACTGTCACTACCTGGAGTAACAAAACTCCTACTGCCCTTCCCAGACCACCTCCTGCAGGCTGTCCCTCTGACACACAGGTATTATCATCATTATCTCTCTCAGCCCCTGCTCCACCGTGGTATGTCCCCTGGTGTAGTCTGTGTGCTTGACACAGTCTGGTACAGATAGGCAGAAGGAGCAGCTTCCATGAGTGGCTCTGGAAAGCCTTGAGTGGAAGCTCAGTGTGGCCTAAACCCCCCCCAGCCCTTGCCCCACTCTGGAGTATTTGAAGTATGATGATATTTTTGCTTTCACCCTTTCCCATGGAAATCAGAAGCTTCAGAGTTAACGTTTAAGTTGTTTAGTTGAAAACTGTGGATGTCGGGGTGCTCTTGGACTGCCTGCATAACAGGCAGTGTTGGTAAGGACCTCTTCCTTCTGCAGGAAGGTACGTGCTGCACTGCTGGTGCTGAAGTCACTGCACATACAGGCTGTGCTTTCAGTGTTATGCTGGGTACCCTCAGGCACTGGGGTGGTTGGAGGCATTTGTCCCTGTGCTGTTGATTCTACCAGGGAATATGGTTTCAGGCCTTTAAATGTGAACGGATCATTTTGTTACAGTTCTGCTGCAGCGCTGCCTTACTGTTTCTGACTAAATCCTATCTCCCCCTACCCTTTTTCCTGCAATCTCTTTTTACAGGGAGACAACCCACCTCCTCCAGGGTTTATGATGCCAGGTGCTGTGAACCCCAACATGCCACCACAGCAAGCCACATCTTCCAATTACAGCATGTTCTCACAAGCAGGGGCCCAGCCAACGTACCCGCAGAGTGAGTAGCAGCATCTCCCCTCTCCTTCCCACCCAGCTAGGCCAGCCGGATGATGAGGCTGTGTTTACTTGGGGATAGCCAGTCCCCTACTTGGGGTTGGGAGGGTTCAGACCAAGCCAGTCCCACATTTCTGGGGGTGGGGAATCCTGGGATGACATCTGAGGATTGTCATTTCATGGTGGGGTCCAGACATCAGGCACCCGCTATCATACACTGTCTCCTCTGCAGAGAGGGTATCTGCCCACAACTCCTAGACTCACTCCTCAGCTGGCCCTTCCCAAGGGTGTGCTGGGGTCAGAAACCTCTCAGTGTGAGTCCTGAAGAAACAGCATGGGTCTGGCAAAGAGGAACCTAACTTGTCTGTGTGCAGCTGGGCCATCCAGTTCTCATTGGGACTCCATGAAGATGGGAAAGGGGGTGAGGAGACAAGGGGAGTAGTAAAGGTGAGTGAGGAAGGGGGTAGAGCACTGACACCCTCAAAGCAGGGGACTGAAAGTACAGGCACCAGGAAGGGAAAAATGGGCATAGATGGGCAGAGAAGAGGCAGTGAAGTTAAGCTGCAGGGCCACAGTGAAAGCTTGCATTCACTTCCAGACACTGCTGGATTGCAGTGGTCCAGAACATGGATGTGTTCTGTCTATGTTCCGCAGGCCCACCCTGAGTGGCATAGTGGCTCTGGGCAGGAGAGTCTCGGGGACAGAATGGGAGTCCTTACAGCCAAGGCAGTCCTTTGTCTGACTCTCCACTGCCAGTGTGAGGCTGAGGTTTTGGGCAGTCCTGCAAGTGCAGGCAGAGTTGTGCAAACCAGGATGTGGCTGGGCAGTAAGTGGTTTGAGGGGGAAGGGGCAGGAAGAGAGGAGAGTCAGGTGGAGAAGGAAGCAAAGGCAGACAAAACCTGCTGCTGTGTTATGAACTCACTGACTGAATATCTTTTCTCCCCGTTTGTAGCATATCAGGCCATGCAGCAGTATTCTTGTGGAACAGGGAGACCAGCTCTCTATCAGCCTCAGCAGCCTGTCACTGTCCCTACTTCAGCCTCTTACCCAAACCCTGCCCCTAACACCACCCCTCCCTACCTGCCCCCTGCCCGCTCCGTGCCCTCCTCGCTGTATCCTGGTCAGCCTCAACTCTCCCCAACAAGCCCGAATCCCATCTCTTCCTTCCCTCTTCCTCCTTCTGGCGCATCCTTTCAGCATGGCACGCCAGGACCTTCAGCAACTTCTGTGGCTTATGCATTGCCTACTGGACCACCAGGTACTCTGCCTGCAACCAGTGACCTTCCTGCATCCCAGAGAACAGGTCTGCGCTTGGACAGGGGACAGGCAGGGAGGGGGAGGATTTTGCTCGTAGTCAATTGAATGTGCACCTTTTCCTTGTGAACGCTCCGTACAAAGTTTGCTTGTGCTTAGAGGTCAATCCAAAGCATTTCTAAAACACATCATCTTCCCTATGCATCGGGCAATGATACGGCTGTGTTCCACAGTGAGGACTTGCTGAGCAGCGTGAGCAGTCGTCTTTCTCTTGCAAGTCAGACCTTGCCACAAACACAGAGCTTTTGTCTTGCCCAAGACAGGGTGCTACAGCACTGTAGCTGTTATGGGGCTGTTGTATGCTGTGGATGGATGGTGGCACATTTTGACCTTGTGGGGCTGGTGTCAAAACCTGCTACGTGGCTGGAGAGCAAAATACAAAAATGGGCAAGTTTTCCTAATGACTTCAGAGAAGGTGATCCCAATTCTTCTTGCAGAACAATTTTGCAAATGTAATTTGTCCCTGTGTCCCTGGTTTGTGAGCAGCATTTCAAGCCTGGGATTGGCAGCGTATTTAATTCATACAGTATTTCCTGTGGCATCAGTTCACTTCCGTTATTTTGTTTCCTAATCACTAAGTGTGATGGGATTTAGTGTAGCTGTGAATACCTTAAGAGATAATCAGAAGTTATTTAGAAATGCTTTTACATGTCTCTTTCCTGAATGTTAATCAAAAGCATGTGTGTGTGGCTGACATATGAGCATGTTAGAGCATGCATGGTGAGAGCACGCACTGAGGTGGAGCTCAGGGTCTCCTTGTGACTGCCTGTATATAACCGCTGTGGGACAGTGACCTCACTTGTGAGAGCAAAGCTCTCTCTTCACTTAGCTGCCTGTTAAACAACAGCTCTGCTTATGTCAGACCGTGCAGGGAATATGAGCAGTCCTTTTCTAAACCTGGCCATAAACATACTTCACATCCAGGTGGTCCAGCTGGCGACTCAAGGACCAGATCAGGGAAGTAGGAAGCAGATGGAATATTAGGCAGGCTTTGAGGGATGTTCCAGGGATACTAACTAACTCTGCTGACAGGCCTTAAGGACCCCACTGTGACTCCCTGTCTTCTTTTAAAAGTCTGTAAGAGGTGATGCAGTGCAGAAAATGCATATTGCCTTTGTCTTGGCAGCAGCAGTCCTGTGAGTAGGTGCTCCTGGCGCCTGTGAGGCTGGGAGCCCACACCTCTCATGGCATTGCCTTCACACACGCACACTCATGTCTTGGGGAGAAATGGTCTTTTGCTCTGTCAAAAAATAGAGAGGGCTGATGTAGGGCAGCTGCCAGGGTTAGGGTTGCTGCAAGGGGAGAAGAGACTTTTTCCCTCCATCCTGCAGCCAGATTTGGTGTCCTCTCTGTTCTTGGAGATGCTGTACTGTGACCTTTCCTGACCCCATGTTATGGGGCATGTCAAACTTGTGTCTCTAAGCCAAAGGAATTACAAAATTGGACAGAGGAAGAGGTGTTGGATAGGGTTCTAGGCCTGGGATGTGAAGCAGCACGTTATAATGCAGACAACATAGCTTCTGCACCTCCAAATAAATGCAAGGAATGAAGAAATTGTTCATTCTTACCCATTTCACTACCCTGCTTGCATGACTAGCAGGCACTTCAGGTCTGTCATTTGCTAAGTTTCTTGCGTTAACAGTGAAGTGACATAGTCCATGTGGCGTGCTCAGAGCAGGTGAAGCTCTGTGCTCTGGACAATAGAAATCAGGGGCATTAATGATAATATCGGTTGATTTGTAAAATTGTGTAATCCACATAGACAATAGTCTAACACATCTTGTCTGTGTCATTTTAATATAAGGGGAATTGAAGCAGTCGTTATCTGCATTGCCTTGCCAGGTTTCCTTTCAAAATTAAAAGGTGTCCACGCTAGGCTTTTTGTAAAGCTTTGAGACCTATCGGTGCTGCTTGTGTTTTTTCCCCAGCAGTTGTGGCGAGAAGGCAGCAAGTACAAAAAGTGTCAAACCTTCAGGAATCCAAACTTGGTCATTATCTCTGATTCCTGGCAGATGCCAGCCTTGGGCTGAAATGCAGAGGTGGACTCCAGGGCACAGTGAGGTGCTGAGGCCAGGTGGCTCATGCATGTGGACTGCTGGCACGCAACTGCTGCCTGCAGCTGGAGAACTATGGAAAAAAAGATAAGAGGTAGCTGAAGAGCACACTCTGTCCTCTTCCAATTTTTAGATTATGCCTTTCAAAAACTTATAAACAAGAAGGAAGAAAAGCTTGCTTTGTAAATGCAGAAATGACAGTGTACATGCTTAATATGCTTAACCACCAACATATTTTCCAGAGTTGCTGCCTTGCTTAGTAAAGGATGCCTTGGTTTGAGATCCCATAGAACCACAGAAATCTGCCGCCAGATGCAGAACTCACCTGTAACTCTGAATGTTCCAGTGCAGAGTATACAGTGATGCTGATCTTAGCTTTGAAGTGGTGTGCTTTTGTGCATGGTGATGATCTAATCTGGGAACATCATGTTTCACTTTGCAAATGTGATTCATTTCAAGGTAGGATAAGGGAGGAGGGGGAAAAAAGATCTCAAATTTGAAGTCTTGAAAAGCACCTGACCTTTGAGCTAGGCTGGGTTTAAAGATGCATTTTAAAAAGAAGCAGTTCTATAATTATGTTCTGGTTTTTGCATATACACATAACATCAGTATGTTAAGCTGTGCTTGGAGCTCCGGTGAGCAAGAAAAGCCCACATTTAATTTCATTTTCAACCTATCTCACTTTGTTTTGTGATAGATTTTTGAATCTGCTTTCAAGGGAGTTTTAATTTTCAGTCTTGAATCTTGTTTGAAATTGTGATAGAGCAATTCTGAGCTAAGGGAAGGGTTTGCACTAGAACTGTGAGCACATCAGACCAACCCCAGCGACAGGAGTTATCTCATCCCTGACGTTCCTCTTCTCTTCAAAATGGCGGTGGCTTCTTTGGCTGTATTTTGCCATTTGGATTCGTGCTCAGTCTGAGCAGGCAGTGTGTCTTGTCACGTGTGTAAAGCTGCTGTGTGAACATACTTTTTTTGCTGGGCTGGATGTAGTTGAGAGTGCGCCATGATTTCAGAAAATATTTGACGTCTACCTTGAAGTCCAGTACTTTAAGCATGGTAAGATGATGGTGAGAAGATTGTTGCTAAGAGCAATCGTCTGTCAGCTGCACTGGCTGGTAGAAACAGAAGAGATAAGAAAGCGGGCCAGGACTCTGCAGCACTTGTTAGAAACAACTTGAAACACTGATTTACTGCATGGAAAGAGCAACAGGCTTGTTTTCAGGGAGGGCAGACAAAAGCAGTTCCACAGGCTGGTTTGGACAAATGACTTGTCTCTAAACTGGTATTGTAATTAGGTTAGACATTGTTTGTCCTGACTTCTCGTGCTTATTGAAACTAAATTGCTAATCAAAAATTACAGACCAATTGTTTGTTATTTTCGAAGAAAACTTTTTTAGTTCTCTTTGCATTTTATCTACAGAAAGCCTTCCAGCTCAAGACCAGGCCTCTGCCTTCACAGGTGAACTAGGTACCACCCAACCTGAAAGTAATTACAGCTGATACATGAAATTAATTGAGCAGGCATCAAGAATGCATACCTTCTTCAGAGAGCATTAAGTGTGATGCTGTTTGCCAATTAGACTTTAATCAAATCAATTTTTAATTCCTTAATTAAAACCAATAACAACATATCTGGAGTTTTTAACCACAGAAACAAATGCTGATTTTCCTTTTTTAAAGCAAATTATTCCAGGAAGTTAACAGCAGTAACAGTCTGGGAGATTTTCTTAACCTGTTACCACTATCAGCACTGCAGAAGTTATATTTCGTATACCAGAAATAGTCTAGGATTTTCAAGATAGGGGGGAGCAGAGGAGCCCCTGGGGCACATGGCTGTTGGGAGATGGCTCTGCCTTTGGTTAAAAAGAAAGCAGATGTGAAAGGGGTTTTAAATTCTTTTCCATTTACCCCTTTAATATGCTCTAGATGTGGAACTTGTTTAACAAAATCTCAGGGGCAAATGAAATTTCGGATGAGTTGAGCAAATTCTGCAATGATGTTAAGCTTTGTTGTCCAAGGTGAATTCATCATCTGCTAAGTGAAAAACACTGTGGTGAAAAAGTCCATTGAATAGGGATTTGGTTTTGTTGGCTTTTTGTGGCTTTGTGCCGTAAATCCCGATTACTCAGCGAGGCCACGGTAATGCTGAGGTATAATGCTGTAGTCCCGATTACATGCGCTCCATGATGAGATGGGGAACTGTTTCTAATGCGCTAACACGTGCTTTGGTGTACAAATGTGGCTGCATGGAGCTTGCTTTCTTGGAAGAGCAGAAGATTTGGTACAGAACAACACCCTGGACTTGAGTGAATCTTCTCAGGCATCCTCTGTGCTTCTTCCAGTTTCAAGCAAATTGCCCTTGGTGTAAAAAGCTATATTTTGCCACCTTGCTTCAGCAGGTCTGCTCTGCTTTTGGGATAAAAAACACCCATAAACATGCTGTAGCTGGCAGGGGAAACCTGGTTTTGTGGCTCTTTTGTGTTTCCAGGGTGGCTGGGTGAATCTGGCCTGAAACGTTTAAGGCTTCTGTTGCCTCTTATGCCTCTTGTTTCTGTGTTGTGTTGCTGGGGAACATGTCTTAACTGTCATGTATAAATCCACTGCAGTACATAATCGCAGCAGCAGCAACACTTGGGAATGGATGCAGCTTAATGGTGTTCTTATTCACCCATGGTTTCTGACATCTGTGCTGCTGAATAATGTTTATAATAATGTCACGGTGATCATGAAAAAAAAATTTAAAACCTGTTCTCATTTCTTATCGTATGATACAGATATGAGAAACTTTCACTGGTAACTGAAGCTGTCTTCACATATGCAGTCTGTGTAGCAGAACTGTGTTTTGGGCATGGTAGGCACCTGCCTGCATTTTCAAAGGGTGTATCTACTCAAAGGGGTTTTTTCCTGCAAGAGAAGAAAAAGTGAATTATTTTTTAAAAAAAAAAAAAGAAAAAAAAAAAGGTATCTATTTATGTCAAGCCTGACAAGAGTTGGTCAAGATGCCAAACCTGCGCAGTCGTCACAGAGCCCAAAGGGTCTGGCAGCTAGGGCGTTGAGAGGCTCTGGCTGGCACAGGAGCTGTTCTGGCCCCCGGTGACAGGCAGAGAAGCAGGCAGCTGAGGGCAAACTCTGCGAAGCCCCTGCCAGCAGAGCTGTGGTAGGGAGCTGGCCCAGCTGAGTTCAAGAAGGCATCACTGCCCTTCTCTGAGGTACTTACAGTCTCTGTTTTCTTTCTGTTCCAGGGCCTCAGAACGGCTGGAATGACCCTCCTGCCCTGAACAGAGCTGCCAAGAAGAAGAAGGTACTCTAGGAAATCCTGTCTCAACACAACTGAGTGCTGATCCCTTCAAACACAGTAACTTAAACTGCTTCTGGGAAAATTGTTGTCAGAAGGAAAAAGGAGTGTTAGCAGCAAACAAAAGCTGCACCTCGTGAGCAGAAATGGCCTTTATGCCTCTCCAGTATCCATTCTTTCCCTCAAAATATTTCAGCTTCTAAAGAGATGGTGGCTTTTTGCTAAAGTTGTGGTTGTTAACAACATTAATCCTGGTTTGAGGGAAGAAAATACCTCAGACTATTTCATCTGCCGTAAAGCAGATGAGTTTTGCAGGAGATGATACTTACACAAAATGAGGCTGTGCAAATTGTTATAGAATACTGACTTTGCTGGAGCTGAAAGCAGTTTACCCTGATTAAGGGTCAGACCCTGAGAGATCTGCTGAGAGTAAGACAATTTTCATGATGGAGACAATGTAGTTTTACAAAACTGATTTAAATTGCAGCAGGACAGAATAACTGGGGATACTTGGCACAGAGCAGAGTGAGCCTTTTCATCCCCTGGTACTGTTGTAATCTTGCGTATCTCCGCAGCAGACTGTGTCGTCTGCTGCCCTCTGAGCCTGGTGCATTTGGGAAGCAAGAGTCAGTCTGGAGTATGTAAAGTGTGGGGAGAAAAAAAAGTTGAAGCAGGCAAGATAAGATCTGGGTGAAAGTGAAGGCAGAAATCTCCTGTGCCCATTGGGTTTTGGTCTCTGCAGTTCAAGATTAAGAATCTTTTGGAGGATGGATAGGGGAATGCTTTGTGTGCTTCTGACTGCCCCAGAGCTGGCATGTTTGTCACACAGTAGCCAGCCTGCTGCCTTTCAGGGTTTCAGGCTCTTAAGCAGAAGGAGGAAAGTGGTCACTGAGATCAACTGCTGGACCTGAGAGCTCGAGAAGCAGCCTTCTGCAAACAGGGTTTGTGCTACTGCTGTGTGTGTGTCACAGCCAGAATTTCTGCCGTAGCCAGGACTGGAGGGCTGGCTCCCTTCTCAATGAGGAGTTGTGTTTGTTGCATTCCCTGTTGGGTATTGAACAAACCTCTGTCAGAAATGTTTCTATGTTTGTTTCCCTTATGTCCACCGTATGAGGGGGTGGTTTAGGATGAGGCTACTGTGAAATAGAAGAACCGTCTGGCATTTCAAGCCGCAGCATAACTCGCAACTGTTTTCCACCTAATTAAGAACTTATCCATCACTCAAATTTTATTGCTGTGATTCATTTTTCTTATAACTGACTTTGGTGCTGGATTGGGGATATTTTACTTGCTGTTCCAAACTACTAGCTTAATTCTGGCATCATTTGTTCAGGGTAGCATTCAGGGTTCTGTAATCTTTCCTTTTTTCCATGCATGCCAAAAGAAATGTGCGCATTCCCATGGGAGCTCTTTTTTGTGTTTGGATTCCTGTATGATGCGTAGCAGAGGATAGTAGCTCATTTTGTTGTTTCTTCCCTCTGCCAGATGTTTCCAAATCGCCCCTGTGTAAAGACTGGCAGATGCTTAGGGATGAATCTGACATGCGCTCATAATCTGTCTTAGCACAAACCCTGTTTGTGTTTCCCGGAAGCTTTATTGGTGTGTGTTGCTAGCTGTGACCTATGCACTGCGTGGACAAAAATGTGCCCTTGAAAGTGAAACACAAAAATCTAAATATAATGACCCAACAGTAAGAATAGATGTAGGCGTGGCTGAGTTTTCATTAGTGCAACTCTGCTTCTGTTAGTGCTGGTCTGCCAAACCTCTGTTTTGTGCCCTTAGCAGAGGGAGAGTGGCTCTGATTTGAGGTGGCTTTACTTTGCTCCTGTGGCCAAGGGCAGGCTGGGCAGACTGCTCCTGCGCTGTTTGGGCAGGAGGACAGGCAGAACACACAGGACAGGAAACGCTGGAGGCTATTACTGCCCCAGGGCACTTCTTAGTGTGCAGCTGCAGCCAGAGGAATGGGTTTGTTTAGCCAGAGTGAAATCCTGTGTTGCCTGCCCCTGTTATTTCTATATCCTGAGGGTTCAGCGCTCTGCTTGGCAGGCTGGGAAGTCTGCAGGAGCTGGGTGTTGTTCTCTGCCTGCAGCAGCCACAGCAGCACAATTGTAGTGTTTGTGGTTTTTTCCCTAGGTCCCTGATAACTTCCTGCCTCCGGTTCCCATCACCTCCCCCATCATGAACCCGCTGGTGGATCCGCAGTCTCAGATGCAGCAGCCTCTGCTTCTGGCACCACCCACAGGTGCACCCAGCCTCCAGCCTCCACACGTCCCTGTCCTTGCAGGGCAGCCAGTGCTGCACGGTAGCTACCTGCCTGCTCCCCAGCCCCTGGGACAGTGCATCATGCCACCCATTGTTTCCAAACCCAGCATGGAGGGGGCCCCTGGAGCACCAATCGGCAATGCCATCCAGGTAACGTAGCCCCAGCATTGCGCGGTTTTGGTTTGTACATCAGCAGAGCCTTGCAGGCTGGGACTCTGTTGGCCAGGCATTTCCTGTACCTCCAAAGTGTACTGCAGAGTTTTTAGTCACTAGCTTTGCACCATGCTGGCATTTTGCTACTGTAATCTCCACCTAGACACTACCACTTTGCAATTAATACTCCAGTCAGTATGGACCAACAAGCGGCTTCCTTCTGCAACTTCACAGCTCTCCAGAGGGAGTGACAGCAGATGCTGATAATGTCACCTCCACACACCCCCAGGGAAGAATGGCATTTGTGCCAAGTTGGCTAATAATGCCACTTGGTTTAGTTGAAAACAATGTGTGGTCACAGTGACCTGGAAAAGCCTCACCTGCCCTCCTTTTCTTAGCATGTGCAGGCACTGCCAGCAGAGAAGATTACCAAGAAGCCCATACCTGAGGAGCACCTTGTTCTGAAGACCACGTTTGAAGCTCTTATCCAGAGATGTCTCCTGTCTGCCTCCGATCCAGTAGGCCTCTGCAGTGTTCCCAGAGTACCCCTGTGTTTGGGTGGATGTACTGATCCCTGCAGCACAGCTAGCCATTACAGCCTCTCCTGAGATAGCTTTTGCCTTCTAAAGGCTGCTTTGAGCAGCTACAAACAACGCGTAGAAAAGCTATATGCGCATAGGATGTGGCAGTCGTGGGCCAGAGCACAGCACAGCTGCCCCAGCACTTTGACTCTGATCCTTACCGCCCTCAGCATGGGCAGAGCGTGATGGTGTTAACCCATCGCAGCCCCCTCTGCTGCTGTCTTCTGAGGAGGAGGTTTGGAACTGGTTACAGTTGAGATTTTGATGTTGATGGTTAAAAAAGAAATCAAAAATTCTAAAACCTTCAGAAAGGGCTGTCCTTCCTTCTGTCAGGACATCACTGTGGAGGCACGCTTTGTACATTTGCTTAACTGCTGCTTCCAGTTCACAGTGGGAAGCAGCTGGTATTGTGCCATGTCTGAGCCAAGGCTCACATACGTGAGTACATGCCTCAGATTTTGATCTGTGATTTCTGATAACAGATTCATTTCAAAAGGAAACAAGTTGACTGCATGTGCCCTTAAGCCCTCATTGACATTGCTGGATACTTTATTCCAGTAATAACTATCCAGCTGTCATTATGCTTTGCCAGTGAACCATAGAAAAAAAAATTCATGCTGCAACTCAGAATTCTGTCACTTGCCATATCAGCTCTACCAGTGGGTTTTGCAAATGACTAGTGGCTTTTGCGATGACCCTCTACAGTTCACTATTTTCTAGCTATCTAGAGCGGTTGCATGTGGAGAACTACAGTCGTACCATGTGGTGTTTTGTAGCAAAATCGGGGGACAAGAGTACAGAGCAAAGAATTCAAATGGTGTGTTAGGAAAATGCTGTTGAGAAAGGAGTTTCATATGCTGTGTGGACCTCTTTGCAACGATACCAGATCAGTATGGTGTTCTTAAAATCACTGTGTTTATTTCTCTTGCAGCAAACCAAGAGGAAACTAGATGATGCAAATAAACGCCTGGAGTTTCTATATGACAAACTTAGGGAACAGACAGTAAGTTCTGTTTCTCTTCTCCCTGCCCGCCCCCCCCCCCCCC
>Ga0065711_1008258_pt1 | contig 13155 bp, 6 predicted proteins | sample Hoacrofraction12_FD_59098 | JGI IMG/M metagenome (GOLD analysis project Ga0065711, IMG submission 59098) | Hoatzin crop microbial communities from Cojedes, Venezuela - Epithelial fraction 12 v2 (version 2) | ecosystem: Host-associated > Birds > Digestive system > Esophagus > Crop | place... | reverse complement strand
GTGACGGAGCACTGGAACAGGCTGCCCAGGGAGGTTGTGGAGTCTCCTTCTCTGGAGATATTCAAGACCCGCCTGGACAAGGTCCTCTGCAGCCTGCTGTAGGTGACCCTGCTTCGGCAGGGGGGGTTGGACCAGATGACCCACAGAGGCCCCTTCCAACCCCTACCATTCCGTGATTCTGTAACCAATTGTGATTTAAACTGAGCTCTCTTCACACACAAGGCAGCCAGTCCCAAAAATATATCTAATTTTAGAGTTCTTCACTTAATTTCAAGATATTTCTCACTTTAAAGAACTGAAGAAGCCTTTACAATTTTGCACCTTCCAGAATTTTAAGATGCCTCAATGTTCTGGAAAGTCAGAAATAAATAACAATTGTAGCTTTTTCATTTAACACAGACTAACTCAGAAAAAAACTAAGATAAATAGCTACCAAATTACCCTAAGTATGATCTAGTCATATCAAATAAAATTCAAAATGGCAGCTCAAAAGGTTTCTTCAGGGATTTTTGAAGTATATAGAAGTCTGGATAAAACACCAATCTTTCAGATGTCAAAAGAAAAATAAATGTCATCTCTTCTGCCAGATGTAACATACTGGATTTTAAATCTCTTTAGCATGAACAAAAGAGAACATTGTTAATTTTGTTTCTGCATTTTCTACTGTTTTTTCAGGAACATGTTTAGCCCAACTTTTCCAGTCATCTTTCAGACTCTGAAGTCTTTTCGATCAAATCTGCTTCAAACAGCTGCTAACCACCCAAGCCTACCAAAAACATAAGAAAGAATGTTTGACGGTTTTCAGCAAATGCTACTGCACAGCTTCCATAGAGTCTCCAAGGTGTTTCAAGAATCTTGCAAGAGGACTTTAAAAGATCCTGCAGTCACCCAGCTGGCTCTGCATAAAAGAATCCGCTGCCTCATTAAACCAGATATAAAGCCATTGCGTAAACTGACTTTTCATTTCCCACAATGCACTTTGTTCGATGACCTGTCACTGTCTCCTGTTGGTACACGGTAAAGCTGCAGGGGCTTCTGCTCTAGAGTAGAAGGGCAATGACGGTCTGTACGGATGGGCACTACAGTAGTCTTTTTTAGTTTACTGCACAGCAGGAAAAAAAAACCAAAACAAAACAGTATAGTTGTTAATGCTGTGAGCACAAGAGAAGGGGGCAGAGAAGGGGGAAACAGGAGTCTGAGAGAATGTGAATTTTAATCAAGCTCAACAACCAAGACTACAATCTTGTTTCTGTTATTTGATATTGTCTACTCTTTTTACGTATTCAACAAAACCATCCAACATACAAATCAGTGCCCTACAGAGACTTCCTTACCTCTGCTTGCAAGTCTTCTGGTAATGACTCTTGAAAATGCATCCTTTTATTTCTAGACACATCTTGCTGAACTGAACCAGTCAACCCTTTAGCACAGAACCTCAGAGTACAGAATGCAAAAGTTTCAAGTCCAAAACAAAGGTACTAACTACTGAACATACTTCTATAGCAGAAACAAATAGCAAACTTCTCCGCCAGATCTTTAGAAAACTAATTGTCTGATTTTCAGAGTATTCAGTGCTTTTACTAGCATTACTGGTCTCCTGAGAACAGATGAAACTTAGAACAAACTGTGTATCATTTTTATGTACTAGCCTGCCTCCCTAAATAACTGGTTCATTTACTTTATTATGTTTGAAATACTTTTGCTTCCCCGTCTCATTTGCTTCTTTCTAATGTCTTGCTAATAGTATTCATCAAAAATGTGGTTTGGGTTAAAACCCTTACTGTTTTTCTATGGGCAAATTCTTCTCTATATCCTCTCATATTATTTAAAACATCCTTTTTCCTTCATAAGTGGGGTCTTATCCCAAAACTGTGATTTGAGAAACACAAATCATAAAAGGCTTTTACAGCTGGAACAGTCTCCAGAGAAACACAGCATTAGCTTTCTAAATTAAATCTCAGAAAGTTTTGTGAAAGTGACATCTTAAAATGCGCCACTTAAGGTATTAAGATACAGCAGTTATATAAAAAAAATACCAACCAAAAACAGAGAAGGAAAAGAAAAAGAAAAAGGAAGTCCCTTAATGTCTGTGTACTTCCCAAGGAGGTAAGCCTTTGGAGAGATACTAGGTTCAACTCCAATTTTTGAGCGTACAGATAGGGGTACTTGATGTTTTTTGAAATTCTGAATTCACAGCTTGTGCAAGCTGCTAGGCTAATCTCATTGACATTGGATTTTTACATGCTGGTGGGGAGGCTGGCAGGCACAAGGAAATGGAGAAGTAATGTGTACTGGAGAGACATTTCTGTTATGCTCCCAAACCTTATAAAGGCTAGAGCTTTACAACTTCCCAGGAAGTTGTAAAACTTAAAATATTCCCAATGCCAAACCATAATTTGCTGTTAGATTCAGAGTACTGTCAGTTGAGAATTTCCAAACAGAGAAGACACTAATTTTAGATGACCTAGAAAGGAGGTGCACAGACCATTGTGCTATCCCTTCAAAACTATTTGTAAGCAAAATTATTCCTCAGTTCCTAATTAAAAGGCTTTGGCAAAGGAATTATAGGAAAATCGGGTTGCCTGGGACACCAAAAAGATAGCCTACAGGAGATGCCCTCCACATCTGCCTACACAAAAAGATTTATATTTTTTTATGATCTTGTTCCTTCCCTGGTGTTTTGAAAAGACATTGGTATGATGTCGACCAGTGCTCCCTACCTCAGGATCCAAGCAGAGCAGGGACAACTACACAAGCCATGACTGTGTGGTACTGGCCCAGCAGCTATCATGGTAAAAGAGACCATGTGAAGGGAAGGAATGCTAGGAGACCTCCTCACCTGCACAGACCCTGCCTATGCACTGGTCACGAACAACATTTTTTTCCCCTTGGTATCTGTAAGGGATTGTTGACTTTGCCTCCCCAAGACTCTGGTGACTCCAAGAAAACTGGACTGCTTCCTCCGCAAGACAGAGGAAAAAGGTCCCAAGCCTAGAGAAGGACAAGGGGCTCTGGAAAGAAATTAGCTCTGCTTCTGCCACTGATGTCACTCTGGCTTTTTTCAGGGAATTTTCACAGTCTGTTCATGCTTCACTACCAGGCAGGTGGTAGTTGGGTTTCATTAAGGCCGATTTGTACTTTTTCGTCTCAAAAACACTATCCTTCAAACTCTGTGAAAAACTCAAATGCTTTTTCTTTTAATATAGTAACACTGAAGAGTCTGAAAAAAATCAAAAAATAAAAATAAATATCTTTTAAATCTCATAGATGTTTTGCTACAAAGAAAGGCCTCAAGTCTAGTACACATGTTGTTTGGAGAGAGACACCCATCCAGAATTCTTTCTGAAAGCTGGTACTTAGTCCTAATTCACAGCAAAGACCTTTTCTTTTGCCAGTTGCCAGGGAGACTAGAAATACTATTCAGGCTTGGAGGGATCTTTTGTCTCAAGCTCTGAAAAAGCTCTCACTGAGCATTTAAGGCCTTCTTCATTTTCTGTCATTTTAGGGGAGAAAAGGAGATGGAAATTTGTTATGGAAGGAAAAACAAGCATCCACAGAGTCTAATTATTTGCACAACAACAATAACCTCAAAAGAACAGCTCAACAACACCTTATCTCCAAGAAAAGAAAACAACTCCAAGATAAAAGAAAATCTCCCTTCAACAAGTACGATGCGCTAGTTCGTATACTCTTTCTTCTAACAAGAGGCTACAGAGGGCACACAGAGTAACAAAATACTGCAGGGATTCAGGCTTGCTGCCACCAGCAGCGAAAATAAAAGTCAAAGTAGAGGTGGACATACTCTGTCCTTTATTTTCTTGTGTAAAAAACATTTAGGACAGAAACACAGATCCTTTAAAACCAAAACTACACAAAAAACCCCAGTGTCCTAGATCTTTTGTAAAACTTGATAATCATCTAGTGAAACAGCCAAAATGATTAAAAGGGTTTCAATAATCCTAGCCCTTCAATATAATGGAAAAATGTCTGTGCTTATTTGTATTAAAGATCTGATCTTCCATATCAGTTGCTCACAGAAAAATACCAAAACCAAAAATTACCAAAAAAAAATCCCAAACAAAACCTTAAGAAAAAATAGCTTGCACTGCACAGAAAACTGCAAAAGCCATAGGCTGTATGTTTGAACTGGTCTGCTTACATTCCTGATAACTACTTTTAAAGTCAGCATTGTGCCTATGTAAACCTAACCGAAGTTTAGAGAACCATTAGCCTAAATGTATGACCACTAAACACATTCTTTTTACATTTCAAATTTATAGAAAAAACAATTTTGCCAATAATCTGAAACGTTGTAAACGTCCTTCAGTTGCATTCCCTGCATGTGAAGTACAGGCACATCTAAATTGCTTATGTAGCATTTGAAAATGCATATAAAAAACCTAGGAAAGTCAGCAGATAATTACCACAAATATTTCGTGGCTTATTCAAGAAGCCATTTGTAGAAATTGCACAGTACAAGTCATTCTGTGGTTTACAGCTCCAGCAAACCACTTAGACTACTCTAGCACAGCTCTCCAAGACAAAACCAGTAACAAACAGCTGTATAAAGTATTTACAAAGTCAAGTTGCTTTCTTACACTGATAAACCTTTCTGTTGACACTAGTACCAGCAACAATCTTTACCACAAAACTTTAGCCTGTCACTCCACTGCCATTCTTAAACAAAGACAGCAGCACCAAAATATTTCTGTTTTCTGAATAAGAACAACTTCAAAACTTAACCAGAATGCAAGCATCTGCGCCATATACTGGTTTTTTCATTTTAATTAACCTGAATGCAACATATTTCCGCTAATAATTAAAAGTTACAAGTTGTTTGATTTTACAAGCCTTTCTAAATAATCTTGTAAGCCAAGTTATCATTAACGAATTATATTTTATAAGCAGAATAATTTAAGGTATTTTATGAAAATTCAAAATGTAACAAGCATTCTACTTACCATTTTCACTATGTCAGCATAAGCTGATTCAACAATCACTCCACGATTTGTTGAAACATATTCAACCAGTTCATTCAGTGTTGCTCTCTTAATTTCTTTGCTTTTCAGGTCTGAAACAGAGTCCATGAAATCAAAGAGTACACAGCACTGTTGCAACTTCTGACAAAAGAGATCTTGCTGTTCATTGAAGGTGGCATCTATGAAAGAAAAAAAAAAAAGAAATCAAACCAACACTTAAGGGTTTAGAAGCAAACTCAGGATTTCTAAATCTATTTCGGTGACTAAAATTTGCATAGCTATCAGGTTTTTATTATGGGGAACAGTATGCTCTATAGTCAGCAAGTTAATAAGCAATATTGTCAAAGCTGAAAATATCTGTTTAAGTATGTTAGAATGAAAGATCCAAAGATCCTCCATTCACAACTTGTGTTTTATACAACAAATAATGAATAAATATGCAGCATTAAATATATTTGTGGAAAACAAGTTCCTGAATTAACTTTATTTTGAACACAAGACATTAATTAGTATCAGCTCTCCCTCATGAAAAGTCATATACAGAAGCAGTGCATCATGTTAACCTTTCATTCATCCGATTTGTCTCATTCTGTTCCCTAATCCTTTATTATGTAACCTGCTTAAAAGCTGTAAAATCTGCTTTGAAGGAACCTTGTCTTTTTACCCCAATGCAAAATACTTCACATACTTTTGACATCATGTGATGAATGTTTCTCTGAAGAATCAACTCCAATATTCCAAAAAGGATTAATCCTGAATTTTCATGCTTTGGTTTAAAAAAATTCATTACAATCTCCATCATGTAAGGTTTTCCAACTTTTTTGGCCTACTAAGACAATGTGTTTGGCTATGACTTGCATTTTTATTTTGGAATGCAGTTTCTCCATAAACTGATAAGCAAAATTCCTCCATTAGTATTTCACTTCAGCTCTAAAAAAGATGGATTATAAAGTACTGTATATTTCAAAAATTTAATACATCCTTAAAATATTGTAACTGTTCAAAAGTTGCATGATCACAACAAAAGCAGCCACAGTTTTAACTGAGAAATTGGTTTGGTGTGCCCTTCATTCTTGCTTTTATTTGTTTGTTGGGGTTCTAAGCCACTCCAGCAACATAGGTTCACCTCATCTATCAGTCAGTTGGGATTTCACTTGTCCTGCTGAAAAATCTTTATTTACAATTTTATCTGCGAATAAGGAATGCTCTCCCCCGAAGAACTTTCAAGACCTGTCTATAGCCAGACTACTAATTCCTTAGCTCCATTCATTCACTGCACTATTGATATTAGCACTGCTGTTTCATCATAAGGAAATTATCAAGACAAGAAAAAGGCAATTACTTTGTAACACTGAGTATTGAAAATCTTAAGTCTCACTTCAAAATTTGAACAAATCGCAGAGATCACATGCTTGTCTTTATCATTTCAGGATTATTCTCATTAAATGAACTTCATTTTAAGTTCGTAAGTTTAACTCCTCAAACACTCTTTGATAATGCCAGTTCCTCAAGTTTCTTATCAAAACACCCTACATTCAGTGGCTGGAACAACAACAGTCAACAGTGATTTTAATATTCAATGATTATCTGATAGAATTATTTCATTTCCATAAGCAAAAAGTAATTGCTAAAATGGAATGAAACGCCTCCACTGTAATCCCAACTGCTCACTCTACCCTGAAAGTTCAAACACCAGAGTACTGTATTGTATTCCCCCTTTCCCCCTCCCCATCTGACAGTTATGATCTTATTAACTGAGCATAAAAACTTCAGTGAGCTTTTGAAAAAGCTAGCAATTACTACTCCCTCATACAGAACAATTCATACTTCTGCAATTTTTACTTTTTTTTTTAATAAAAATCTCACAAAATGCTTATTTCACTCAGATAACTACAAAGGCGTGAATTGTTACACTCTGCAAAATAATGAACATCAGCTGTAAAAACATTCGTAAGTTACATAACATTTCAGCTCAGATCTTCTAATATTCTACAGTGGATTGCATGAGTAAGTATTGTATCATAGCAACAAGGCAATAACAGTGACACGCTGAGGATAAAATCCAAAAAGCCTAGTTTAAGGAACCAACACAGGGATGACAGCTTTTTTTGACACTAGCCCCAAGACGATAGCCAGACTCAAGCAGGACTGAAACCTACTCTTATTTTTCCTCACTACAAACTTCACTATACTCCAAGCTACAAAAGCTCAGCAGTAAGGCACAGCTAATACAGTGTATTTATTTGATGTTCAATAAAACAAAGTATCATCAAACAAGATTTCCCCAGAAGTTTTAAAAAACAGCAGACAGCATCTAAGTACTCCTAACAGCGGTTAAAACAGACTCTAGACCTCAGGTTAAAAGCAAGTAACAGGACTTCAGACAAAATAAGAAAATAACTTTTTACCTTCCCTAGAATATTAAAGAAATCCCTGCATTAGCCACTTTTAGTTAGACATTAGAGTAACAGAGATCATATCTCTCCTGCCATGCATCACTAGTCCATTTCATTAGCAATCTGATCTATCTCAATTAGACGTGTTTTCTCCTATGAAAAACCTGACCATTAATCTGTTTTGTTACTCTTATCATTTAAAGCAAAACAAAGGAAGTCTTTTCTTCTAAGCATACATCCATTTTCCACACTTATAAGGGGAATCATAAAACAAAGACATCTGCAAGAGATGAAAATTATGTGCAACCATGGTAATAAATAAGGTAACAAGAAAGCCAGTTCTGTTCTATCAGCACTACCTGTCTTCACGTGCTCAATCCCTGTTTGACATATAGCACATTTATCCCAGGAATGTTATGAGAGGTACCATGGGAACCATCAAGCGATTTGGGAAAATTTGTTTGTCAGACAGTATTCTTAACTCTTTAAAGCTTTGTCTTTAACTGTCTTTAACTATCCCAAGTACAACAGAAGCTATACAACTCTACACCACAATAAAATCATATTGCTAAAGTTTATTCCGGTTCTATGAATAAACTGTGCCACCATAATTGCATCAACACCAGAGCTTTTTATTTTTGTAGCTTAACAACCTGTGACAAGACTTTTAAACCAGTTTCAATTTAACATCTATCAAGATTTACACCATACATCTGAAGCTCAAGATAATTACTTTTCTTCAAACACACTAAATACAATGAGGACCACAGAAGATAACGTAGGTTCAAAGAAGACCGTGGATGCTTCAATAAAATAACCTTCTTGACAGGCTGTATTTTTAAGTGGAGGGGTAAAAAAAAGAAAAAAAAAAAAAGAAAAAAAAAAGAAAAAAGCCTGAATTCTATTACCAGCCTGTCCCTGAATAGCTGCATGTTTTTGGAAAACACACTTTAGGAAAAAAAAAAAGGGGGGGTGGAGATGAAGGAAACAAAACATGAGAAAGCCTAAAGCAGGGAAAAAAGGAGCAAAGGCATTTAATCCTATCTGGAAGAGTGTCAAGACACATACATTAAACCACACCCCAGAAAATGGCCTAGACACCATCTGATCGAGGTTGTCAAAATGCCAGTTGCCTCAACTTTATTTTCTAGAGGCTGCTCAACAGAAGTGTGATTTTGGGAACTCTTTAAATCATCTGTTAAAATTCTTTGAAAGGCTGGTTGTCAGTTGATCTGAGATCCTTGGGAAGGTAGTAATGAGACGTTATGCAGCCACAGAAAGCCAATTCTTAATCAGATATGATGGTGGAAAACCCTAAACACAAAAATTTCCATCCAACACCATAAAAATTATTGTAAATTATGACCCACCATGACTCTTTCTAAGGATATTAATTGCCTCTGGTCATTTCCACAATAGATGGTAAAATGTTTATAACTGAGGCAAATAGTTCATTTGATCCTTGAACCTGAGAATACTGAAATTCTCAACAGACTACTTCTACTATTTAGAAAAACCTGAACATTACAGACAGTAGCCACAACACCAAAGGATAAAAAGTTACAAACAAGTTGACTTGGAAGTTCCTCTTGAACAGAAGTTATTAAACATTAAAACTGCATGATTGTACAGATTTGTCTCTAAAGTGAGTGCTTTCAAATTTATGACATCATCAGTCCAAGTCTAAGCATGGAATATGGAGTTATAGGATGATTTTTGTCAGGGAGGTCACAAACAAAATATAGATAGGGAAAGAGAGTTCAGAATCACAGAGCTACCTCACTAGTCTATAACTAGAGTCTATAACACCACCTTATCAGGAGCCAGGGGACTACAATGACATCTTCCAACAGTACATTTATCTTGCATGTTTACAGACATTTCTCCTGGAAAGAAAAGATAGATATTTCTCCTTTCTCCACAGAATTGTTTACCCAAGACCTTCTGTACAAAGCCAGAGAACCTAACATAATCCTTGCTTCAGTAGCAGGAATCAGAATCTAAGTCCACAAACACTCCTCTCTCTCAACTATACAAAATGGAAGTTCAAAAAACTTACTTTTCCTGACAATACAAAATAAATCCTCCCAAACATCTGCAAGAAGTTTCCAATTTTATTTTTTTTAAATATCTCTAATTAAACATTTCTATTTTTTCCTGCAAAACCTACCCCAGGAATATGCAGAAGCCAGAGAAACAAGCAAAAAGTTTTCCTCTGACAGCCTCTTAAAGTAGTTCACATACAGCCCTGTCAAACACTTGGAGGACAATGATATTTTGAAATAAAGTCCAGTAAATTGAACTTAGTGGTCAACTCTACACCTTCTACATAATTCCCTGACAAACTGAAATACAGACAAGGATTGATACGTGACAAGGACTGTGCCGTAGTTATGTCATATTCCACAGTGTGAGGTTTAGCATTCAGTCTCTGCTATCCAGTTACATTTAAGCAAGATCTTAGAGATCATTTAAGCAAACAATCTCAGAGATAATTTAAGCAAACTGCACACCCACAAATCCATGGGCCCTGATGGAATGTACCCACAAGTGCTGAGGGAGCTGGCAGATGCCATTACTAAGCCACTCTCCATCATCTTTGAAAGGTCCTGGAGAACAGAAGTGCCTGAGGACTGGAGGAAAGCCAATGTCACGTCAGTCTTCAAAAAGGGCAAGAAGGAGGATCCAGGGAACTACAGGCCACTCAGCCTCACCTCCATCTGTGGAAAAGTGGTGGAACAGCTCGTTCTGGATGTCATTTCTAAGCAAATGAAGGAAAATAAGGTTATCAGGAGTAGCCAACATTGATTCACCAAGTGAAAATCATGCTTGACCACTCAGATACCCTTCTATGATGGCACGACCAGCTAGGTAGATGAGGGGAGAGCAGTGGATATTGTCTACCTCGACTTCAGCAAGGCTTTCAACACTGTCTCCCATAACATCCTCATAGGGAAGCTCAGGAAGTGTGGGCTGGATGAGGGGACAGCAAGTGGGATTGAGAACTGGCCGAATGGCAGAGCTCAGAGGGTTGTCATCAGCGGCTCCGAGCCTAGTTAGAGGCCCGTAACTAGTGGTGTTCCCCAAGGGTCAGTACTCAGCCCAGTCTTGTTCAACTTTTCATCATTGACCTGTATGAAGGGACAGAGTGTACCCTCAGCAAGTTTGCTGATGACACAAAACTGTGAGGAGTGGTGCATACACCAGAAGACTGTGCTGCCATTCAGCAAGATCTGGACAGGCTGAAGAGTCAGGCAGAGAGGAACCTGATAAAGTTCAACAAGGGCAAGTGTACGGTCCTGCACCCGGGGAGGAATAACCTCATGCAGCAGTACAGGCTCGGGGCTGACCTGCTGGAGAGCAACTCTGTGGAGAAGGACCTGAGAGTGCTGGTGGACAACAGGTTGACCATGAGCCAGCAGTGTGCCTTTGTTGCCATGAAGGCCAACAGGCTCTTGGGGTGCACTGAGTGTGGCCAGCAAGTCTAGGGAGATTCTCCTCCCCCTCTACTCTGCCCTAGTGAGGCCCCATCTGGAGTACCGTGTCCAGTGCTGCGCTCCCTAATTCACAAAAGATGAGGAACTACTGGAGAGAGTCCAGTGGAGGGCTACAAAGATAATTAGGGGACTGGAGCATCTCTCCTATGAGGAAAGGCTGAGGGAGCTGGGCTTGTTTAACCTGAAGAAGAGAAGACTGTGAGGGGACCTAATAAATGCTTATAAATATCTTAAGGGTGGGTGTCAGGAGAATGGGGCATTTGGTTTTGTTTGCTCTTTAGTTTATTTCTTCACATCAGTAAATAATCAACACTGTTGTACAACCTGTTCTTCTCAGAGATAAGTCTGGAAGGGAGTTAGTCTGGTAAATTCTGCCCTAGCCTAAACAAATCAAGCATCGGGAGCCCTGTTTAACCTAAATTTAAGATTTATTTGTGTCCTGGGAGTTCCTTTGTGCATTATTGTTGCAATCTCTCATAGTATCTGAGTGTCAGTGTTTATGTTATAGGCATGGTAAAGCATTGCTAAGAAATGGAGTTTTGATGCAATTGATGTTACAACAGGGGACAGACAGAGTATGTTTCCAGGTTCTCAGAAGTCTACATCTGCAGCAGTGCAAAATAGGTGGCTGACAATGCCAAGGGGAGAGGTCTCTCTCCCCACTACCCCCGTGCCATTTATTCCCCCCTTTCCCTCCTCTGCGCCCAGTCACATCCATCCCTCAACACTGGCTCTGGAATTTCTCAGACTTCCTGCAAGCTGCTTTAACTCAATAACATGGCCATATTAGTGAGGTTAAATGGCTTCTGGAGGGGCCTGATGTGCATCAGCTTTGGCACAAGATTAGTGACAGGAGCAGAAACTCCTCTTTCAGCTGCAGTGCACTGTTAAGTTAGTTCACCATCTTGTTTGGAACCATATCATCTAATTATAATGGTATGAGGTAATGTGTAGGTAGAATTTTTCAGTTAAGTTAGCTACTTTTTTGAATAATACATTCTGGTTTTTTGTTTTGGGGTTTTTTTGTTTGGTTGCGTTTTTGGTGGTGTTGTTTTAAATCACTTTAAGCTCCTTTTTAAACAAAAAAGTAGCCCCTGTATAAAATCTCATAGGCCACCTGGCTGTATGGGTAGTCTATAACATTCTCCAGTAACTCTGTACCCGTAAGAGAAGTTCCCACAATTCCAACTTCTGGTAGCTCAACAGCCTGACTGAAACTGGTGGGGCTGCTCAGATGAGCACTCTTGGAGCACCTTAAGTATCCAAGGAATCTCACCATCAGTTTTTTCAGGTTTTCCATATAGCAAAACTTTGCCACCCTAAGGAATAAGTAACATTTCTTAATAGACTAGAGTTGTCAGTTTTCCCCCTGCCCTCTCCATTCAGAGTTCAACAGCGTATATTTTCAAATTACCTGTCTACAGCTGCTGCTGGAACTCTGGAAGGGACTGAGTGAGTTCCTCTGCGTGTTTTCAGTAAATAGAGCTCTGACTTTCCAAGTCAGATAAGGTAGTCAGATAGAACAACATTATATGTATGTATCTTAAAAGTTAACTAGCTCCCTATACAGTAGTAGATTTTTTCCACAACAGAAGGAGTTTTGAAAGACAACCAAGTAGAATAGTATTCTCAAACATCATGCTACAAGGAAATTCATACTACATATAGGAGATAACCAAAACAAAGACTTGGCACAGAATTAAAGTCACAGAAGGGACATTGGTTAATCGTGTCTAGGACTCGTGTGCTCTTGCTAACATTTAACCTCTTCCTTTCAGAAATCAAAAGGACTGCAAAGGAGCAATCAAGGTAACAAGCTGAGCTTCTGCTGTAGGTCCGCTTGTAGGTAAGCTATTCTGCAGATGGTCATCAGGCAGGATTTGCACTACGAGATCCACATGAACAACACTTCAAAAATACACTGTGACACCCTACTTACTCAACTGTCCCTATAGCACATTCTATCCAAGTTAATATATACCCTTCTCCAACCAGTTGTGCAAAGTCAAAATAAAACTGCCAAAAACAACTGATCTGTTAAAAAACATACCACCATCCAAGTAAGTATCCAGTTTCTTTTTAAATAGCTAAGAAATCACAGGTTTTGCTCATTACAATATTCTGGATTTAAGATTAATTCTGTGATACATGCCAGAGAAGAAAGGGAAGAAAAAGAAGAGAAAAAAAGAAATCACACATTAGAAGGAAAAACTAGGTGAGGACAACAATCAACAACGACTTTTTTCCACACACAGCATTGTGGTTTACAAAGTTAGTTACAAA
>Ga0065711_1045988_pt1 | contig 13156 bp, 8 predicted proteins | sample Hoacrofraction12_FD_59098 | JGI IMG/M metagenome (GOLD analysis project Ga0065711, IMG submission 59098) | Hoatzin crop microbial communities from Cojedes, Venezuela - Epithelial fraction 12 v2 (version 2) | ecosystem: Host-associated > Birds > Digestive system > Esophagus > Crop | place... | reverse complement strand
TGAGGGTGGTGAAACACTGGAAAGGGTTGCCCAGAGAGGTAGTGGAGGCCCCATCCCTGGAAACATTCAAGACCAGGTTGGACAGGGCTCTGAGCAACCTGATCTAGTTAGTGGTGTCCCTGCTTGCTGCAGGGGGGTTGGATTAGATGACCTCTAGGGGTCCCTTCCGACCCAAAACTTTCTATGATTCTATGATTCTAAGTCCAATCTGAAATGATAGGCTTAATAATTGGATTTATTATGTGGCTTTTAAAGGCTGAGCTTTGGTTAGGAGGGCGTCTGTCGCAGGGGTCGGGCAGAGCATGTGTGAGTTGCCACAAAGGGAGGTAGGAGACTTCTGGTTTCAGGCTCTAATTCTAAACCCAGGGCTATCTACTGTATCTTAAAATAATATTTAATGTAAGTAGTTACTGTTTTATTTTCTCAGAAACTTTTAAGAGTATTTATTTATTATATAATTTGGATGTTTGGTGTTATGAGAAGAACAAACCAAAACTGAGGTTTTTCTTTGCCCCTCAGGCTTTGTTTTTCTTACCAATCTGTTGCTATCTGAAATGACAGCAGCAGCACCGTTTCCTAACATCTTCTGCGCGCAGGGACACAGCTCAGCGCTCTGCTCGAGCTGGGCATGTTCCATCTTTCTAACTTTTTACTAGTTGCATTTTCTGCGGCGTGGGTCCTGATGGTGCGATGTAACTCTAGAATCAACGCAGGTGTCGGCGTCAGGCCCGTGCCGCGTCCTCGGGGGGCTGTCTGCAGCGGGGCCAACCGGGTGCTTGGCGTGGGATACTCCAGCCTGCACCCTGGAGAGGGGCGAGGCCGCTGCGACTGGCAGACGGGCTGCCAAGCTGCAGGCTACCCGTGAGGGGAAACGGGTTACAGACTTCGGTAGATAAAGTCCACTTTTTATTTCATAAAATGTTCCTGGAACATGACTTCTGTTTTATTCATGAGATTTAAAAATTGAGTTAAAGAACTAAGCCAGCAGAGACCACACAGTGGCTACAAGAGTACTGAAAATAAAGTGGCAAGAAGTAGAAAATAGCCAGTTGTGTGTCTTTTTTTTTTTTTTATTTTAACTTAAGTAGGCTTGGATGTAGTGTGGAATTTTTTTTTTTTTTTTCTTTCTCCCCTTGCCTGTTTCTCTGTCTGCCCTTTGCTAAATGGTGCAGTTTAGTAAGATGCATAGATTGGTGTTACTGCAGGCATTACAGAGCCCCTAACTACAGTGCCTGTTCCTCATATTCCTGCAGGGTTTATTTGCAAAAGGGCAGCGTAGCCAAATGTGATATTTAGGCTGTGCTTCCTATTAAAAGAAAACAAATGGAGTGCTACAGGAAGGTTCCCTTCTTTCAAGGCAACCCATGGCTCCTTTAACAAGTAAAATAACAGTGCTTGCCTGTTTTTTAGATTGTGTGCGTGAATATACGAGGCAGGAACCACAGAGAGAACAGGTGAAAATAAAAATTTTCCGGGATGATCTTGCAGTTACTGAGTATCAACCACAAAAGCCATTGATTGCTGACCAGTGAAGTGGCTGCCAGGTTCAAATAGAATTCTCTTCTTTTTTTCAGAATCCTAGGTTTGTCTTCTAGTAGCATTGGATAAACCTTTCTTATTCCCAGGAATAATGATAACTAATTCTGTGCTTGTTAGTGCTGCAAGAAATTTTGAACAATTCTTTGAATCTACAGGGATGTGTACTGCCTTGGGAATGGCGCTTCCAAATGAATGGCAATGGTAAAACAAAGGAATCTTCCATCTGTTTAAGCCATAATCCTTCAAAATTCCCATTTGACATGGCTTCTGTGGACTCGAGACCCAGTCCCCCACCCCTCTTCGTTTGGTTTCCTTAATTCAACTCACGCATGGGTCAGGTCCATGTTTTTGATTCCTATTTCTTGCCTTTCCACCAAAGAGGAGGACAATCAGGTCATTCTTTTAAGGGCATGCATGCATGCATTGCTATTAACTGAAAAAATAATGATGAAATGCAGTAAAATAACAGTGAGTTTAAAACTGCTATGGAAAAAAGAGGTGTTAATCTTACTTTTTAATCTTTTATTACTCCTATCACAGTATTGCTAGTAACAATAGCTACTTTTGAAATGGATAAAGGGGATTGTGCGTGACCTCAAACATTCAATATTCTGCTTCCAAACCACATTGAATGAGAACTTATTTTCTTTTTTTTCTTCCAAAAAAAAGGCGTTATCTCATTCAATGTGGTTTTTTTAAAAGAAAAGGGGGGGGAGGAGAAGAATTTGTATTTATCAGGGCAAATACATTGCTTTATTTGAAAGGCTATTCTGGATATTCCTGGGCAAGCATGAGAGATTTAGTTGTTGCAGTTGGCTATTTCTAAGCAGTTATTTCACGTTAAAGGGCTGTAGTGCTTTCTCATCAAAAGTGTTTGCTTTGTGCATTCTTTGTGACATTTCCTATTTTTCTGAGTATCTGAAACGTTGGTGTTCAGGTTCATGATCAACTGGCATTCTTCACTGCCAGGGAAGAAGCTGTCGTCACTCATGTATAACTTTTCAGGAATGTTTCTATGGGCTTTTCAAGTTCCAAACTATAAGCTTGACTTCTGGTCTGTTGAAACTAACTCTTCTCTCCATCTTCTTTCTAGCTGCTTTAAATATTGCATCCTGAGCAGCATTTTCTTGTCTTGTGGAGTAGTTAGCATCTACCCTGATCTGTGTGCGTAGGCTTGCCAGAGGATTTGTGCAGTACTTGCAAGATAACAAAGTTATGGGCTGGCTTCTAGTTAGCTTTCATCCTTCCACGTGTGTGTGTTTCACGTATTAGCCTGTAACTTCTCTGTAGTGCATGGAATCTGTAATATAACTACCAATGCCTATACAACTGTTCCTTGTATCTTTTTAACATAATCTAATAAGATAATAGGGTTTTTTCACTACTAGAAAATTTTCTGCCAAAATACATTTCTTCTTATTTTTGACTTTGATTAATTGTCTGCATTTTTAAATTATTTCTTTTCCTCCCTCCTATGAGCTAGTGTCTGGTTTCATTTTAATATTTTTAGTTTCTTGTCATGCACCAATAGAATATGGAAAGTGTAGATGCGATCCAGAGATAGTCATAGCATGAGGATTTTGCTTTCAAGAAGAAAGAATACAATTTGTTGAACATATGAGAGAGGACCCAAGGTCTCCAGATCGTATTGGTTAATAGATTGATTCTGGTCCCGGGGGCCAATCTTATTAGTCTTGTTTGCTCAAGGGGTGTGAGCAGTGTGCTGAGTCAGCGTGCTCTAGCACAGGCACTCGGCTTGCTGCCCCCCTTTCGACACGACTGGTTTTTCGTAAGGTTTGAAGCTTGGTTCAACTGCAAATGAAAACTTCACTTTTTAATATGAATTCAAATAAACCTTTAAGAAGTATGTCTTCTAGAAAGACATCCAAAAATGTATTCACTAATGCTGAACTTTTGAGTGGGCAAAATTGGCCACATCTTTCTTTATGCTTTTCTTTATAACCGTATTGTTTGGTGTAGGAAAAGGGAAAAATTTATCTGGGCCTGAGCCCAAAAGATGAAATATTTAAGAAACAAAGCAAGATGATAGGTCCCAGTAAACACGGTAGATAATTATATTTTGTGAGCAATCACACTGAAGCTGAAGATGACTGTCCAGCCAGGCGACCGTCCGGCCTGCTCCTTCTCCCAGCACGGGCACAGGCTGACTCTCCCTTCAGCCTTTGAAGGGAATTCAGTCTTGTGGGCTAACTGGTGTTTTGAAGGTAGAAGCTTTCCTGGTTTCACTTTTCTGACAGCAGCCCACGGCTCTGCTTGCCCTCTCTCATAGCTGTGCCTGCCATTTTCTTCCCCCTTGGCGCCAGCTGAGGGTTAAATGCTAACAAAGCAGCCAGTGTCTTCCTCTCGGATGGGTCTTTATTTTTCCCTTCATGTTGCTATTGTGTTGACCATTCCAGCTGCAAATGTTGTGTTTGACCTTCAGTAAGGGAGCCTGGTGATTTGAATTCATTTCAAGCAGTTTTCTGACAGCAGGCCTGAACCAAAGCCCTTAAGGTTTCCCCCACAAAAGCCTCGTGACAGCTTTGCTTGAGGCTTACAATGGTCAATGCAAGTGCAAGTAGCTTGTAAACTGTAAATAGCCTTATTAACTCCCTTGCAGTACTGGAACGAAGCCCAGGTCTTTGCTAGGCTAAGTCTCAGGAGCTGAAGCAGGAGTCCCCTTACACTTCTCGTCGTAGCAAGGCAAGCTGTGTGGGAGATGCATGGTGCTGCTGAGACTCTCCTGACAGAGGAATGTGGCAGAAAATGGGAATATCTGAAAAAAATGTGAATTACTCGGGGTTTCAACATTTTGCTCATTCGTTCGTCATGATCAGAGCCAGGCAATTGTCAGTTTTCCTGGTAAAGCCAGGGGGTTGTGTTCCTGGCTGCTCTTACTGTTGATGTGATGATGCCAAAGGCAGCCTTGTGCTTCGTCCTGCTTTTGGCCGACAGGCTGCTTGCCTGCTGTTTAGGATTCCAGGTCTGCAGCCACGGCGTTAGCAGAGTTTCATTGGAAGGTCCAGGAGGAAATAAGTGATGTTCAGACTCCTTTCTGGGTTGCGTGCTGGGACTTGGCGCATTAGCTCTAGCATGTCAAAAGACCGTTGGGCGAGATGCTTATTTCCCACCTCTTGATAGTTCCCACCTATCTCTCCTTTATTTTTTCCTTCAGACCAAATTCCTGTAAATACTGATTATGATTGCTAAAAATTCTGTCTTGCTAACCACAAGATTAACATCTGCGCCATGTGCCATATTTGTTACTCACCACAACTTCTAGGAATACATATGACAACTACGAAAACAGCATTCTGCCCTCAAAAGTAATCGCACTCCTCACAAGAGCCAGAATTTTATTCTTAGCTGCCCAGGTAGGCAGCTACAGCTGTGAATTTTATGTTTCTGAGCTAAAGTACAGATGATAATCTGGAGCATGTAATCACTGGCCTAAACTTGTAGGTGATTTGTACCTCCTTGTCCTGCTGGAAGGGCCTTCAGGTGTCATTTTTTTCCTTCCTGGTATTTACAGAGTTCTTGTGCTAGTATATTTAGGGAGCATCCTCTGAACTGTAATCATAGATTTTTCTCCTTTCAAAACTTGTTCCATTGTTAGATTTAGCAGCTTGCAGTGACCCAACTTACTTTTCTTTTTTGCTTTTTAAATTCAACATTTTCTATTCTTCAGCTGTACTGTAGCAAGTCCAACATTAAAGGCTTATTTAAAATACCCTGAAGCCAAACTAGAGTCTTTGGAGGGAGCAGGCAGATCCCGGAGTTCGCAGCCCATGTGAGGTCATGACTGGATCCTTTTGTCTATCTCATTTTATATTTCCTTGGTTTTGTGGGCTCAAGCCCAACAGCACCAATTTACTAGTTTGTTACCTAATGCAGGAAATTAGTGGTAGAAATTCTTGGGAAACAACAAAGGGATTGGCACCATGCATTTTTATTATATAAAGTAATAGGAAAGTTTTCATGGGCAGATATTTTTGGCTTAGGAATTAGAAGCAGATGAAATATTGCCTTTGATTTTGGCAGAATTCCAAACAAAAATATTTTTGTCTGGAAAATTCTTGGGTGAGCAAAATGTCATCTACAGCAGACAATGTGGTGTGCATTGCTCATAGCCTCTAAGGCTGGATGGATTTTAGAGAAAATTGGGGATGAAGATATCAGTTACAGTGAATTATGAACCATTCTCATTGCCTTTTGAAATTTAAGCAATATTTTAATATAACCTTTTAATCTGTTTGTTTGTTAGGTTGAACAACTTGGTACAGAAATTCTCAGTATGACTCACCAGAATTATAAGTCTTGTAGTACTGGCATAATGAGAGCACCTGCATTACTTTTAGTTCAGTTTCTGAATTTAAACCACACCTCTAAGCATTTCAAAGGATTTTCTAAACCAGACCTAAGATAACATTATAATATGGCTATCCATAATTAGTCCAATTGTTCTCCATCTTGGGGAACTTGCAAGCTTGTCTCGACTGTTCTGGGCAGCTGTACTCGCACGTGAAGGAGAAATCGAGCAAACCTCAGGGTGTTCCAAAGAAGCTTCAAAGACTTCGGCTAACTCAGACTTAGTGTTTTGTTTTTACATTGGTAGATAATATAAAATATGTCCTGTGCATGTTAGTTAATTGCTCATGTTTTAAATCCATTTTTAAAGTGTGTTCAGAATTTAAACAGATTCAGGAGGCTGAGAAGAAGCAGATAGCGAAACTGCAACAAAAAGAGAGCCAAGAACAGTTTTGTTGAGTATGTAGTCATTGTTTTTACTATTTTTATTCTGTACCAAGAGTACCAAAGAGGTTTATGCTGTTTGCTGTTCAGCTAGGAATTCTAGGCAGATCATTCTGTTCTGTCGTGACACGTTGTGTGGCTCCGCCTGCTTGGTGTGTTTGGAAATAGGCCTCGAATTATTTAGATGCTATTAGGTGACATTCTACCGAAATTTTGAGCAAGTTCCTGAAGCTCCTTGCGGGCTGTCCAGTGACAGCACTATATTTCACTGTGAGTGCCAGCTCCCCAGAGCAAGCTCCTAACCTTTCTAAAGCATGTCCAGGGAGACCTGTCAAAGATCTGAACATCCTCCTTCCTCAACTCCTTCACCCCGTAACTTCCCCTTGTGGATATTATTATCAAATCCAATACAGTTTTGGAAAAAAACTTTCCCAACTTGTTCTAAGGCAAGAGAAATGTCTTTTCAGAGGAGCTTTGAAAGTTGTGACTTGCTACCTTCTAAGCCATTTGGAAACACCTAACTTTGGATGTTTTACTGACAGTGCAGGAATTCTGGATTATGTTTTCAGGAAACTTAATAGCATTTTATATACCTGGAGAGGTTGCTTGCAGTGAAAGACTGCTGTGGAAAAAAAATTGAAAGCAATGTTTTTGTTGATATGGGAACTGTACCTTCCACAGAATCTGTTATCTTTCTTTTCCTTGCAGCAATTCAGAAACCTCAGTAGAAATCTCTAGAGGAGAGCGGCAATGTGGCTGACTTCTGTCAGTATACGCGTGCAGGTGACACGCACAGTGTGCTTGGGATCTGCTGCCTCCTAAACATTCTACTTTGCAGAGGAATCTGTTTCCATTCAAACACATTGCCCCCCTTGACTGTGGTTGGGATCTCCATCAGCTGGCTGACTGGAGTCCGTGGAAACGTCTGTTCAATTAACGTTAAGCATAGACTCCCCTGAATGTTACAGATGCCAATTTGAGAAGACTTTTTAAACTTTAGCTTGATGGGTGATGTGACGGGTTGTCTTGTGATATTTTGTTGCCTAAGCCATAGGGTTAATGTGGGCTACTGCTCTTTCTCTTTTTTGGGAATGAATACACTGTCTTGCAACTGTGGCAAACGGTGTTGTGTAAAAGTGTTGAATTATGAAACCAAAGTCAGATTAAATCTGAACTTCCTAACAGAAAGTGCACTTAAGAAATCATTTCCCCCTCGGTGGAGCGTCACCCCCCAGGCAGGAGCCCTGGTTTTGTGCTCTGCTTCATCTGGCGGGTATGTCCGATGGTAAAAATCAGGGTTTGGCCTCGGCACTCTGTGTGATCCTAGGCGATGGACTGGTTCTGCCATCTGCAATAACACATTGGAGTCTGCAAACATACTTAATTAACAGGATAAAATATTTACTGTTCAAAAATTTAGGAAAGTAACACTGCTTTAACACTCTAAAAGAAATACTTTTTTTTGTTGTTGTTACGGCTAAGTAGATAAATTGCTTGAGGCACCACATGCTTAGAGAATTGAGGCTAATGGAATAACTTCAGTTTTGTAGTGTTTTGCTAGCTGGTAGAATTAATCTAGAAAATGCTTTTAAGAGGCATGCTTTGTGCATTGGGGTTCCCTCTGCCTTTTTTTTTTTTTTTTAAGAATTAAAATGCTTCCAGGGCTCTTATATTGTTCTTAAAAATAGAACAGCATTTACAAAAGACAGCATTTATTTCAGAGAAACAAACGAGTTGCTAGATACTAGATTTTTGAAACTTTCAGTGGAGGGAAGAAATCCTTATCAGTGCCCTCTTTGCAGAAGGAAAGAAACTCTAAGTTAATTTAATTAGGATTTTGAGCTGATGCATGTGTGTGACAAAAGCGAGACCTGTATATGTGAGTTTTTATTTCTTTATTTTGGGTGACTGAATCTGGAACCGACTCTGAGCTTGTGACATAATTAGTACAATAGTGCAAATCAGCCATTTTTGAAAAGAGTAATTTACTCCATATGCAGCTTCTCAGCAAGAGCCCTCATTAATCAGAGAAGGCCATGTACATCAAAGTGTTCCTTGCTTGCTACAACAACATCCATCATACAGCTAGTAAATGTGCTGTGGCAGGGTTTGATAAATATAATGCCTTTGATGTGCTGATAATTCTGTGTATTGGCATGCTGCTGCCTGGAACTCCCTGGGTACGCACAAAATCCAAGCCAGCCCAGGACTCTGTTCTAAGATTGTACCTAGGCTCCCTCCTAACTCTCTCAAAAACCAGCTGTGTCTGAAGCAGGACTCAAGTGCGTTTTCACCCTTGCTTATGATTCAATGGCACCAATTTTTTTATTTAAGCTAGGTTCCCAGATGCTACCAAATTCCTTTGTGGATATATCTGTGTATAGAAGAGCTTCTGTTTGTTGAGGCACTTGTATTTAACGTGGTATATTCATTATTCTGTATAAATGTGCAGTAGAGATTTAGAGTAAAACTTGTAAGAGACCTCGTATGATACGAGAAGATAAAGCATAAAGTGGTAGAGATTGGAGGGGACATAGTCTTATGGAAAAAAAAATCGTAAATAAGCTTTGTTAGATGAAAGTGAATTTGTTTTTTAGGAGCTGAGTCCTTCAGGCACACAGAATGTGATCTATTCCTTTATGTTAATCCACTGCTCTCTACAGCTTGTCTACTGCCAAAGTGAATGACTGAAAACCCATCTTCAACAAATAACAAAAATGATTACATATGAAGATTTGTGACATGTCAGAGAGGGGCACTCAAATTTTTGCTCTGTTTAATGCAAATTGTGGTGTTTCAGATCTGAATCCATAAAGAATAGCAGCTGTGCACTGAAAAGCAGTGCTGGTGCATCTTCAGTTACGCTATTTACTGAATTAGAGTTTAATTGATTTACTGAATTATAGTTTAATGGAAGGACAAATTACAAACTGGGAATTTTCACCCTGACTGTGAATGATATGTCAGGTCCCTGTTTCTCTTGCTTCCTCACAAGCTGCAGAAGCTTGCTTTCCACTGCTGCTCATGTTTTTTCCTAGAGCGGACCGTGAAAGCAAAGCAGGGAAGAGGCTTGGAGAAAAGGCTTTGCTCCCTGGGTGTAGCAGAGCCCCTCAGCAGATGCCACTTCAGCCTGTGGTTTACAAGAACATCTGCCATCCTTCCCTCCTCCATCATGTGCGGCATGTTGGGAGTTACAAGACCGGTGTAAGTGAAGACCCCAGAGTCCTCTCCTCCCACTTTTTAGCCTGCTGGGTCCTACTTTGCCTGCTTGGGCCTGTGGTGGCCCTTGACTTGATGCATGGAAAGCAGGGGCAGATGTTAACTGCCAGTGCCACAAGCAATTCCATTTACTCAAAAGGTGTCTGGAAAGAAAGGGATGGATGGGGGGAGTGGAAGAGTGTTTTTATAGAAGATCTCAACTGGCTGCTCCTCTGAGAGGTTTAACAAACTTTTTGTGGCTCCTCTAGGTACTTTGGGCAAAATTTGTCTGCATTGTGGTCCTAGTGGAAACTGGTGGGGCGGAGGTGAAAGGAGACCAACTGATAGACAGCAGGGCTGTGGTCTTTCTGCATTGTCAGTGAGCCCTGATCCTCGTGTCGGGGCTTCTACGGGTTACTGCAGTGTGCTTAATTGGAGGGCAGGAGAGAGCTGTCTTGCTTTATGGATTTATGGTCCTGTCATAGTCAGGGGGGAAAGTCCTGAGCAAAGCCTTTTGCTCATCTTGCATATGTGTTTGGTTCAACAGCATTCACTACGTGCGGTCCCTCTGTGGAAGTCGGAGGGCTGCTGAATGCCGAGAAGCTTTCCGATGCATCTCAATTACAGTGCCAGCTGTGCTGAGCAACCGTACGCGCCTCCGTTGTTAACGTTGGTGGAGTGTTCAGTCATCCTCTAAATGTCTCATTTGTTATCTCTGATAGCTCGCAGTAGAAAATATGGCAGGACTTCAAGAAAGAGTGCTTGTGGTTCATCAGCACCCAGAAAATATTGAGTAGTTTGCTTCGCCTTTGATTAGCTTTTTTTTTTAAAGTTAATCGGCAATGGAGATACAATTTTTCTGTAGCTAATAGCATAGTAATTAATTACTTGGAAAGTAAAACTAAAAGTGAACAGATCTTTTAAAAAATGGGGCAGAAATTCTAAAGGAGACTTGGACGGAACAAACTCACATTATGCTCCAGGCAAGCCAATAAATGCATCTCACTGGAAACAGTGGGATTGATGGAGAAGAATGATCTAGACTAGTTTGTAGCCTCAGAGCTGTTGGGTGTGCGCTTACTGCAGGCATGTTATGGTTGGAGAGTAACTGGAAAAGCACAGATACGAACGCTGTGACGCCCGCATTTTGGTAGCTTGAACATGAATGTCTGATGTGCAAAGTGGGAAAAGCTGACTACAGCGTGCTGCTTGCATTATTGCTTCTCTGTAAGCTAGCTCTGCAGTCAAAGATGAAGATGTTGTTGAAGTAATTAAAATAATCAGAATGAGGAATTCACTGGAGTTTTCTCTGGTTTCTCGCTTTCGTGGTGTGATCTCTGGTGTTCTTGGATGCTAACTTTGAGATTGAACTTTTTGATGGCAACTGACTAAGCATCTCTGAGACAGCTGGGCCTCTGCTGAAGGATGTGTTTATACAGGTAATGGATTAAAAGCATTTATCTTGTACCACTGCGTCATGTAAAAGAAATTAGGCGCTCTAATTCTGTCCTGTGTGCGTAGGGTTACCAATACTACACGCTATGGCAATAGGTAGTATTGGGTAGAAGAAAGGAATGAAGCTGTATCTGCAAGATGACTAAAGCCCAGGTCTCCTAGCCATGCAGATAGACTGAGTAGTCTCTGCTCCACGGGAAGAGGATGGAAATAACCAGGAGGCTTTGGCAGCCTCCTGATCATGTAATCAGCAATGAAACCAAACGTGCTTTTATCAGCTCTGTGCTGAAGGCTGAGGTGCTGGAGCTTGTTTATTTTTCTGATGACAACAGGGCAGTTAAAAACCATAGAGAAAAGACCTATCTTACCCTTCCCTATTCCACCACCACCCGTATGCTTATAAACACCTTCTTAATTGGCAGGGGAGTTTTGAATAAAGCTGGGAAAAGCCAGATCCTTTTTGATTTAGACACAGTATCTGAAGCTACAGCTTGGTTTCTTGTCCTTCCATATAAATCTACTGAATGACTTAACAATTGCCTTAAAGACAGTACTGGGTACATGAAAACGGTATCATTTTGAGACTGTGTAACAGCTGGAGAAAGATCCGTTTTAATGGAATAATCTAGCTAAACCACGATAAAGGTGAAAGTGTTCCAACCTATTTTCTCTTTTTCTAATTACTTAAAAAGTGTAGAAGTTTAATTTTATCATGTCAATCATTTGATTTAAACAAAGCCCAAACTCTAAGATTTTAGAGCACTGAGCAGCCACAAAAAGTGTAGCCATGTAAGTTGTTTGACAATGCCTTTGCCTTATCCCAGCTAGGTCAGTAACATCCAAGACCAACATAGCAATCTGTGTCAAAGCCAGGAGAACAAGTGGATTCATTTAAGCAAGGGTCTGGCTTAAATATGTTAATATGCACACTATGACTAAGCTTTTCAAAAGTGACAGGTGATATTTCTTTTTCATTATCATGTTTTTGCTTGATTGATTAGCAAGGACAGCTGAGTATCCATCCTCAGAAGCTGGGTCTGCTTGAGGATGTGACTTACATCATGAACACAGGAGATGAGTCATTCTACATCAGTTGATTACTCTGGAAAGTCTTTGCCTGTCCTACCCTGTTCTGTAATACTGCTGCTAGGGAGTACGCCATCTTTTCTTCTTTAGATAGCGTGCAATGTACATCTCGTTTTGGAAAAGTGGTCTTTATTATGCTTTGCCACAAGCTGAGGAGAGAGAAAATAATTTCTGGTGAGGAACCAACTAACTGTGGGAAGCAGTGGGCTTTTCAGAGGAGCTTGAACGTGGGTAGGATATGGCAGCTAAACTGCTAAACGTGTTTCTTGCTGTTGTAATGTTCACAGGGTAGAAGATCCAGTGAAAATTGTCTTCTATTGAACTTAAGCTTTGGGTATGCTATACACAAAGGTGTATAGCAAAGAAAAAGCGTCACCTGAATTGGTGTATCAAAATAGAGAATATGGCAGTTGTTCTTTGCTATGTTTGAACTGTCAACACTGATTTCCTGAACTTGAAGCAAAGAAACTACAGATCAAAGTTTTTCCTTCAAGGGATATGACAGCAGCCTGATTCTTGTCATTGTATTTCTAGATGATGAATATTTTATCGTGATCTGTGCATAGCAGAACAACACCTATTCACAGTGCAGCAGAGACGCATTCATCACCGTGTGGAGTCTGGCTGTTCAGCGCTAGGTTCTGGAGATGCCAGACAATTCCAAACTTCTGCTGTATAAGGAACAATCATTATTATTATTTACATACTTTATGGGCAGAATACAAAAGATACTTGCAATCAGTTTTTGCCTCTTCTTTTGTAAGACTTTCCCCGTCCACAGTCTGGCAGGCATGCATATTGCCAACCTAAGAAGGTCTATCAGGAAAATGTAACAAGCTTTATCTTGGCAAGTTGGGAGCAGACCTGACTGCAAGGCACTGGGTGACGTGAATCACAGAATCATAGAATTTTGGGGGTTGCAAGGGACCTCTGTGGGTCATCCAGTCCAACCCCCTGCCGAAGCAGGGTCACCTACAGCAGGCTGCACAGGACCGTGTCCTGGCGGGTCTTGAATATCTCCAGAGAAGGAGACTCCACAACCTCCCTGGGCAGCCTGTTCCAGGGCTCCGTCACCCTCAGAGGGAAGAAGTTCTTCCTCATGTTCAGCTGGAACTTCCTTTGCTTC
>Ga0065711_1045984_pt1 | contig 13156 bp, 5 predicted proteins | sample Hoacrofraction12_FD_59098 | JGI IMG/M metagenome (GOLD analysis project Ga0065711, IMG submission 59098) | Hoatzin crop microbial communities from Cojedes, Venezuela - Epithelial fraction 12 v2 (version 2) | ecosystem: Host-associated > Birds > Digestive system > Esophagus > Crop | place... | reverse complement strand
GGAGCACTGGAACAGGCTGCCCAGGGAGGTTGTGGAGTCTCCTTCTCTGGAGATATTCAAGACCCGCCTGGACAAGGTCCTGTGCAGTCTGCTGTAGGTGACCCTGCTTTGGCAGGGGGTTGGGCTAGATGATCCCACAGAGGTCCCTTCCAACCCCCACTATTCTGTGATAATACTCAATCTTGTCTTCATAATAAGCTTTTGTGAATTTTGTTTTTATTACATAAAAATTTTAGAACATGTCTAATCAAGTCCAGCACACCTAGACTCAGAACATATGATCTATAATCTCATGCACTGTGTTTGGGTATAAGCTAGTCTATCTGTTTTATTGACAAATATCTTAACGCACACAAAAGTGTCCGAAGCATAAAATAATTAAAATTCAATTAAATTAATACAGCAGATGTATTTTAATAGGCACATTAATTCAGAGATCTGAATACAGATAATAGCACACCAGTATGTTTTTCAAGGTAAGAGCAAAAAGAATTAGCTTACCAAAAAAAGCTGGCCCTAGCCAAAACCAATACAAAGCCACTGTGCAAGGCAGTGGATCAAATGAGAATACCAACAGAAACAAAATCATACAGAGATGGAAGGTTTCCAAGAAACCTCTCAGATTTTAAAACAGGACAATTGGCCACCCAACTAGCTGCTGCTGCAGAGATTTTCTGCAAGAAAGAGGGGGAAGGGAAGTGAAAAGCAGCAGCAAGCATGGCCACTGGAGGAAGCCAAGAGACACCCTGTGAGCACATTTGGATTTTTAAAAAGAAAATCGACCTCTAGATGTTTCTAACAACCTCAGGACACACTGCAGTTTTTGAAAACTGCTCCAGTATTTCTTGCAATTCTCAAAAAACCAAGACTTTATCAAAGAAAACATTCGTGCCACCGATTTTCCTATTTAACACAAACTCACAATGACCAATCACCCTGAGCAGACCAGAATACAATTTCCAATACGAACAGATAAACTAACTCAAAGATTTCCTGAATATGAAGCATTTCTACATCTGTGCAGAGTTTGAATTATAAGACTACTCTGTAAAAATGTATGAAATCAGTATTTCTATACAATCTCAGCCAGCTCAAGAAAAGCAATAGAGATGTTTAGAGAAATATGATTACAAGGTACGTTCTTTCAAAGCTGCTCAAGCATAGCTCATTAAATCAAATCTCCTAACAGCTTTGCATCATGTTGTCCCACTGTTTTTCTTGGTGATAATCTTCACCATAAAACATCAAGTTTAACTGCACTGGAGACTTTGCTTAACCTACTTATTTAACTTATCGATAATGGAGGAGACGTGACACTGTAGAGAAAAATCTAATTAATTTTTCATACAACTTCTAGGCATCAGAAGTTTGTAAAAAATGCAGTTATGTGGGCTTCATAGCATGCTTGTTCTTTAGGTTCTTCATGGTGCTTGTGCATTAATATTTTATAGAATCAAACACCATGTCCTGATTTAGCAGTTGCCCATTGGCCTGTCCTCATTGGTTTAAAAAAGTTCTTCAATACTGAAATTTATGTGTGTGTTTGAATGCATGTGCATACATACACACACATTCTACGAGTTGTTAAAGGTAAGATCAGATGTTTACTGAGAAGGTTTAGCCTGTCTTTCAAAGAGCATACAGAACGTGTTTGACCTACTTTATGCTCATGACTAAACCATACTCCCAGTTTCACTGCAATCACAGCTGTCACCTGCTGTTAAAAACTATTGCACTAATGCGGACGAGGATTAGCAAACCAGGATTAACAAGGTAGCATCCTCTCTGAAAGATGTCTCCAAGTCATGTCATCCTACCTTTGCGGTACTGCAGTCTCTCTGCTCCGTAGCTTTTGGGGAAAAATAACTGTCATATAGTTAGAGCAGCTAATGCAGTAGCCAAACAAGGGTTCTTCACTCATGTTGAGAGCTTTGAATTGTTCTGACGGAACTTAGTGCCTTAACATTATGAGCTGTCACACGCCTTCCTCCCCTGCTTCAGTACTGCTTATTCACCCTGCGCTGCTGGCAAGACAGACCACCTCTTATGGATTCATTCACAGCCAGTGTGTGTCAGCCCTCAAGTGCTCCAGCAAGATGGATTAGCAAAACTGTCTGCAAGCCTTGTCAGCTAGACCCATGTCCTTGAAGCCCTTACTGGTCAAAACCTGATAAGGTCACCTTTCAGGGCCAGAGTTTTTTGCATATGTCTACCATAAACGTATAAAAAAATGCTGAGATCTGAAAACCACTTGCTATGCTAATAATGGCAATGATGCGTAGCAACCAGACCAACAAAAAGTTTCAGTGGAACTTATGCTTATTATTAGAAGTCAAGGCTTTTTTTTCCCCTTCTTTCTTACGGAAAAGAAGAGTTTACTTAAGGATTTCTGACACACATGCATATCTGACAAACCTGAAAGGTTCCAGAATGGCATCATCATATTCGACACAAAAATGTTTGTTCAGTAGAAGAATCAATAGCTATGCTTTCACAACAAACGTTTATGCTATCTTTTTAAATAAAACAGACTGAATTTCAAATTGTTTAACTTCTTCTACAAGGGGTGTGGAAGTAACAACCATTACCAGAGACATAAACAAGATTTGTCCCCCCCATGAAATTCTGCAGTATTTTGAGAGATATGGGTTGTTTTTTTTTCAGAAAGCAAAGGTTAAATCAATGTATAGAATTATGCATTTTACACAATAACTTCAGCAGTTAACAGGGCAGCTTGCGTGACAAGGGGGCAAGAATCTCCACTGCAGACAGTGTGGGACTGCACAAAAAAGGCCACAGGGTGCCACAGGCTCAGTCCCCAGAACTGGCTGAAATGGGTATCCCTGGCACGTGGGAGACCTTCATCAGACACGGCTCCAGAGGTAGGACACAGCTGCCTGGTTTCTGGGCACCCAAAGAACGTCTCCAGTCACCCCCCTGATAGCTGATGGCAACAGTGGTCTCACTGGTGAAAGACGCGCTCTGGCTGACGTATAAAGCAGCCAAGTGCCAGAGCTCCTGGAGGCAGTAAGGAGGTGGCAGACCACTACAGAATATGATCTCCAAAATTTGACTGGGTAAGCAGCTGAGCAACTCGATCCAACTGCACCTACTTTGAGGGGGAGTTCAGAGCAGCTGACCTCCTGTTATCCTTTCAACCTACAGTCTTCTGCGTAGGAAGAATGCAGGCTTCACTACGGGAAACTGAGAAACCAGGATTATAAAAAGAAATAGGAGAGACATCAACTATTGACCGTTAGGATAATTAAGCAGTGGTGGCCCACAGAGGTTGTAGGATTTCCATCCGTGAAGGCTGTCAAGACAAAACCCTGAGCAACCTGTTCTGAATTGAGTACTGATCTTTTCTGAGCTGGACGTTGCACTAGAGACCTCCCAGTGCCCCTACTGACCCGAACTATATTTTCATTCTATGACTATTTTAGTCTATTAAAAGTGGCTAACAGATTTTTTTTTCTGCAAGATATTGAACTTAGGACTTTAAGGCATAACAGTTTCTATTTCTTGGCCTGGTTGTACTGCAGCTGGACTGCAACGATTCTAAACAGCAAAATTAAGAGTCAAAAATTAACTATTTCCACAATTAAAAGTCAAAATTCTTCCACTGCATGATGGCAAACTCTTTGTATTGCAATTTAAAAATCATATGTATGTACAATACTACATACAAGTGAGATTTACTGAAAAAGAGAGCACACCATTCTGAAACTCCACTGAGAGCTACCCTAGCTGCTCTTCAGCATTTCAGTCACCTTCATTTCTTCCTACCTACACACGATTACAGAGTAAAAAACAATTTTCTTAAATTCCATAACGCAACTTCTCTTAGCAAGTCATACTCCTATTTTTACTGTCACACAAATAAGCATGCGTTGCCATTAATCTCTATTGCCTGTTCAGAAGTGGCTAAATTCAAATGTAACCTTTTCAGTATTTTGACAACTTCCCTAATTTCCTAAAATGTTAAGTTCAAGAATCATGCTCTGACTAAAAATAAATAAAGAATATCCTTTTGACAAGCTCCCCACTGCCATGAAGGTCAGACGGAAAGAAAAGATGGGACAACAGACGCAGCTGAAATCCCAGTGGCATCACAAGACTGTACATAGCAGAAGAGCAACACGTTAAAACTAATGATTAGGCCTAATCGGGTCAGAGAGCTCCTTTACTTGCTACTGGAAGTGATATTATCTAATATTGCATCACCTAAAGATAGCAAAGTACCCTAAGCTACCTTGTCCTTCTTGTCTTTTCTCTAACTGTTTATAGTGTGGGATGGTCATTATGTCAATACTGGCAAGATATGTTAACTAACACAACAAATGATCCCTTGCATCTGTTCTATCAAGAAGTAGCCACCTCCCACTGCAGAGCTCCTGGGACAATGAACTGCACAAACCTGGTCACACAGAGTCATTCGAGCAGCACAAGAAGGTTAAAAAATTTCAGAGGCAAATATTGTCACACGATACTGCAGTCTGTAAACATAATGAACTCTTACAGGGCACGGCAAAAGCTATTTTTAATCAAACTTGTGAGATACAGGGAAGGCACGGACCTACTAAATTGCTTTAGAATTTAAATATATCAATTTGATGATACAAGCCTAATTTCAGCTGTGAAGGTATATTGTTTTACAACATGTTGTAGAATTATGAATGACTTGCACTTTGCAAACACAAACCAGAAGAGAAAATATTTCATCAAGAATTAAACAATTTAGATTATCAGCAGCCAGAGCTAGTTATTTCTGGAAAGCATTAGTAGGTAAATTTTTAATAACTATCTATCCTTGGATGAATTCCAGAAATATCCACACAAATCCTTAAAAGCTGTGAACAGCACAGACGTGAACATGGAGCTTTTCTTCACAATCAGCTATGACGACACATTCATTGGCTGCATGAGGGATCGGCAAACTTCAGTTCAGTGATGAACAAACACGTATTTACATCTTACAACCAGATTCCAAACACTTCAGAGTATTTTTTGCGGCTTTTTAAACACCATAGGTTGGTATATACTTGTTTCCTCATTAAACGCTGAGATAAAAATTCACGAGACACCTTCCAGGCACAGTTTCCCACAGAACCAGCCTCGCTCCGTAAGAGACGGCTGTCAGGCACCACGGACCAGAAGCGAGAACTGCCCACAGCCCCAGCTGAGGAAGCCCTGTGCAAGCGTGGGCTACGGCACAAACGAGCTAGAGAACGGCTCTCACCTGTACAGACCAAGTATTTCCAGGGCATTTTGAGGACGCTCAACTGCCAACAAGGGATACTGTGCTTTTTTTATCTGCGAATTTTAAAGGTGTGTCTACTCCTGCTTTTACAGGGAACTGCCCAGCACTGTTTCAGACAGACGTCTACAGTGAAGGCACGCAGATAAGGAAAAAATGTGGTCATGACTGTTTCCTGGTGGCAACTGTTTCCTGCTTGGAGCTGAGCATAGACCATCGTTCCATGCTTACTGCTGGAGTGATCAGCTGTGGTCTGGCTGCAACAAATTCTGATCCTGTCTCAAGCAAGAGGTCTGGGGAAGGGGAGGAGGGTTAGTTTTCTTCTAAATACAGCATGAAACTGACTTCCTGAAGGACCTTGCTGAAAGCCACCGCAAAGGCAGTATCAGAAAGCTTGTGCTCTGACTGATCACCGGCTCAATCGTTTTGTTTTCCCACTTGTGAATCAAGAAGCAATAACATATATTAAATTCAACTATATTTTATTTAAAGGTAATGTAACACTTTGACTCCCCTAACTGAAAAAACATCCCAAAGCACGTTTGCAAAATCTGCTCTTTACATCTACTAAACACGGGAATTTACAGCTTCCATGTGAATTGCTCTTAGGTGTAAATGATTTTCATATTAAGCTTCTGTAAATATGAAAATGCAGTATCTATAAATATTAAAATCCAAGTGTTCAAGTATTCAACACATTTGAAATCCAAAACTCAATAATACAGTATTTTTCCTGTTGTACCTTTAGCACACCGTGGTGTGAGCCAAAGTATTTAGATACTTGTTCAAGAATTACAGTGCAAAAATCCTTTCCCCATCCCTGCACAAAGTGTAAATACTCACTTAAGGTGGAACAAGATATGCACGCTTTTTTGTAGAATCTATTTACAGAACAGAATCTGGTAGAATCTTAACACATTTATACGGTATTTAACTGTCAGTTGGCATGTCTGAAAGATACACAAAGACTGTGGTACCGCTGATTCCCTGGTGCAGAGGGGAAAACATACTACATGTAAGAAAATACATTTGCATATGTGCTGTCAAAATTTTTGGACTGAACAAAGACTTCACAAATTCTGTCTAAAAAAACTCCTCACTCCTAAAAAAATCATAATTTGTTGAATAAAATAATTTCAAAAACTATTTACTCTTCATCTGATGTTAATGCAGATTTAAAATATGCACACCACCACTGTGGGTGCCCGGGAGCTTGAACTCAAATAGCTGTATATCTGTTTAGCTGAAAACACGTGAAATACTGTAATAGAATGCTTCTTAAAATAAATACATTGAAAATGTTTAAAATTATTTTTGATTTAGTGGAGAAAACTGTAAGCTTCTGTGCAGACATAAACTAGAAATAAACATCTTTTTTAATTTAAAGTTTTCTCTAAGAAAGCCATCCAAGCACTTAGATATTATGATTTTTAATAACATAGTTCAAACAGAATAGAATGAAGAAATAGAAAGCAGTCGATTTGCAACTTAGGTGCCAACCAGCAATGAGTCTTCCATTGGATAGTGCCTAGAACACTAAAAATTCTATCATTAAGTACATAAAAAAACAGAATAGGCATGATTATTATTCTAAAACTTGCAACATTTTCTTTAATTCTTTCTTTATTCAGACAAAAACAATTCAGTCATCAGTCTTTCATTCAAGAGCTTATTTGTCAGGTTTTATTCAAAAGATTAGGATCGTATTTGTTCAGCCAGAAAACACAGATGAAATCAAACCTGGACAGCTGCTTTTTAGAAAACCTTCTAGAACTTATTAGGAATAAAGATTTTGGAATAATAAATAAATCTCTTGCGATAAGAAACAGACTCCCACAAACTTAAACTACCATTACTTTGACAGCCACCTACAGAAGTGGTAGTTCTCTCAGAGGTCTGTGCACAGGTTGCAAGGCAAAATGCAAAGACTGCTGGACAATTCTAACTAAAGTTAGCAACACGTAGGACAGGAATTCAAAGTGCATATTCTCTCTACCCCAGCTACAAGAAACTACATTTTAAACCTACAAATTAGTCTAAATAAAAATGAAAATAGTACAATTCTCTGAGAAAAAAATATTAGAAAAATCTTTAAAATGCTTTGCATTTAATCACTAAAGACAAATTTGCTTATAAGCCGGTAAATTTGGAAGTATATTGATGGTCTGGGAAATAGGATCAAGTCAATAATAAAATGCTGCATTGCAAAATTATCTCACACTGTTTGCAAGGCAACCTCTTGGGGAATGCAGCAGTTAGAATCATGTTTCAACATCTGCGGCTTCTAGATCAGATTTACTGTACCCTATTACATTCAGATACACATATAAAATAAAAAATTGAAATGAGGGAAGTTTAAATGACATAAACGACACACCCTCTGGGCCTACCATGCCATCAAATGCTAGTTATATCAGTGACAAAAGGGAACGGTATTTCCATGGCAGTTAAAATTATTTTGAATTAGACACGCAACATCAAATGATCTGGCTTCCTTTGTTCTTCGCAGAAACATGCCCAGATGACCTTAGTTAGCCTGTACTCTGGCAAAGTCCAGAGAAATCTTAAGCCCATTTTCTCATACAGTAGCAGCAGCTCGATGTTAAACAATCCACCTCTACCACGCTGCCCTAAATCTCCTTTTCTCTAATGCTCCCATTAGTCCTGTAACATCTATCATGGAGCATAACATATCCCCCTCAAAACTTCCATGGTTCTCAAAATTCTGCTTACTGTTTGAAAGGTTTCATTATGTTGAGTTAATACATGAAGAAACTATCACCTCTCTTAAAACAACTGCCTTCAACACAGAATTTGTACTTTTTAGCAAGACAGAATAAACATAAGCCAGGCTGCAATTCATCTATTCCCCTTTGTTTGGGATTTCCATCTTCCGCAAAGTCCTCATCCTGGATTTGGTCCTAAATTGTTCAGTAATGCTCGCTGTCCCTCAGTTCCTCAATTATCCCATTTGATTTCTTTCCTGATTGATCCAGTTTTCATCCTACTGGTTGAAAAATGCTGTAAACTGCCCAGGTTCTTACGTAACGCTGTCTGGCTCTCAAACAATGTCAATTTTCATTCCTGTAAACCAATCTCTCAGCCAAAACTATGCAAACTGCCACTAAATAGCTGCTGAGATAATGGCTTCAATTTCTTTTTGCTAACTAAATGAAATTAATTTAACTTTCTGTTCCACTTTTCTACATCCAAAGCCTTCAAAAGTTTCAGTAATTTGTACTGGAAAAGCGAACATAAGCTTAAAACTGCCTGAGTGAAAACAAGACAATTGTATCACAACTTGCGTCACCATCAAAATTTTAGCTTTACTTGAGAAAGTTTATTTTGGAATATCATCTTCTAGGGAAAAAAAAAATAAAAAACAACCCAACAAACCACAAACATTTTTTTAAGCTTGCAGAACAAACAGCAAATTACTGTACTGTAGTTGGGTATAATAAAGTAGTCACAATACCAATAAGTTACAAAAGCTTGGTAAAAGGCAGCAAATTAAGTAAGTTAAGACCATCAGCCCAAAAGAAACAAACCAGCACCCATGCAAGAAACCCATTCACGTGGATGCACAGTGAATTTCAAAACTGCCTATGCCACAATTTTTATCTTCTCTTTTCTGATAATGAATGTACCATAATTACAAAAGATATATATAACCTCCTCTACTACCCTTCTCTAAGGGATAAAACATAGAAACTCTTACTAGGGCTTGAGGCAGGATTACAGTCTATCTATTTACTTGTCTGCTATCCTGATGTTTTGGGATTATTTTCCCCAAATCCAAAGTAACTAGTAAGGTAGCTCCCAGATTTCCTAAGACAAAGATATCTGAAGAATGAAATTTCCCAAATTCAAAACCCCAGTTTAGTATCTGCTTGCTATAAGATGAAAAACATTTTGACACAGAAACATATAGATGTGTCCTCCTGACTTGGGAGATATTATAAATTTAAGACAGTGATCTGCAGGCCAACATACTACGGACTGGCCTCAAAATGTCCATACCCCTTCTTACTCCAACTCACTTAATTTTCATGCATTTTTCTTCATGTTTTGATTTCACAGATTTCTTTTATTCCGATTCTCACTTAATTTAGTTTGCTAATCTTCCTCCTGTTGACTGCCACTGATGAATTTCCCACATACATTCTAAATTACAGCAAATATTTTGAACTAAACATTTTCTTCCTAAGGATTTAAATTTGGGCAGAATTAATTCCTTCTGCATTAGTTTTTCTTGGTATGTTCTCAGATTTGAGTGTGGTTTTGGGAAAGTGTAAGTCAGAGGGGAAAAATCAGGATTCTGAAACAGCTGAATTACTGCGTAAGCTGAATTAAAGCAACAGGGAAGAAAATATTTCTATATTGCAACTTCAATAACCGGACTCATCAAAAATCCAGAGTTGTTCAAGTAAAATTAAAAGCTGAATTTACATAGCAAATATGATCTACCCAGAGTCTCTGTGAATTTCTTACTAATGACATCTGGTGGCATGCTGGCAGTGAGGAATGGTTTGGATGGATAAAAGCCACATGATGCTCACACAAGGACTAAGTGAGTCATCCTTAAAGAAGGGACCACACAAACTGCTGGGGGAAGACAACCACCAGCCTCCCAGCCCCCTAGGAGGTACTGCTACACTGACTGAAAAATGCTAGTGATCGCCACACCAGCCGTCTATGAGTAACATCACCGGCATAACAGGCCCCCCTAATACAAACCAGACCAAGAAGAAAGTAACATTTTGCAAGCAGTGGACTTCCTAAGGCTCAGGATGCCAAGTTCACAAGGACGTCCTGTTTGACTGAGCAGTGCCCCGATGATCGCATTTCCAGTGGTACCCACGGCCAACAGGGACAGCAGGCGGAAATTTAAGTCAACACACTCCAGATGAACATCATGACATAGCTGTACCAACACGTATACAGTTACGGACAGCTACACAAACGTGGCTGCTGCATGGCTAATAGCTCAGTTCCTTTCTTGTAAGGAAGAGTAAAAATCCAGACGCAGGCACACACTGCGTACGCACACTGCTCCAAACGTGCAGAAACCTTGCTTCATAGGCAAGCTATCCATCAAGATGTAGTAGTGGCAGCATTTACAGCTTGTGTGCAAACACCCCAAAGAAATGCTGAGCCTAGTACTATTTTTCTCACTTAGAAGAATAAAATTAATGAACGAAAAGTACTTTGAGATCTCTCCATGGTAAGCATTATCATTGCCAAGCAGAGATTTCAAATAAGACACACTTTAAAAACAAATCCTGAAGTGAATTGGATACTTCAAACCAAACCAAACGAAACACTTCAATAACAAATCTTAAAACAAACTGGATACTTAAAACACACCAAAGCTCCAAACTCTGAATGAGTTTTTGTAATTAACACTTAAACAGCAATTAGATTTTATATCTGAAATAAACTTTCTACCACAGTCTTTACAGCCAGTTCAGATATAAGAAATATTGTTTCCTCTCTTGATTAATTAATTCTCCCATACAAAAAAAAGAAAATTATTTTGGTCTGAGACCAAAGAAATTAAAACAATCTGAGTATGGATGGTGACAAAAGACACTATTTTTAATGGTAAATTTGGCCAGCATACTTTTCTAAATCAAGGAATGATACTTGTCTTTTACACAGTTGGGTCAGTTCATTTGTTCATCCAGTACAACGACATCATATAATGTCATTAACAACAGACCTGCAGTAACATACACGTTTGCCTATCAGAAAGGATATAAGAATACTCAGAGAATAATTTGGATTTCGGCTAGCAATGAGAATGGCAAACAGGGTAAGGCAACAAATTCATTCCACAAGGAGACAGACACAGAGAAAAGATCTATTACATCTTAGTCATTCTACTGCCTCTCTTCCCGAGAATCCCTGTGGAAATCAGTCGTTTGGGGAACTGGTGAATAGATGCAACTGGTCCATCTAACGCTGACCTTGCAGACATTAACGTATTATGTTTGAAATCAGTAACTGCAAATATAAAACATAGATTTGAAACAAGTATCTGCAAACTACAAAAGACATATCACAGAATTACTAAAAATAAACTTGTCCCCCGACCTAACAGAAATATTTAAGATGACAGATTGGGAAAACAAAAATGAAAAGCTGCCACTATTTTCTCTACTCCCCCAAGTAATAATTAGACTAGAATACTAGCTTAAAATCTAGGGCTGACTTTTAATATTTGTCTAAGATTAAACCTAAGATTGAAAGTTATCAGTCAGCAGCCTAACACTTAGAAAACCTGGACTAAACTTCGGGCACCAGCACAGAGTTTCTCTGCCCTTGGGCAAATCACTCACTTTTTCAGTACTACATGTGCAAAACAGGAAAAAAACATCTTATTTTCCTCATGTGGTATTTTGACTTCAGCTAGTAAACTATCTACAGCGGAAAAGAATAATCCATGTCACATTTCAGATGATTAGGTGCTAAATGATATATTTAACCCTTGTTCATTTTCAAGATTTTCAGCTAAGGTCATTTGAGGCAGGAGGCTTAAAGCTGTTCCTGGTGAATAAATAATGGAAGTGCTAAGTGACAAATGCTTTTTCAATAAATAGATTTCTTTTTACTTTAACTGGCAGCCTTGTTTCACTCATTTTTGAGAAAATTTTATGAAATGGTAGTTCATTAAATATGTCAGTTTATAGAAAATCTAAATGTATATTAATTAATAGTTGATATGTTTATTCAAAATATTAAAGCATATCATGTCAGCTTTTGCAGGGCCTGAACTTTAGTGCAGCCTTTATGTTAGAAATCCAAGGAAACTGAAAAATGATACAGTACTGCCTAGTCTAAGAAGGTCCTGAAGCCACAAGTAAGAACTAGTTGCTTTAAGTCTTGTTATAGAGTCCATGATGATTTGCTAGGAATATTCTAAAAATGAAGGAAAACAGAAAGAAATTTAACTAGTAAATTTATTTTACCTACAATTATTTCAGTAGTCAACATCTGAAATGCATCTCCAGACAGTACCATGGTTAAAAGATTTTTAATGGGAAAGAGATTAGAATCAAATAAATATATATATATGTAGGATTTTGCGACAGGACATCAGAGAAATAGCTGACCCTCAGCAGCTCCTACTGCTACAGTTTACACATGAAGTGTTTTGAATGGCATACGTGCAAGAACTAAACTAATTGTGAGGGAAAACACATTCCCACTAAAATTAAAGTGATGGGAAGAAAGAACTATCACTACTCTTCCAACATCTGTAAAACTGTAAGATTAAACTTCACCTTCCCTCCCTCCCTCCTCCACCAACACTAGCGCTGATACAGAGAGAGGTGTCCCACCCAGCAGCACGGACCTCCCGACCCCGAGGAACACTGAGGTTCGAGGCCCTACACGCCGGCAGCGCACTGCCTCTGCACGGGGACAGGGCTGCTCGCAGGCACACGATGAAGAACGGCGAGGCACGCCAAGCAGAAGCTGGGCAGTGCTCCTCCAGCCTCGGCTCTGGCCACCACAAAGCACTTCAGGGGCAGCAGGGGCGAACTCACCTCCTCGGCCCGAGCCATCACAAACCAGGCTGACCAGCTGGATCCCCAGCGCGGAAAGCAGAGCGGCAAACAGGCGCCACACCAACACCAAAGCAGGGAAACGTGAAGCCGGATTTAAACGGTTGTTTCCTTTTCAAGGTGTCGCATTGCACAGGTTTGCTAACAAGATCTTTCTTATAGAATCATAGAAAGTTTTGGGTCGGAAGGGACCCCTAGAGGTCCTAGAGGTCATCTAGTCCAACCCCCCCGCAGCGAGCAGGGACACCACTAACAAAATCAGGTTGCTCAGAGCCCTGTCCAACCTGGTCTTGAATGTTTCCAGGGATGGGGCCTCCACTACCTCTCTGGG
>Ga0065711_1045981_pt1 | contig 13156 bp, 5 predicted proteins | sample Hoacrofraction12_FD_59098 | JGI IMG/M metagenome (GOLD analysis project Ga0065711, IMG submission 59098) | Hoatzin crop microbial communities from Cojedes, Venezuela - Epithelial fraction 12 v2 (version 2) | ecosystem: Host-associated > Birds > Digestive system > Esophagus > Crop | place... | reverse complement strand
AGCACTGGAACAGGCTGCCCAGGGAGGTTGTGGAGTCTCCTTCTCTGGAGATATTCAAGACCCGCCTGGATGCAGTCCTGTGCAGCCTGCTGTAGGTGACCCTGCTTTGGGAGGGGGGTTGGACTAGATGACCCACAGAGGTCCCTTCCAACCCCTACCATTCTGTGATTCTGTGATTCTGTGAATGCAGTTGCCACTGGTATCATCAACTTGCAATGGATTCCCACTAGCTCTGACACACAGGGTGCAGAGATGTTTTGTAGGAATAGGCATATATACCGAAAAGAGGGGATGCTTCCTGAGTAGACACTTCTCTCTACATGTTTGCATCTATGCCATGTGTTTCACTAGAACGAGAATTAATACATTTGGCTCAAGTTTTTGATTCTATGTGTTTATGTATTTGTTTATATTTGTTTCCATCTTTCATGTTATTAATACATTTCCACTTCATTAGCAAAAGCTCAGTCCTTCAGAGGCACTAATGTTGTATGAATTTTTTCTTTTTACTTTTAGTCTGCTTTACTAATCTGCTGTTCCAGGAGACATGCCAGGTTTTCAGACATGGCTTATATTGATATTTTCTACATGTAAAGCAAAACAGAATATTAGAATGAAAACTTCAAATGAAAGCCTTCCTTATAATAAGGAAATAGGACCTTTGTCTCATTCTATTTTAAAATAAACTTTAAAATGTACTGTTTTCACATGAGCAAGCCTTCTTCTCCTCAGTTTCTCATGTACCTCTGGCAGCAAATGCTTTCCTGGCAGCGTCTCCCTCAGATCTTTGGTCATTATCCTCCAATGTCACCCAACTAACTATCACCACAGACTGGAAATCACTCATGAATCATGACTTCTGTGAGTGTCTAGGACCTCAGATCTCCTCTGACCTTAAGCACTCTCTTCAATGCCATTAAATAAATTAAATGTTTAAATTACCTATATTACCTTTAATTGTATAATTATAGAGTCAAAGAGAAATAAATCTATAAAGTGGAAAGTCTAATCTAAAAAAGGACTTGCCCTCATGTCGAAGTGGATGAACATGCCAGTGGAAATCACAAAGACTGTAACCTCTGTAGGAAACCAGTTCATTTCAAGGTTTCCTCAACTATAGTCATGCAATAGAAACAATACCAGACTGTGTAGTCGAGGGCAAGCATCTTCATATTATTTCAGTGTTTTACAGTCATATCCAGGAGATAACAACATGTTTCTAGGTATGCATTGGAATGAAGGGCTAGGGAAAACCTTCCTCTGAGACACACATAGACTGCAGGCAGAGGCCAGGGGGGTGAATGACAAATAGGAAAATTCTAGTAGTACTAAAAATCTCTTAAAATAGATCTGGATTGTTTTCAATGTGAACAGTGTAATTAGAATCTTAATTTAAGTAATTATATTTAATTAAGTTTATTTAACTTATCTTTAACTTAGTTTAACTATGTCCTTTCACTGTGCCAACAGCAGTCTCACATATGTCCATTTACCTGTAAGGTTTTCCATGTGAGTAAAGGCAGCTGGGAAGATGAGGTTATCCAGTTTCACAGATCCTTGGCATTCACTTTTAGGAGATTGAATGTGGTCTCAGGACTAAACCTGTTTCCCTGTGTATAGGGCTCTATGTGTAGGTTCATCCCAGGGACCGATGGGGAAATTGCGCTTGGGCAAAGACAATTTGCAGGGCATAACACAAGCCTTTGTAAGTTCTCCCCTGCAGTTCTAGACCACCTTGCAGGATGATACGAGCTGTTGGAGCCCTGTGCCTCTGGGCAGGCTGCGGAGCAGAGGAATGAGTGAGCGAGAGTGATGTGGCTTGTGAGAGCCAGCCATGATACCTTTGTAGTTTCCAAATAGTATTTGTCTTCAGTTTTCTCCTGTTATGCTAGGGACTTACTGCAGCTTCCCTTCATGTCTGAGTGGTTAATACACAGTGATTTACGCTGTTTGTGTCTGTCAGGATACCATCAAGCATATTTTTTTTTCCTCTGATAATTCCCCAACTTGTTACTCTATAGTCTGCTTCCCCAGACTTATCAAATGGATAAAAAGGAAAAGATTGTTATGACATACAGACATACTAGCCATTCACAGGGGGAAAAAGTATATTTCTTATTTGCACCTAGTAACAGTTAACTCTGTTTCTGTTGGCATTACCCTTTCATAGGTAAAATACATGTGGAAGTTGTGTTTAATGTGCAACTCCTGCTGATTACAGTGATTTTGACTGAAAAGCCAGTGTAGGGTGCCATAGCTTGGTTTGCCAGTAAAAATTGTGTTAGGGAGGTTAAAAGACCCCTTTCCATTTCCTCTTGAGCCTTTTCAACATGAGTTAAAATTTCTCATGAAAGTATTTCCTTTTTTCCATTAGCCCTGCTGCAGATTTTTGCTGATAATCCTCTCCGGTGCAGTGCTCCCATCTCCCAGGAAGAGTGGAAAAAACATCCCCCACAGAGAAAGAGGGGAGAAGAGTTAATTCTTGCACCTGCAAAGCTGGGAATCACAGTTGCCAAGACATCCTGTAACAACAGGGGAGAAGCAACTCTGTTGTCTCCCCCGACTCAGCAGCTCCCGGGAATGAGGATCACACTTATAAAGACAAACTGTCGTTGCATCACATATAGTGAAAAACAAATTGCAGGGAAGCTGGGCTATGAATTGATTCTCATTGATTAAATTCTCGTCTCGGTGTGCTGTAGTAGTGTGGAAGATCCAAAGGATCCTGTTGTGTGACAGCACTACATAAATTCAAGAATTTATGTCAGGGCTCCATAGAGCACCTTGGAAGTATCCAGTTTGGGGCTTTCGATTTGGATATAAAACTAGGGCTGATTTTCAAAGGAAACATTAGTTAAAGCCCCAGTTAAGAGTCAAAATCAGTGGGGACTGTCATCACTCTTACCAAAGTCTTCCTAGTGTCCAGGGTCATGTTTTTGACAAATAAGTGTATGAATGGAATAGGGAGAGCTTTTTTTTTTTTTTAAAAAAAAGTTAATTTAGATCTCAGAAAGTGAAAAGCTGAGCAATTTGTCCACACAGTTTAAATGACCTATATGCGAAGGTCACCTAAATTTTTGCAGTGCTGGAGGGGTGTATAGTAGAGATCACCCGAAGAACACCTTTCCACATAAATTCAACTGCCTTGTCCAGGTAGACAGCCTCTCCACTTGAGACCAGCAGCCATTCATCCAAAATAAAACACATGCATAACCGAAGCTCATAACAAAGAATGCTGCAGATGCAGAATCACAGAATCACAGAATGTTAGGGGTTGGAAGGGACCTCTGTGGGTCATCTAGTCCAACTCTCCTGCCGAAGCAGGATGTCCTACAGCAGGCTGCACAGGACTGCGTCTAGGCGGGTCTTGAGTATCTCCAGAGAAAGAGACTCCACAGCCTCCCTGGGCAACCTGTTCCGGTGCTCTGTCAGAGCAAGTGAGCTCTGATGGAAGGCAGTGAGTCCATATAACGCAACACCACAAAGCCCTGTTACTTCAGGTCCAGAAGAATACAGGAGACTGAGCAAGACGGTGCCTTCATGCAACCTCTCACATCACCTAAGGCATCATTCCTCGTGGAAGTCCCTCGGCTCAAACACAGTAAGGCTGAGTAGCAAAACATAAGTTGTACCTTTTCAAGCTAAAGGTATATTCGTCTCATTTGTTTTTGAGGATAGTTTGCTACCTTCTGTGGGAGTTGGAACATCTGAATCAATACAAGCAAGACTTTGTAAAAACAAAGGCTGATTTTATTTTTTAAGGAAAAAATGTTCATTCCATTGCAATTAAAAAACCCCTTCAGAATGCTTGAATATTTAATGTCCTAAAGAGATATAACATAAAGACAGCAATGCTGTCATCAGCCTCTCACAGATTCAAAAGCTCTGTGGTTTACCTAGATTCTCAAAAAAATGTCAGTCTTATATGAACTATGAGTACTTTGTTACTTAAAAAGGGATAGACCGGGAAGAATTCCATCAGCATTTTGTCTTATGCAATTTGCCACGTATCAGTTCTTGGCAGTCAGAAATTCCATGGATATTTGCTATACATTTCCATGTTCAGTGGTGGTGAAATCGTTAGTGAAGAGTGGGCTTGCTTTTGTTCTGGGGAGTTTACTTGACACATTAATTTTTTTGCTTTTGTGTGACAAATATCCTACACGATTGTGTGTTGTGCTTTTGTGTTTTGAGTTCTGTTGCAAACAGAACTGATTGCAGTCTTGGAAAGATTCAGTGTGTAAGTTAAAGTCACTTCAGAACAGCTCTAATTTGCATGATTGCTCACTTAACTGGTCACCAAAGGCCTTCCTGGTGCTGGCATCTTCACAGAAAATAGGTCTTCCAACACAAATTAGCTTTTCTTGAGTTAGTTTACTAACAAATTAGACTTGAATAAATAAAAAAAAAATCATGAGGTTAGTAAAAAGTGAAGGACTAGTAAAATTTTTTCAAAAACATTTCAAAAATGTATATAAAATGGAAGACATTTTTGTTTTTAATAAACTAAAAGCTCACAAGAACTGTGTTCTGTAAGAAGGCTTATATTCTAATTTTAAAAATCCCACTCCAGATAATCCGTATATAGCAGCTTGGACACGTCACCAGTGTGCTCCATTACTGATCAGCTGCCAGATGTCACACCTGTTCACTAGGGCTGGGCTCTCTGGCCTTACTATGTCTTCCATAGTACATAACACCTGGGCATTCCCATGATAGACTTCCTTCCTTTGCTTGGAAGAGAGCTCCTGGTGTATCACATCCCACATGAGGATGAGTCTGTAATCGGAAACACAATCAGGAAACTCCCACATAGCATAAAATAACCATGCTGCTTTCAGTTGGAGTAATCTGGGTTTCTGATCAAAGTCTTATCTTCCATTTTTCACCGGAAATGTTGACCTGCTCTAGCAAACAAATACCTTTTGCTTAACTATCAGAAATGGATAATGTCTTACCTTTACTTTATTTTAAAAATAACATACTGGTTGTAGCCAGGTCTGGATCAGCCTAACTTGTAGATTGTATTTTTTGTGGTATCCTCTATATAGCGGCAGTGTACAATAATTTGTTTCACATTTTGACAATCTCCTTCTTGATTCCACAGCTGCAACCACACAGACAGTATTTCTGGATCCTTTTATAAACACTTTTTTTTGTTTCCTTGGAGATGCTTATTATTCACATTTTAATATATAAAAACAGAGAATGTGCCCATTTTCTTCTGCTCTTATTCCTATATTCACATTTGCTTCATAAGACAGGGCAGATTACATTGCACAAAATTGCTATGAACTGCACAGATGGTGTGTAGTATGTGGAGGTACTAGAGGAAGAGAAAAAGAGAATTTGAGGAAGAACAGTGGCAAACCCAGCAAAACGTATTTGTAGGGCAGATGGGGAGTTTGAAGACAAAAGGAACAGGACTGGAAGAGCTCAGAATGCTTAAGGAAGGACAAAAGCCGAGGAGAACTTGTTTGCAGCATGGAGGGAGGTTCTATGAATAGGAAAAGAATGGAGATAAGGGATTTCCATGGACAAGCAATAGACGATTACCTGACAGAGGTGGAGGGCAGAAGGAGTGTGTATGAAGGAGTGGCTGTGTAAGAAGTCCATAAGTGAAAGACAAAGAAAGAGGGAGAATGAGACAAGATATTGAGGACAGTGAAACAGATTGACTACATGCACATATTAAAACTCCTCTAGGAAAACCACCCTGATTTCCCCATTTTTCCCTTTCCCATACCACTCATCATTGCATATTGCCAGTTTCAAACCTGGGAAAATTTGGCTAGTTGACAAAGAGATGCTGGAAGATCTTTGACAGGGTCAGTACCAATTCTGGTTATAGTTGTTGCTGAACAAGTGCACCATTCACCCAACCTAAAATTCAAATCAGTGTCCAAAAGGCCACTTTCCCATTTTGAAAAGGAACGCCTGAACAGGTCGTGACTTCTATCATTGTGTCGTCTATGCCTATAAAGCAGTCCAGAGAAATTTTTATATATAATTGTGTGTCTAATAAATCCTCTGAGTAAGTAAGCAGAAAAAAGTAGAAGTGGTGAGTGATTTTGGATACATTTATACTGGAGTTCTCCACGGAATAGAGTTTAAAAAGAGATGATGTTGAGAAGAAATGATGCCACTCATGTCCTTTTCACAAACTAGTCAGGAAGATTTAGATATCTGAGGCTAAGTACCTAAAATTTGAATAATTTACAATCTCTATCCAATTCTGAAAATACTGGCTGAAATGTTTTCTTAAAAGTGAATTATCTTCACCAATACAATAGGTGCTTGGTGGTTTAGTATTTTTACGAAACATTATTGACATAGCCATAATATTCTTCCCATGGTTGACACGACAGCATATACTAAGAAAAAAACCCTTAAATGCAGAGTAAGTGGTCATTATGGCTTTTGGCCCTGGGGAGAAGCAGATCTCCCTACACCCAACCAAACAAACTCATAATCTGGAAGAAGATTTTTTCCCTCATCTTCCCCAGAATCAATCTGTTTTATAATACTCCAAGAGTCTAGGCTACTGTTGCAGCAATATTGAATTTCTCTTCAAAGAACGGACCTGTCTGTAAATAGAAAAAAGGATGAATGAATTGACCCTGTGCTGGAAGACTTTGCGGGATTGTACCACATAATATCCACATGGTATGGGCTCCAAGGCAGTGGTGTCAGGTGATCATTCCTGCCTATGCATAAGTTCCCTGGGAGAGTTGAAAGGGTATAAGCTGCAAATGCAGTGAACATTATTTGATCAAAGTGATGAGAGGCCTGAAAAAATCCTAAAATCCTCGGTCAAAAAATACATGTGAGTTGAATTATCTCTTTCTGTACTCAGCCTTTGTTAGATACCTCATCCAAGCATGATAAGTAAAGGAGAAGCAACTTCAAATGTGACTGTCTTCAGTTGTTGGGATAAATGTAGACATCAGTGTTTCTCCACTTACTACTAACTCATACCATAGAAGTGACCACTGGTCAAAGTTCTGCAACGCAGGAAGTCAAGACAAGTGCCACTCTGGTAATCTCACAGTCTGTCAATTCAAAGCACAAGAGAGCAGATGACAGAAGTTCCAGACAGACTAAACCTAGAAACCAAATACTTCAGTGTTTCTGAATTTAACTCGTCTTACTAATACACTCTGTTTTGCAAAGCATTCTGCAGTATTCTGTGTATCTTTGGCAAGGAAAATGCAAGCAGATTGAGGAAGGAGTTTTGTATGCATAACACTTGTCTGTTTTATTCAGCTATTACTTTTTTAATCTTCTTTGTCTTTCAAAAATTGTTTTATTTATCCTTTTACAGAAAAGATGACAATGAAGTTATATGTTTCACAGACTGAAAGTAGGAAGTAAAGATACTATTATACTTTACAGTATGCAAACTGTCCTGGCTACTGTCTGAGCAATGTTTGGTTTACTTTCGGAGCATAGATCTGTCATTGAAAAGGAACAGTGAGAAGGAAAGTAAAGAGACTTTTTAGTTTAAATAATCAGGAGGAGCCATAAATGCAAAGAAAAATATCAAGTATGAAATCAACTGGATGAAGACAGGTAGAATTGAGAATTTGCCATTAACAGAAATGCTTATTGCTAGATTTCACAGCTATTGGGATATGAAGAAACCTGGTTATGCTATAGAGCAGAAAATAGACTACCTGATTCTTCTTGAAGCTAATATCTAAATGTTTACAAAGGTGTAGTCAAGGGTCTGTGAAAATATAATAAGGTAACGGAACTCATTTGGGTGGCTTTGGTAAAAAGATTGTTCATTAATGTTATTGATGTATACTAGAAGACATCTGATGTGAAGTTCATAATTAAAATGTTACAAACACTTCAGCATATGGATCCTTCACATTCACTTAATTGCCAGTTTAGTAATAATTTTATGTAATGAGGAATTATTAATAATACGTGAAATACTAAATTGACGTGAACACCAAAAAACGTAATTTGACATCCACTGTGCAAAGGATGTTATAATTCCAGGTGTCTTTGCTATATTTTGAATAAGGCATATAACTGGCCAAATTCATCTTTCAAAGCTATTGATAGTATAAAATTTTAATAATTTTTTATATAATTGTGTTTAAAGATAAGACTATTAATCAGACATTCTTTTTCCTCATTCTTAATATCCCTTATTAGCATCCAGTTATGACAAAAAACTTGACAAATGATTGTTAGCAAAGTGCCTTACAATTTTATGGCACAAGTCCCACTGCAAAATAAATCTCTATATGCTATTTCTTTGATTAGGTAGGCAGATACCAACACCCTATTCAGATAGGTGAGAAAAGAGGTCCGTATTTGTCTCTTTCCCAGTTGTAGTTTAATAATTGTGGAAGATTGTCGTACTGGGACAAGAGATCTTTCACCTCCAGCACACCAATAAAAATCTGCTCTAAGTTTGCAATTACCGAAAGTCAATAGCCTATTGGTATGAGAAATGTACTCTTCGAGGACAAATGTCCACAACACAGTTATCACCCCTATTGCCACACAGAACAGATTGAGTGGGCACAGAGAATGTCAGGCACCTCCCCAGGTAATCCTTGTCACGGCAGGATTGGCGCACACTGATATGGGGACCAGTGAAGTGTGCAAGGCCACTCGTTCTCTGGGAGCCTCGTCTACTCTATGACTTCATTTTCCTGAGTCATTATTCTGACACATCTCATGGGCAACATCTTCAGTGAGAGAAAAGAGCCAATATGAACTTTCACTTATACTCATATAAATCAAGAGAAACCCTACCAAAGCCAATGACTTTCTATACAAAATCATAAAAGCAAGAGGTAAACCAAAGCTTGTAATTAACAGCAAAATAGAAAGCAAACTCTTCAATTCCATTTTACCTCACTTCAGGTTTAAGTGAGACACTGGAATTGAAGTTCTCTGGTTCACCTGATCTGGGAGTTGGAATAGTGACACACTTAGGCATATAAAATATATTGCATGGCACATGTCCAATTAAAAAATTCATATACCGAAGTGACCTTATCCAGAATTACTCTGTATGCTTTTACCTCTTCTGCTCCTTTTTCATAAAGCTATCATCAGTGAAGAACTCCAGTTTAAATTGAAAGTATGAAGATTGGTATATTTACTGGACAAAGGCATTTTCCAAACATCATTTAAAGTAACAAGATGACAAATGTGAAATTAGAGCAATGTAAATTAGAACACAATTTTGTTTCAGTTTTGGTGGACACTGCTCTCAAGAGTTCCTAACACTTTGAGAAAGGAGAATCCACTTAGTACCTAAGAAATTGCCCATTCCAGATATCACTCTGACCTATCAATGAGTCTTCACAGGCAACGGTTGTACACAGAAAGTCTCAGGACAGGAGTTTATTCAATATTTCATGTTTACTTGAACATATTTTAATCAAATCTTATAACAAAATATGTTTTAGTACTCCCGTTACCTTTTAAAATACTAAATTATAGGATCTAAATAGTTGCTTTTTGATTTTCTCCTTGGAAGAGTCTATCTAGGAATCATGTGAATTATATTCAACAGCAAACAGGACAAAGCCTTTAGAGAGATCAGGAAAACACGTTTCATACGGGAGATAAAATGAGTTATTTGTACATCACACTATAATGAAGTTAAGAATTTTTCAGGCTGTGTAAAAAGTCTGTGCTCTTTGGGTGATATGATATCAATGCTAGTACATATGCTATGATTTGATGAATTGCAATAATTACTATGTGCATTGTACTCTTCCCTTCATGTTTTCACATTTGCAGATTTTTTCTACGAGGCTCACAAATGGTTTGTGTTTTAACCAATTTAATACTTCTTCTCTTGAAATATTTAGAAGCATTTTTTTTTTAAAGAAACTGCAGTTGAACAGGCAAAAAGAATCCATTTTAATATTTTAGAAATCAGCAAAACAATACTGAAGAAAAACAAAGCATTGCATGTTCTGAGAAATGGTACAACAGAATATCTTATTTCTTGCAAAACATATTAAGCAATAGCAGTCATTTTAGGCAAACGTTTATTTTATATTTGAACACTAAGAAACAGAGAGTTTCATTCATCTTAATTTTTGCATTTTTAGGTCCACATAATTTAGTTCACACTGGAGCACGAAGCTGAATGTTACTATTTTTTCTTTGTGAATTGTATTAAGTGAAAGACAAAGTATTTTTCTCTCTCTTTTCTTTCTGTTTTGTTTTGCTTTTTATTTTGGGTCTGTATGATACACAGGAAGATAAGAAGCCCTTATGTTATCATGTACATTAGAAGTAGCAGTAAGAGATGGCAATAATGTTCCTTTTCCCCTTGTGAAAGGGGACAGGAGGACTCAGAAAGAGAGTGAAAAAGTAAAAGGTAGCATCTGAGAAGCTGGAAAGGAGGGAATTCTGAGAACTTGTTTTCAGATATGATTTGATTTCTGGTAGTCTAAGATTAAAATTAATATTACTTATTCTGTGAAACTCTTCTCCTTTCCAAATTCTCTGTCCTTAGCTGTAAGATTTGTGCTCTAATTAAAATAAGAGGATGACACTCTTGCTTGTGTTAAATAGTCCCTCGAACTCTAAGGAGTGCCACTGAAATAAAACACCAACCCATACTGAGTTGTGACACCACAATCCAGCAAATTCCCTGCAGCCTTTTTTATCTTAAATGCAATTCTATAGAATATAGTAATGAAGTGCATGAAGTAAAAAATACGTACAATGAAAAACATAATTAAATGCTGTACTTTTCACCCAGCTCATCAGGAAAAAACTCTCTGAGGTGACACAAGAGGGAGAGTAGGCACAATTTTCTCAAAGTGTAACCTATAAGAACTACAGCAGGAAAATATAAACTAGCAAGAATTAGTGATTAGGGATCCAGTCCTGAGGGTACCAAGCAATCTCAAATTTTATTTAAGTCCATGGGAGCCCTAGGTGCTTGAACCTCTGTGAAGCATGCCCTAGACGACAGCTAAGAATTTCATCTGATAAGAAACCAGAAACAATGAATATTATCCTTACAGAAATGACAGTGACACTAGGTGGTTTTTTACATTAGAGCTAAGTGAACGTTTTATTTGCTAAAAATTATTCCATAGATGTTGCCTTTATTTCTCTTTGTAAACTGCCCACAAAGAGATAGCAACATTGTAAGATTCTCAGAAGTACTTCTTATTCAAAATTAGTCAGACATTTCTCCAGTGAATTTTCTCTTCAAAATCTGCTTTTGGTGAATATTTGAGCTTACATTCATTTTTTCATGAGTTATTCATACTAATAAAGCTTGAGCACTCAAGTGTTCCTGGAAAGCAAACGTGAAAGCATTGCAAACATGGTCTAATTGAAATCCACTTTCCACTTTGAGCAAATATTCGCCAAATATTTTTCCTACTATTCACTTCATTTTAGTTGACATTATGGGCTAAAATCTCACTGATGTGCACTAAAGAGAGACGTCACAGCAGAACCCTCTTCAACAATGCAGGTGCAATATTCCTGGACGAGGCAGGTCTCTTGAACAGGTGTAGCATGATTTAACCTGCTCTGTCCTTTTATTTCATTCAGAGGGCAGCCTTAAAGTAGACTGTTCAATGGCTAAGCGAACGCTCCTTAGTGTTTCAGCCACACATCAAAATATAAGAGCCTGTGTTGTGCCTTGCTTGAAGCTCCCCTTCCGATCTAATCAATAAAGCTATTCATCTAGCTTCTTTCATAATTACCAGTGATCATCTTATTGGGGGCATAAGATAGGCTTCTTCAGAACATATATTTGTTGCTTACATGAGAGATTACCATACAAACAGTGACCAGTGGTGTAACATTTTTATATTTATAGTATAGATAGATAGATAGATAGATAGCTACATACATACATACATACATACATACATACATACATACATACATACATACATAGATAAAACTATTGCCCCTGAAATATCTTACTTCTTGGAAACAGGCGGAAGTGGTCAATCTGGATCCATCCAACCTTCCCGTAGACACTCACCTCACACACATTTCAGTGTGTTAGGATCCTCAGCCTCCCTAGGAATGTGCTGAAGTCCATAGAGCCATAGGAGCCTCCAGAGGGCAATTCTGATCTTGGGTGGTCAGAACTACTCTCTGGATATGCCCATCCTTCTCCATCAAGGAGAAGGAGGCCCTACAGTGACAAAACACCCAGTGGAAGTGCCTCAGAAAAGTGTCTGTTTTGGGAGGGACAAATACAGACTTTGCTGTCTAGGGTGTCAGATTTGTAAGAATTTCCACGGTTCTGCTATCAAACTCTTCTGTAAAATCATCATATTCCTTGTATCCTCCTTGAGATGTAGATAAGTCTAGTGAGAATCACTGTTCCCTGCTACTCTGATTGCCTTTTAAGCTCTTCTCCTCTTATTTACTCATTCATTACAGACCGTTAAGCTAAGCACTGAAAGGGATAAGAGGTATTACAGCTCCTACAGAACCCTCAGAGGAAGAAAAATTCAAAAAAAGTTAGTTACAAGATGTGCTTATATCTCTCCGTGAGAATGCTCCACTGCTAATACCACAAAGATGTTTATTTTTCTTAAAACCAGGCTGATCAGTTTTGTCCTGCAACCTGGTGAACATCGTCTTTTCATTACTTCATGCATGGCCCTGCTGGGTCACTGCTCAGCCACTTAGATGAGTGTCCTCATGTCTCTCCAGATTTGTACTACACAAAAAATCAAGCCACTGATAGTATGAAACAAATAATAAGTAATCTTCTCATAATCCTCGACATAATATCATAGAATCATAGAATGTTTTGGGCTGGAAGGGACCTTAAAGATCATGTAATTCCAACGCCTCTGCCATGGGCAGGGACACCTTCCACTAGACCTGGCTGCTCAAAGACCCATTCTACCCGGCCTTGAACACTGCCAGGCAGGGGGCAGCCACAACTTCTCTGGGCAATTCGTTCCAATGTCTTATCATCCTCACAGTAAAGAATTTCTTCCTTATATCTAACCTAAATCTACCTTCTTTCAGCTTAAAGCCAATACCCCTTGTCCTATCCCTACATGCCCTTGGAAAAAGTCCCTCTCCAGCTTTCTTGTAGGCCTCCTTCAGGTGCTGGAAGGCTGCTATAAGGTCGCTCTGGAGCCTTCTCTTCTCCAGGATGAACAATCCCAAC
>Ga0065711_1008257_pt1:10000-13156 | contig 13156 bp, 5 predicted proteins | sample Hoacrofraction12_FD_59098 | JGI IMG/M metagenome (GOLD analysis project Ga0065711, IMG submission 59098) | Hoatzin crop microbial communities from Cojedes, Venezuela - Epithelial fraction 12 v2 (version 2) | ecosystem: Host-associated > Birds > Digestive system > Esophagus > Crop... | reverse complement strand
ACAAGGGGCAATGGGCAAAAACTGAAGCACAGGAAGTTCCGTCTGAACATGAGGAAGAACTTCTTCCCTCTGAGGGTGACGGAGCCCTGGAACAGGCTGCCCAGGGAAGTGGTGGAGTCTCCTCTGGAGATACTCAAGACCCACCTGGACAAGGTCCTCTGCGGCGTGCTGTAGGTGTCCCTGCTTCGGCAGGAGGGTTGGACTAGATGACCCACAGAGGTCCCATCCAACCCCTAACATTCTGTGATTCCGTGATTCTCTGATTCTGTGATTCGGTGATTCTCTGATTCTGTGATTGTTTCTGCCATCATTTTTCTCTTTTTGATACTACTGAGGCAAATAATCTTATTAGTGATCTTAAATAAAAATACCAGAACTGACCAAAGATGGGAAGACTGATCAGCACAGAATTGTTACATTGTGCATGAAGAACTTGATGATATGACTGACTAAAAAAAAGGCAAGGTTAAAGATTGCTTACAGATAATAGATTTTTTTTGTTATATTCCAAAACTTGATCAAAATGTAACAGTTGATGACAGGTCTAAGAGTCGTCAGTGAACAGGCAAGAAAAAGGAAAATGTAATATGAGGATGTAACAACATGGAAAGTAGTTATGTGCAATAGAAACAGAGACATCTAGTGTTAATGTTTAATGGTTGAGGGAAAGGCTGTGGGTGTCATCTACCTAAACTTTAGTAAAGGCTTTGACACTGTTTCCCACAGCATTCTCCTGGAGAAATTGGCTGCTCATGGCTTGCATGGGTGTACTCTTTGCCAAGTAAAAAACTGCCTGGATTGCAGGGCCCAAATAGTTGTGAATGGTTGTGGTTAAATCCACCTGGTGGTTGGTCAGAAGTTGTGTTCCCCAAGGCTCAGTATTTGGGCTAGTTCTGCTTAATACCTTTATCAATGATCTGCATGAGGGGATTGAGTGCTCCCTCAGTAAGTTTGCAGATGACACCAAGTTGGGCAGGAGTGCTGATCTGCTTGAGGGTAGGAAGGCTCTGCAGAGGGTCGATTGATGGGCTGAGGCCAACTGTACGAGGTTCAACAAGTCCAAGTGCTGGGTCCTGCACTTCGATCACAACAACCCCATGCAATGCTACAGGCTTGGGGAAGAGTGACTGGAAAGCTGTCTGGTGGAAAAGGACCTTGGGGTGTTGGTCGGCAGCTGGCTGAACATGAGCCAGCAGGGTGCCCAGGTGGCCAAGAAGGGCAACGGCATCCTGGCTTATATCAGGAATAGTGTGGCCAGCGGGACTAGGGAGGTGATCGTGCCCCTGTACTCGGCACTGGTGAGGCCGCACCTGGAGTACTGTGTTCCGTTTTGGGCCCCTCACTACAAGAAGGACACTCAGGTACTGGATCGTGTCCAGAGAAGGGCAACGAGGCTGGTGAGGGGTCTGGAGAACAAGTCTTATGAGGAGTGGCTGAGGAAACTGAGGCTCTTTAGTCTGGAGAAGAGGAGGCTGAGGGGAGACCTTACTGCTCTCTACAACTACCTGAAGGGAGGTTGTAGTGAGGTGGGTGTCAGTCTCTTCTCACGGGCAGCAAGTGATAGGACTAGAGGCAATGGCCTCAAGTTGTGTCAGGGGAGGTTTAGATTGGATATTAGGAAGATTTCCTCATCAAAAGGGTTGTCAAGCATTGGAACAGGCCCAGGGACATAGTGGAGTCACCATCCCTGGAGGTATTTAAAAGTTGTGTAGATGTGGTGCTTAGGGACATCATTTAGTGGTGGACTTGTCAGTGTTAGGTTTACGGTTGAACTCGATGATTTTAAAAGTCTTTTCCTACCGAAATTATTCTGTGATTCCATGATTTTATGATTCTATGATTTATAAAGGCATTTCTTGCGATACTAGGCCCAGTAGCTCAAGAAGCATGAAGTCAAAGACAGTTTGAGAAAGATTAAGTCCGCAGGCGCAGAGAAGGGCCTGTTGACCACAACAATGGAAAAATGGTCTTATGAGACCAGAGCAACTGGCTCATATCCTTTGGTAAAAGGATTTCTCAGAAGAAATACTAATGTTGTCAGGAAACGCAAGCAGGGAGTGGGCATTAACTCCTTCAGCTACCGCTGATCAGCTGACTGCTAACAGAGAACACAATGCTTTTATGCACCCTGCATCATACTAGCCCACTGGTGCACTGAACTCTCTAGCTCCATGTGCCCATTTTCTGGTCACAGTGGTCCATTTTACTGGGGATGAGGTGACAAAATTATGGGTTTATATTTGCAGCTAATATATTCTTTATATTTGATGTACAGTGATTTGCCTGCTTATCAGGATAGAACACTGCCGTGTTTAATCCTTCTGTCCTGTAGCTCTGGACTGCATACAAATGCAGTTTCATATTGCAAGAACATTATGTCATGCATTTACAGAAAATTACTCAGATCTAATACCAGAAAAAATTTTGTAATTATATTAGGTATATGTGGTGCAAAAATGTACTGTTGATTTTCTGATGAAAGCTGCTAAAGGACACTATGACGGAAAACATCTGGACAAGAAAAATCCAGAATTTTACCAATAAACAGTTAAAATAAAAGAACAACAGAGCTTAAGAGAAGATTTATAGTATTTATGTTTCCCATCCAGCACTATTTATTGAGATTCAAAGGGAAACTCCTCTTTAGGAAGGTTATCCCTCAGCTGCTTTGTGAGCAGTTCAGGGCTTTTTCTGCAAAAGAGACGGATCCTCCATTGTCCCAGGCAGGTTACTGCATCATGGGGATCACCATCTTGAGCCAGTACGGCAACTTCTACACAACAAGTAGTTTTTAGAGAGGGGGTGAGTGGGATGACAAGCTGCCATGACTGAAAATCTCCAATTAATTTTCTGTTTTCACTCTCCATTTGAGCAGGTTTTTCTTTTTTACTGGTTCCAAAAGCAAAGATGCAAACACATTTCACCTGTTGCCCATCTGTCACAAAAAGCTGAATTCTGACTATTCCAGATCTCAGAAAAAAAAAAAAAAAAGAGAATTACCTGCCAATTCTCTCCCATATGATATTATTATATCTGGTATTAAAGTCACCAGGCTGTTGGAGGTTCCTTTGGTGATAAAACGTTTGCAATGTGTTTGAATGGCTGTAAAATTTCTTTTGCGTGCCTAGAAGCTCTTTCATATTAAAATTTTCTCAG
>Ga0065711_1008257_pt1:0-5000 | contig 13156 bp, 5 predicted proteins | sample Hoacrofraction12_FD_59098 | JGI IMG/M metagenome (GOLD analysis project Ga0065711, IMG submission 59098) | Hoatzin crop microbial communities from Cojedes, Venezuela - Epithelial fraction 12 v2 (version 2) | ecosystem: Host-associated > Birds > Digestive system > Esophagus > Crop | place... | reverse complement strand
ACGTTGTAGGACTTTAAACAGCTTGTCTTTTTAATATTGGTAATAACAAATGAACTTGGATTTGATTCCACTGCTTTAGAGCTTTTCTTCTTGAGTTGACAGGCATTAGAAAGGGCCTTAGTTCTGCAAGTTCACCCATGTGGTTAAGCACTTCAACTCCTAGGAGCCTACCGTAGGGACATTCTGCAGAAAGTCATGCATGTCTTGTATTTTCTTGCTATGTATATACATATACATATAGTTAGTCAAGCATGCACAGCTCTGCTGCCATCGTCTAGCTCTTTGTAATTATAATTCGATTCTATGCAAATTCACAGGGCTGCTTTTGAAAGCTGCACCATCGCATGTTACTGTGATGCATGTACAAACTTGGAAAGTTTTCTAATAATTCAAATGACATGCAAAACTGCAGGGACTGCATGCAGCCAGGAGAGCGGGTCCCTGGGCACGACAACTCGTACAGGTGAAGACAGCAGAGTAAGCTCTGCCTGTGTCCCCAGGTGACCAGACACAAGTCAGCTCCAACCTTGCACGGTGCCGTGCTTGAGCTGAAAAGCTTTGCTGAGAGGCAACTTCCCCAAGCTTGTGCACAGCTCTGTGCTCATGGAACTATAAGGATTTTGGATGAACACTGGCTTACGTCCAACACGTCGAGAGCACATGCAGAGCTCACTCTTACCTGTCTACACCTTCCCCTGTAGACCTGCCCTTACCTTCCACGTTGGATGACAACTGTTAACATCTATCAAAAAGTGTACAGTGTGCTTTTGTGTGCATGTAGGTTAAAACATGCATTGACAAGAGGGTGGAAAAAGATGCCAGAGAAGCAGAAAAAATGCTAAAGAACACTAGGTTTTGAATTCTCAGAATGAGCTTCATCCATTTCTACACCAGCATAGACAGCGAACTGTGAGAAGAATTGATACCATTTAGATGCTGATGGGAAGGCTGGAGGTTTGTGTAGGAGGCATACAGGGAAAAGGTTCTCAAGTGAAACTTAACCTGACCACAGGTGAGTAAATGTTAGGAAATCATTGGCACAATCAAGTTGTTAGATGCCTCAGGTTTTATTCTGGACCTAAGGTTCCAGCCTGCTTACAGAAATACAGCCCGCTAGTTGATAGATGTAACTTTGACAAGTGATGTGGCTACATAAAACGATCTTCACATATCTCTTACTCTGACTACAGGTGTTTATATAGCAGCTAATCCAAGCTGGCAGTATTGCAGGGGCTTGGTTTTGTCACAGTGAATTGACTGAGCTATTTCCACAACATGTTATAGTAGGCAAAATACTTTCTTCAGCTTTGAAACTGGAAACACATCCTCCTTTGCTGTTTTGCTTTCAGCTTGTTTATGTCAGAGAGCAACGCTATCTGCAAATGCAAAACATCTTTCATAGGTGCTTGTTAGAGTCAGTCATGCTCCAACATTTACCCTAAAAACTATTACAGACCAAAGTGAAGAGTCTGATGTCACTGAAGGCCGAGTTCAGTGTGGCACACTGCTGCTGCCTCACACTAACCCAAGCAGGAGCTGACATTTTATAGATATTCTACTTAGTTGAGCACTGATACTTGAACAGATGTCTCTTCTTTTTTCATATGAGATGCTGACTATCTGCAAATGCAGGGGCAGCTGATCAGCATATCCTGCAATTTCATTTAGTATTCATCTGTAAGTATCTTAAGATAACCGGCATAATTTATTGTATTCACTTGCTTAAAGGCTGAAATTTCCCTCCCCACATTTTACCCTAAAACTACTGAATGTTCACTTGTATCTATTCTAAAAACAGGATAACCTGCTGCTTGTATGCGACACACGGTTGCTTGCAGATTTTTCTTTCCCCCTCTCATCTTCATGCGTTTCTGCCCCTCTCATGCTTTTGGAACTGCATGTTAAACTTGGACAAATTAACTAGAAGATCTCAGATTAAAAATGCTTTCTGCCAAGTCTTATGCAAAAGGGCAGCTGAGTACAGCAGAGTCTTATGAATGCCCCAACCAAGAAAAGGGCTGCAGCATGACTTTTCATTTTATTAAATGTAAAAGATTCTATATGGAAGTGAATTTCCTGTTGTAGGAAAAACTTTTACTGGCACTTACAATCACATGGGATGCAAATCCCTATCAAACAAGACTGTTGATACTTCTGGTGTTCACAGAACTTCCACTGTTTTCCCACTGTGTACTCCTTGCCTGTGAAGTCTTATCAAAATCTAGGTTGCACAACGATTTTCTGAAGGTTTATCAGCAAACATTTTGTTAACGTTCAATACAGTTTTACTATTGCAAATAAAGAGGACTGTAGACTGAGCTTTTAACAGATTGATAATGATTACGATGTAACTCTCTACATGTTGGAAATGTAAATTGCTCATCTTCAGGAGAGTGTATGGATTCAAAATTGAGGACTCTGAATTTTTGTTGGGATTTTCTGCTAGGCATCAGTAGCTACTTGGGCAAGAACAGGCAAGTATTAGACCAGACTGCCCAGAGACTGTGGAATTGCTGGTGTAGGCAGTAAAGAAGAGGTTAGCATCTGTCAGGATTGGTTTAGGAAAGTAGAAAGGGAAGAAGATTGGTGGACAAAACAAGATTCCAAGGTCTCTTGCAGCTCTATTTTCTAGAATACTATTAATTATTTTAATGATGGTATGTGTCTGCCAGTCATTCTAACCTTTTCCTAAATCTGCTGTACCAAGGTGTGAAAAGCATCCTTTCAACTGCATGATAAAATCATCAGCTGAGGTTTTTTTACCAAGAATAGGCAGTGGTCCCAGGTAGTGCCTAATCTGATTTCTAAGAATATGCAATGGCACTAGTTTGAGATATGAAAGCTGGAACTGAGACCACTGAAGTATGGCTTCTGTTCTCATCTGATCAAAACTTTATGTGAAATTCCTAGCTAAATCTTTGGAACTTACCACAGCTTTTATGCCTGTGATAGTGTTACCAAGGGTGTTGTTTGTTTGTTTTTTTTTAAATCTCTCTGGCCAAAAATAAAGGTAGTGACAAATGGAGCATTTACCTAATGTGCACATTATGACCAAACTGCTTCACATTTTAAAATCTCAGCTAAATCACTCTGTATGTGAATAGCACCCACAGTGTTGTACTAAGCAAAAGAAAACATAAGGAAGACTGAAAGCTGCCAGATTCAAAACTTAGGACCAAATTCCTCCAACAAAAACACATATAATTCTCTTGCCATTGATTATTATTCTTGCTTTACTTTCTCGCAGATTTTTGTACTCGTTACCCTACAGTTATATTTGGTCACATCAGAAAACTGTATGAAAAGTAAGTGAAATGCTATAAAGGCTAAATAATGACAACGGAACCCTGAATACAGGCATAAAACAGAAGTGAGGTTTCAGTATCAATTTGGCTAATGTTTCGAAGTCAAAGAAAAACCAAGCTTGATAGGGATTTGCATCCCATTTGATTGTAAGTGCCAGTAAAAGGCTGATAAATGGTGAGAACTGTGGTAAATCTCACTGTTGGTGTCTGTGCTCAAATCATGTGAAGAAAAAAGCACCAAAAGCTACATTGGACACTGGAAAACGCCAAGGAAAGAATTCAATTAACCTCCTTCCTTTGGCTTTTCCACCCAGTTTTAGGACTGGTGAAAAATGAGTATTTAAATAAGCATCTAATGTTAGTTTTTCCTTTTCTTCAACAGATGTATGTGAAACCTAAAAGGAATTAATCTGGATCTGTGGAATCAATACCACTGCCAAGGGCTGCACTTAGTGAACCACAAGATGAAGTGAAGCGTAACAGGCGTTCAATTCCCTCTCTGTAACACAGACCTGGCAAAAGCCATACTGTTCACTGGGACTCCTTCACCTTGTAACTTATGTTAGTGACCATGATCTCACCCAACATTTTAACTGCTACTAGAAAGGCATAGTCTTATCAAAGGGAAATACAAAGCTGACCATGCCAGGTCATGCTTTTTCCAGTATTTTAAAGAATATATTTTGTAAAGCCTTTTTTTTTTTTTTAATGCTGGTAACTGCTGTGGAGATTGCATAATGGATATTGTTTTCTGATTTTATAAATGACAAGTCACAGACAGAAATCTTAACATATAAGAAACATAAAAGGGAACTATGTATTTCCTACATTCCTTTTAACCAGTCATGTGGAAAAAGCAGCTGAATTTAGGGCTTCATAAAACTGTTACCTGAGTTCTGAGTTTAATCATATCAGCTTCCATCTGGGAGTTGGATTCATTTAGTTCTTTGATTTCTTCATCTAACTGTTTAATTTCTTCATCATTTTCTATACCTGTGTGATATAAAAATACAAGGAGTATTAAAATAATTAAGCTTTAAATCAGAGTTCAGTGAATTAACTACTTCCTTATTTGAAAATAAATTTCATCATAGAATCATAGGTTGGAAAAGACCTCTAAGAACACCAAGTCCAACCATCCCAACAACATCATGCCTACCAAACCATACCCGCAAGTGCCACATCGACACGTTTTTTAAACACCTTCAGGGATGGGGACTCAACCACCTCCCTGGGCAGCGTATTCCAATGCCTGACCACCATTTCAGTAAAGAAATATTTCCTTCTATCCAGTCTAAACCTCCTCTGATGCAACTTCAGGCCATTGCCTCTTGTCCTATCGCCAGTTACTTGAGAGAAGAGACCAACTACAACCTCCTTTCAGGTATCTGTAGAGAGCAATAAGGTCACCCCTCAGCCTCCTCTTCTCCAGAATAAACAGCCCCAGCTCCCGCAGTCGCTCCTCGTAAGACTTGTTCTCTGGACCCCTCACCAGCCTCGTTGCCCTTCTCTGGACACCCTCCAGCACCTCAATGTCCTTCTTATAGTGAGGGGCCCAAAACTGAACACAGTACTCAAGGTGCAGCCTCACCAGTGCCGAGTACAGGGGCACGATCCCCTCCCTACTCCTGCTGGCCACACTATTCCTGATACAAGCCAGGATGCTGTTGGCCTTCTTGGCCACCTGGGCACACT
>Ga0065711_1045986_pt1 | contig 13157 bp, 4 predicted proteins | sample Hoacrofraction12_FD_59098 | JGI IMG/M metagenome (GOLD analysis project Ga0065711, IMG submission 59098) | Hoatzin crop microbial communities from Cojedes, Venezuela - Epithelial fraction 12 v2 (version 2) | ecosystem: Host-associated > Birds > Digestive system > Esophagus > Crop | place... | reverse complement strand
CCTCTTTTTTTTTTTTTTTGGTCAGACTTCAAAGTATCACTTTTCATTCTGAGCTAGAGGTAAAACAACCAGCCACTGTCCATTTTAAAGAGGTGATTCATCTTTGTGAATAAGTCTTCAGCTGGGCTAAGCTTTCGGTACAACTAAGCAGTACAGCAGAAGTGTAAATATTGCGAAGACCTTCATCTCTTAGTTAATGCAGCTGATTAGGTTTGAGGTCCTGGTATAGATGTTTGTGTTATCCCATTTTCTGTGCACGTGGTCAGCTAGACTTTGTTTTATTAGCTACTTTGTATAAAAGGCTTTGTTCTGTATTTACAAGATAAAGCCAGGCAGAGTTCTTTTAGAGTTGTGTATCAATTTTTATCCTTTTTTTTAATTTAGAAAGCTGTTCTTTATAAAAGCCGAGGTTCTTGGTTACCTTCCTAGTTCTGCTTTGGAATTCTATTTTTGATATGCTTGATAATCTATATACAAAAAGAGAAGCTCAATGGGTTTTTGGCTTTTATTTAACATACAGCATGTGTTCTTGAATATTGTTATTCACAGATGTATGCATGCTTCCTTGATAAGCAGTTTTCTTCCCTGTTTTATCTTAGCATAAGACTCTGTAAATGAGCACTAACAGTACTTGGCCTTTTGCAGAAGCTGAGCTGGTTTGGGGTGAGTGAACCTGTCTGCATATGCATATATAGAGTGAAGGGGTTGATGCTTGCATTTGAACCTAGCATATTGCTCTGTAATTCATCATCTGGGTTTCCAGCCTTGGCATGACAGAGACAGCACTCTGTAGGTCAGCTGAAACACTATAGCACATTCTCCCTTTGCTGTATCCTGTTGGTTTATGACTTCTTAGGGTCAGAGGGAGCTGGGGTTAATTCAGCAAAAGAATCCTCTGACTGTGATATAAATTCCTTGGCTTATTCATAAACTGTAAAAGAAATTCTATGATCTACTCCCTGAGCTTGAAAACTGGGGGACAGGAGGTTAATTACTTCCCTAAAGTTTCAAGCAATGTTCAGTGTTAACAGTTACTGGCTGCGGTTTGTGCAGCTTCGCAGTTGCCTTATACATAGCTGTTTAAATCTGTTAATTCCTGTCTCGTGTCTGTGTCTGTGTGTGTAGGTATTTGTGTGTACCTATGTAATATATACACATGCATTTTTTCTGTCTGATATTTATACTGTTGCTTTCCTGACTACTTGTATCCTAATCCCTTCCATCTTAGGGATATAGCACATCAAGTTATGCAAAAACGAAAGTAGTTGTGAGGTACTTCGTATTTACAGGTAAATTTATTTTTTATTTAAGATAATTAAGTATTTTAACTGTAATTCTGTCCTTTCTATACTGTCTCTTACCCACTCTGTTACATACGGACTGGTGAGGGACAACTAGTGACCATACATGTCTCCAAGAAAATGCTTATACGTATAAACATAAATTAAAACATAACCTTATTTTACTGTTTTCATCACAGTTAGTCAAAGACCTGATAAAAAGCCAGTAAGGTAACGATGACTTTACATCTGTCCTAAATGTTTTCTGAAAGAATTAGTGTTTCTGTTCTATGCCATTTAAAAGCTGTGACTTAATGTGGCATTCTTACATGTTATATTCTCCGGTACGTGGAAAAAGCTGCTTTATTTTGTAAGCAGGAGTTGAGTAGGTTATTTGTAAATTTGCTTCCTTATATACGTGAGTAAAAGATAATACCGAGAGATTACAGTAAAACAGTAAAAAGCATTCAGACTGTGGACTTCCATATCCTTTGTGTCAATGCAGTTAAGCTTACCTTTTCAATTTCCATAATTGAAATCTGTTTTGTAAGCTCGTGAAAACATTTCATCATGCTTGTGCCCTATAACTTTAGGTGCTGATTGCCTTCTTGAGATGTCTCTGCGTTTACAGCCTGATGTTATGGTCCTAACTTTGCCATTGTAGTCACATTTCTACAATTTGATTAACTAGGCATTTGAGCATGTTTAAAATCATGTTTAAAATCATATTTAAGGTCCAACTGTATAAAAATCTAGGTCCAAGTTTTGCACTTTGTGTAAAAAATTCCTGAGTAACCAAAGAAAATACTTGTTGTGGATTTATAGTAAATAATCTTTGGTTATTAACAGTAGTTCAGTCATCTACGAACATGAAAGACTTCAGAGTAGTTGACAGAAGTAATGTGTTGAAGTACAGCATAGCTCTTATTTATTACTGTGTAAAATATCTCTCAAGTTTTAATAGCTAAACAGGCAACTGTTTGTTCATGTACATTAGAAATAATGTACAGCCAGGATGATCATTCTATCAAATCTTCTGGCAAATTACCTTATAAGTAACTTATATTTTATTACAATAAAAAAAGATAAAAGGGAAGCTTGAAAGAACTACTACTTTTATCACAAAGAAATATGTGGAAAAAGAAGTATCTGTATCTAGTCAGTGAACAGCTTGCAGATGTCTACAGATAGGTTGTTTCTATTCAGTAACTTATAAGTGATCTCTCTTTTATCTACTGAATTTAAAAAGGACCTTGCACAAGGCCTCAAAGGTAAGGATTCTGCATTTCTAAACCTTTCAGTTTATACATCATTGTCCTATTTATCTCCAGACAACAGTTAAATCTTCAAAAGTACCTGTAAAGTTTCATGCAGCTGTCAGCTTCTTGTCTGCTTCAATGAATGAAGAAATGTTCTTATAAGGGATAGATTATTTGAATGTTAGTGACATCTTTAGAGCAGATGAATTACTGATTGATTAATGCATATACTTTAAAAGATCTGGTTGACCATTGGGTTCACTGAAGTCAAAGAAGTTAACACTCGCATTTATAGGGAAACTAAATTGCTTAATTCCACTGATAGATGCAAAGAATGAAGCTGTTTTATTCTTTAAAGTAAGTGTGTCGGGTTTTTATTTGTGGCTAAAATCTTAATACCACTGTAGAACTGGTGAGAGTCTGTAAGTAAAAATGGTAGTTCATGCTTTAAGGTACAGTTTCAGATAGCCTTCTTATTTTGTAGGGTCTTTTGGTAGTCTTTGTTTCATTTAGTTACAAATAGCTAAAACCTCAATTATATGATGATTATTTTGATGGACAAGATAGGACTAACATTTTGACTATTGATCTTAAATACAGGTAATCTGAATTCTCTCAATAAACCCAACACTTTGCAGAAAGCAACCCTTCTCAACTGTGAAAATACCACTTCTGTGCCTCAAAGACTAAAGTATGGCTAAGTAGTTACAAGAAAGAGTATTAATAGAAAGAAAAATACTTAAAGCAGTCTGGTTTCCCCTTATTTTGATAAGAATAGTATTCAAGGTTTTTTTCTTCTTAAAAATGTAACCATTTTTAGTGAATGGTAAATGCATTTTGTTGACTCACATAAAAGCAATTCTAGTTCTTTCTTGTGCCTGGAAAATACGCAAGTATTTGAGCTTGGCTAGAAAGCATTCACAGACAGACAGGCTTAGTATTATTAATCATTGGTGGAAAAAAAGCAGAAATATTTAATCTTTTGTCTTCAGAGTCTGCCAAGTTTGAATGTTGGTTAAAATTAAGAATGTGTAAGAAATATCTCTAATTGACCCACACCTGAGTACTGTTTTTCCATTTCTCTCAGGCAACAGGACTGTTCTCAGAGCAGTCAAAGAGCTATCCCTTTCTTTATCTGGCTGACTATGAGTATAGAATTACACATGTATTTGGTGTTTCTGGGTCTTGTCTCGGCTGACATCCAGAAGTATTTTATCTTTCAAATCACAGAAGCTGTTTGTTTCTTGGCATGAGAAAGCTAGTCCTGTGTGGGTACTTCTGTACCTTCTAAACTGCTACATTTTGAGTGTTTAACAGTTGAAAATCAGGCAGGCTGTAATTTTGTATAGGCCAGATCGCTGTTTTTATTGTCTAGTCCAGATTAAGACTAGTCCAGGTGTCATAAAGTAAGCAGTTAACTGCTGTAGTTGGCCCAGCTTCTTGATTAATCTCCTGTTTTCCCTTCCTGGAATCCCTGGTGAAAATTATGAAAATGATTAGGAGACCTAGCGTATTAAATGCTTTTGAAAATGCTACTTGGTATCTCAAAACCACCACCTCTACACAAGAGAAAATTTATTATTTTGAAGTGTTTGTCTTAAGGACCATCTGACATGCTATACAACACCAAGGTGGTAAAATTTACTGTATATTTTCTCAAAGTGTGAATTTTTAATCTTCATTAAATAATTGGTTTTCTGGTGTTTTCTGATTTAAGTTCTGTTGAAATCACTTGGTTCCTTGAGTTGCTATTTAACTTAATTTGAATTCCTAATGAAGTTCTTTTCATGTGGGAGAAATTCAGTTCTGTGTATCTTAGGTTTTTCTGTGTGTATGTACATACTTGCGTAGTGCATTAATTGAATTCTATACAGTTAAGGACACAAACTTCCTTTTAATTTGATGGGAACACCATATACAGAGCAACAGCAGCTGAGAATAAACGTGTAAAGCTGTCAAGTGCTCCATATGAACAGATAATGTTCTAAAGCATATGTCACAGATTATAATTTTGTTATATCCGTTAACCTTTTGCCCATCCTTACTTGCTGTTGAATGCTGTCATCACACCAGATTATCTCTGACTAAAAAAGCCTTCTTGCAATTCCCACTCTGGGCTGCCCTGTTGATCACCTGGTATGGAGTGTTGCATGTGTGATCCAGATGGCCCGCTTGCCTCCAAATTCCTCCCCAAGTGAACTGCCTTCTTTCTACCACAGTTGAGTGATGATGGATTCTTCCCCTGTCCTCTACCCTAGTCTTGAGTTAGGCCTTTAGAAAGGATTACACTTTACCATAACTGTTCTGAAAATTGACATTTTGAAATCATACACTCCTATATATATATTTATTTTTTAAAGAAATAATCTAATCCTTACAATAAGTAGTTCAACATCTGAAAAGGAGCTATATTTAGGAGATGAGGAATGGTCTGTGGAAGATTCTGAGAGACCACATTGCCATAATTATTTTTTAATTTTTTTAAAGAAAACCAAAGAAAACAGTTCCTTTTAAGTTACATACACTGCACATGATCTAATGTTCAGTCCAGTCTATCAGAAGTCTTTTTCTGATGTTCGTGAGTGACCTAGACTGGTGATGCTGAATATCCCAACTGACCAAGCATAGATGTATTAAAAAGCATAAAAAAACCCCCTTGATAATGTCACTGCATAATTCAAATGCTTCATTCCTTATTACAGCAGTTCCAATAAAGATGGTAAGCCAGGGAATTTATACACGAAGACTAACATACATGCTCGAGAACTGTATACAAGTGACCAAGCAAGCTGCATGGGGATGGGGATGCTAAATATGGCTCCAAATTTAACAGAATGAAATAGAAGTAGTGCCCATATACGGTTTGAAAGAACTCTGTGAGAATGCTTCCAAAACTTGAATGTAGTAGTTCATCAAACGCATACTTTAGCATGTAGCTGACCATCTTCTCTGTGCCTCTGTTTTGGGGTTTTTTTTTGCTTGCTGGTCTCTTCAGACACTTCTATTACAGTCTCTTCAGATTAGGACTGTTTCTCCGTTGCATGTTTCACTTGTCTCATATGATGAGAATGTCACCTGTAAAATACATATTTGGTTGATCTTGCTTGAGGTCAATGTTTCAAAGCAATCACTAACATTGATGTTTATATCAGGTTTCTGCCTGATTTTGTAATTAGCTTTGACTACAGGAAATGTAAAATACAGTGTGAAAATAGCAACACGTGACTAATTTGAATTATTGTGTCTCAAAGTCTTTATTAAATGTCTAGCTGTAGCCACTGAAATCCTGGAGAACTAGTGTGTATTTGGTTTTGTTTCTTAATTGTTTTTTCCCCAGTTTGGGAAATCTGGCTGCTAAAACTCGCTGTAAGTACTGCAGTACAGCACCTTTAATAGCAAATGTCTTATCGGAAACTGTCTGTCCTGAGTTGAACAGGAATGGAATAATTGGGTGTTTAACTTTTTATGCTGCATTAAGGTCACTAGGTATTGTGATCTCAAGCTAGAGATGTACACACTTGAGGTAAAAAAAGGTATCAGTTCTACGATGATATGTTTTCAGATCAAAATCCCATATGGTTTTTAATCATGGAATTGTTTTTCATAATCCTTGTATTAGGGTTAAATTTTTTTTTTATTATATTAAAAGCTTTGGTTTTGTTCATACAAAATCTGGAAGTAGAATGTCTAGACTTTGAATTATATTAAATCCACTGTGGTTTATCCATGGATTATTTATTTGGGGTTATTTCTACAGAAGTGCCATTAATGTGTTGAGCAGTTGGTTCTTGGACAGCAGGGACATGACAGTCAGCCATAACTTGAGGGTAAATGTAGCATTTATTACATCTGTCTTGAATGTTTTACTATTTTAATGATAGCAGTTGTTCTTGGTTATTGTTGCATCCACAACATTACTACTGGACAAGCTGCCAAATTAAGATGTATTTGATATGCCTACTGGATTTTGATACTGTACTAAAGTAGAAAGCCTAGTGAAAAGTGCAGGTAATAGTCTCAGTTGTGGTTTAGTGGCAGAGTTGCTAACAATAACAGAAGGTCAGGCATTTTTTCAGCTATTTTCTGAAGAAGAAGTATTAGGATTAAGGCTTGGTAGTGTATTTGGAAGCTAAAAGGTTTTTTTCCATGCCCATTATTTTTTATATAAATCAGGTTAAAAAAAACCCAAACAACCACCCTGACTTTGTGCAATAACACCTTTGAAAATTCACTCTACTGACTGCAATGAAAAAGCATTGTAGTAAAAAAAAGTGCACTGATTAACTTCAGTATGATTTATCATTGCCTCCAAACATAAAGATATTTCTGTATTTTATAAATATATTTTTGTATAAAATATATTTATATAAAAATGGAGAGTTCAAATGACGTAATTGTTACCTGGCATCAACAATTTTACCTAAGGTGCACCCCCTCCTTGTGTGATATTATCATACATTGACACCATATCTCATACGCATGCGCCTAGCAGTAAATCCAAGAAGAAAATGTCTGTCACAGGGGAAATAGCTTTCTTTCATTTTGATGCTTAGTAACTCCTTTTTGCGAGGACAAGAGAAGCAGCGATACATGACTTGAAACACAATTTCATTTATTCACTTTAGTAATTCTTACTTTTAATCTCCTTCTAATGGATTCATTCCTTTTCTGCTCAGAGAAGTTTTACATCTGGAAAATGCCCAGTACTTAGTGTACGTGAATTGATCTGAGGTTCAATATTCCAGTGCTTGTAATTGATTTTTGGTGGTCTTGATTGAAGATAAATGTGAAAGCACTGATGGATAATGTCACCTTCCCAGGAGCTTTTGTCACATTGCATTTTCTCCCCAGTTTTTCTTAGTGACAATTCTAAACTTTGTCAAAGCACAAACCCTCTCATTTGTGGACACTTGCAACAGTTCTGTATGAAACATTGTGCTTCAGCAAACCTTCATGTGTGGGAGGAGTATATTTAAATTTATTATTTCAAATCTGCTTTTGCTGTCATTTTGTACCATTTGCATCTCACAATACTAGCAAAACGATCCACTGCTCCTGTTTATCTTCCAGGACTTAGTGGGATAGACTGTGTAAGCCTTCTCTTGGGGAACACCCACTTCCTCAGTAGTCTCGTTGACAAATCTGTTATTGCTATCATTCTTATGAGCAACTGACTGGTAGCATGCATAATGTTTGCCTAGTCTAGTTCTGAAGCAAGGAGGGAAGTTAATTTTTACCAGAGATAAGAGAAGTTAGTAAGTAGGATTGTAATAATCTTGCCAAAATCTGCTGTCCATGAGTTCAGACATCTAATATGAATTAGTTAGGCTCCTGATACAGTAAACAGAGAAAAAGATGCATTGACTGGGGGTGGTTCATTCGGTTCTTGGACAGGCAACAAAATTAGGCCCTTTCCAGAGAGCAATTCATCCTGACTTTATTTTATCCTTAATTTCACTGGGATTCAGAGCAACTAGTTAAAATTAGACATTATATTTTCACATGGCTGATGTCAAATGAGAAGAATCTTACTCTTGTTCACAGATCAAATAATTTTAAAGTACAAGTTGTTTTTATTAAAAAAATATAAATACCCATATATTTCTTACACAGTGGCACACACTTGTCTTTGGACTGGTTACAGAGACACTAAGAAATTTATTCTGAGAAACTTGGCTGTTGCAAGCACAAATTAGTTTCAAGTGGCCCACAGTTAATTTTTTAAAATCCTAAAATGCTTTGAGGTAGAAGATGCTACACATTTAAAAGATGTGTATGCACAGGGGAAACAGTCGCTTATGTGAGCGCAAGGGCACTTGTATGCATTTTTGGGCATACAGACTGCAATGATCAGGTGAAAGAAAATAAAAAAAACATCAGAGCAACAGTAAAATTACTTGGGGTAATCTGAAGTTGTTTAACTGACAATTATTAATGACACAAGTGTGTGAGAAGTTGTTTATATAATTTAGAAAAATAGGATGTCACCAAGCATCAGTGTCAAGTCAGAGCTTGTAGTCTGTGTTACATAGTAAAATCGATCCTTGGAACAGGGGAGATATTTTAAAAATTACAGTATATAACAGCTGCATGAAGCCAGTCTTTTTCAGGTGTAACATTCATATGGAATCATACTGTTGCCATCTACTGGCATCTGCTGAAAGCTCTTAAGACCTTACTCATCAAGTACCGTGGTCTCCACGGTTAACTTCTGAAGGACACTGTTAATCCATCTCAGAGAAACTCAAAACGGTCCTTTTGAACGCAAAAGTCTTTCTCTTTAGAGAGACTTGAGGATGGAGGGGAGAGCAGAAGGAGGGGTACAACTCCTACCTGTCAATGTTCATCTGCTTACAAACTGCTGAAAGCTTTAACTTCTACCTTCAAAAGCCCTAAAAGATAAAAATGTTGGCTGAATTAATTAAAAATTTGAGTACTGACAACTGTTGGAGTGTTTGAATTTCGGAGGCATGTATGAAAGACATCAAGGGTGATAAGAGAAAATATCATACTTCAAACTGCTCAGTGAAAACACAGCTATAACACAGTAATTGTTGTCATCGTCCTAAAAAAAATAAAGCCAAATTCACACAATTGTGCTTTCTGAGTGATGGCAGAATACAAGAGTAGAATATTTGTATTCCACAAGTACTTTGCTATACAGGTGTTTTGCTGCTGTCATTAACAGTTATCTGAACAGTAATAAAAAAAAGAAAATAACAGAATGGTCTATCTACTAAAGAAGATTTTTTTTATCGCCTTAAGTAATCATCTAATCTCAGCTGCCCTCAAATCTCTGCACGATCTATGACTATATGGAGATTTTACATACAACAGTGACCATCAGTTGCTCAGCTGTGCTGTATTCCCAGTCGGTCCTTCTGAAGAGCTGTTTCTGTAAACTGTCTCCATTACATACTTTTTGTGATCCTTTGACACCTTGTTCCCAAGAATGAAAATATCTTCCCTCTGAGCAATCATGGAGGGACATCTCGTGCAGAGAAAAGATGAGAAGAGGGATGAGGCTTGCTTTCTTCAAGTCGAGATGAATATCCCTGTTATTAGGGACTGTGGAGCTTTAAATGCTTATCTTTGTTACTGCCACTCTCTTACACTCTGATCTTTGGCATATGAGTAAAAGATGTCTTCTCTTTTTAGCTCTAAAATGTAGTTAATCTCACTTACCTATTTTCCAGGACTGAGTATGAGTGTTAATAAGGGTTTGACATTTGGACTATCTTAAATCTCTCACTCCAAGCAAAGATTTTTTTTTTCATGAGTGGAAAGCTGTGCATTAGCTTAGGATAGGCTTTGCTTAACTTGTGTTTTCAAATACAGATTTGTTACAGCTTCATTATTATGATTGTGTAGACACAAGTCCATTTTGTTAATGGGAAAGTAGTTATTGTTTTTTAATTTGTTGAACCGTGTGTTTTTGTTCTAGAAACAACCTAATATTTGCTTTTAAAGTATTATGTACAGAAAGAGGAGGCAATTGATTCAGATTCCAGTGCATTGTCTAAGGAGTTAAAATTAAAATGCTCTTGGGAAATTATAAAGCTTTATCACTTCTTCCAAATTACGGAGCTAGCTTAGAAACTCTTCACTCTTTGATTCTGAATAGCTCAGTATCCACTTTATGCTAATGTGAGTTTAGGAAAATCAATGCTAAATGACACCAGTTTAATGGAGTGTTAAACTAAATACCTTTCAAGATATTGGTTCTGCGAGGGAGATGCTAAGATCCTTCTGCTTCCATTTCAATCAAATTGTGGCACAAAAATTGCAGAAACTTTTGATTAACTAGCTTCTAACAGTTAGTTCAAATAAGGCATTAAAAAAGAATAGGTTTCATATTTCTTTGGGATTCTGACACCCAGAGGGCTCTAGAAATGACCAGCTATGGAATGGAAGAAATATTGGGGAGCAGTTAATGTCTAACCATAAAGTGACCATGTGTAAGTCACTGCAGAATGTGGTTTAGGCAAGGGCAGTAGGTGTTTTTTTGTTGTTCGTTCTTTTTTTCTTTTTTTTTTCCAAGGCACTCACTGTGATATTTTGTTATGACAAAACCAAGCAGCAGAGAGTAGTATTTTGATCTAGCTGTGCATCCTGCTTAGGTGGGCTTTTATTTGTTATTTTCCTAATGCTTAGATCTCTGCTTTGAACTGTGAAGAAAAGGCCAGAAACAGAAGTAGTTGTGTTTAACAAATAACCATGCTGCAAGAACTTCATACACTGAGGCCATATTTATGGATTCTAATGCTTTTCTTATTTTCAGGTGAGCGTCCTTACCAGTGTCCTTATTGTGACAAAGCTTTCAGTAAGAATGATGGATTGAAGATGCATATTCGCACCCACACAAGGGTAAGTGTAGCTTTGTTTTTGTGGTTACTTGAGGATTGTTTGTGAATCACATGTTGCAAAAATGAAATAATTACTGTTTGTGTAGAGATTAGACTACACCAACCAAGATATTTTATACTTATCAAAATAAGAGGCAAACATTTAAGCCATTAAGTGTTAAATTTTAATTGACTCCCTTTCTGACCTCCTGTTCTCTTCTGTGTTTTATTTCTTATATGTTGACATCATAGCAGTACTAACTTCTTCCTTTAACCTGTGGTTATTCATGGATATAAATTAAAGTTTGTGATTGTTTACTGAGTAAACAATTCTGTAAAGGCTTCACTATTCCTGAAACTTCTATATCCAGTGGTTTGATTCTTACTGTCTCCTTAAAATCCAGTAACTGTGAGGTTTTGTAGAGATTGTACTTTACTCACTGATGACAATCACTAAGCTGCAAAATGACTTAACTTTTATGTAACTGAAGGCAAAAGAAAAGGCAAATCACAGACGTCTTCAAGATTATTTTTGAACCATGAGTCTCTTGGCACAAAGGTGCCCTGTTTTAGGGAAAAGCTGTGTTATGTATGTATGCTTACTAGAGGAGAAAGGTGAGATCTTGGCCTTAGCCAGCCAGCAAAGAGGTGGAGAGCTGTCTACAAAAAGCCAGATTGAATTCCCTTGGTAAAGGGAGATCTCCAGTTGAAGTTAAGCTGGTCTAGCATTCCATATACTACCTGCCTCCGGCCTCCCCATCCATTGTAAGAAAACAACCAAAAATTTGGAAGTAAACTGTACTTTTAATAGCAATTCCTTGGAAGCTGTTACTGCTTACAGAAGTCAAGGTGGCCTTGAGGCCAACCTGAGAAAGATATATAGAGATAGATATATATATATATATGGAATCAGGAGGATGATATTTAAGTTAGTAGTCTCCATATGGAAATCTGTGTAGAGAATAGCTTTCTAATAAGTAACAATAAGATCAAAACTATTTGGTTAATTTTCTACCATTCTACTCAGGTCTGAAGAGTATTAACTGGAGGTCCTAGACAGAGCCTTAGCTTGTGTACCCCAAACTTTAGTTTAGAAGTAATCAGTAGTTTGTGCAATGCTTCCTGGTGGTTTGTTGGGATCAGGCTAGTCCTAGGTTATTAGTTGTTTCTCCTTCTTTCCAGCTGTTAAATCACTTTAAGAATTGCTATAAAATATTTTCTGTTGGCAGTGTCCCATATTACTGTTTTTACACAAGAAGAAATTTCATTACCATGAATGTTCTACATCGCTGTGAGTGGGAGGATTGGTAAAGAAGACCAGCTCTGAAACAGTGCAGGGTTTAATTTTTTCCTGATTTTTCATACAGTTTCAGTAAAAACAACAAATCCCTCAGTCTCTGTAGAAATAATATAGAGAAAAAAACCAGCAAGAATAGACCTTTAGAGCTTGTAATGATGTCTCTCTGAATACAGTGATTAACACCAAGTGATGATTTGTTCCAAAATGCACGCTCGTGAGTGAGGTTAGAGAACTTTACAAACATTATCTTCATTGCTTAAAAGCTGTAAATTAACTGATAGCAGTTACTTACAGCAGGATTGTATATTCTGCAGTCTTAGAAAATGCAGTACTTCAGTGGAGGAAAGCTGTGTATTTTTTCTTTATGACTGTGTATTTTTTTGATAGTTGTATACATCAGTCCTGATTACCCACACACTGTAGATAAATATTATGTTCATAATTAAAAAAAAAAAAGAATTGAAGTAGAGATTTTAAATTGCACTGAATGGAAAACTTATAGTTGCTTTTTTAGCTGAGTGTACTTTATTGAGATGTTTCTTGCTCTTAGCTATGCTTTGAAACGTTATTATCAACCTTAGCAGAGAATTTGCTATTTTCTTGTTGTTTGGCTGCTTGCTACTACCTCTTTTATGTAACTTGTTGCTTACATATATCATACATCATCATATTTTGCCTCTGTTATAGGTAAGTAAAAAAAAAAAAAATCTTGGAAATTTGCAGGCTGGCTCCAAAATGCTTCTGTAAAATTGGACTGAAAGGCAGATGGAGGACTTTAATATTGAAACAGGAGGAAAAAGAAAATAATTTAAACACTGCTTATGTATGACAGAAGAACAGTTTTTCTTCATCAACGACCTGGATGAAGAGTTAGAATGTACCCTCAGCAAGTTTGCTGACGACACCAAACTGGGAGGTGTGGTAGATACACCAGCAGGCTGTGCTGCCATTCAGCGTGACCTGGATAGGCTGG
>Ga0065711_1045983_pt1 | contig 13158 bp, 7 predicted proteins | sample Hoacrofraction12_FD_59098 | JGI IMG/M metagenome (GOLD analysis project Ga0065711, IMG submission 59098) | Hoatzin crop microbial communities from Cojedes, Venezuela - Epithelial fraction 12 v2 (version 2) | ecosystem: Host-associated > Birds > Digestive system > Esophagus > Crop | place... | reverse complement strand
AGGGCTCCGTCACCCTCAGAGGGAAGAAGTTCTTCCTCATGTTCAGACGGAACTTCCTGTGCCTCAGTTTGTGCCCATTGCCCCTTGTCCTGTCGCTGGGCACCACTGAAAAGAATTTGGCCCCATCCTCTTGACACCCACCCTGAAGATATTTATAAGAATTTATAAGGTCCCCTCTCAGCTTTCTCCAGGCTAAACAAGCCCAGCTCCCTCAGTCTTTCCTCGTAGGAGACATGCTCCAGTCCCCTCATCCTCACAGCCCCCCGCTGGACTCTCTCCAGTAGCTCTTCATCTTTCTTGAACTGGGGAGCCCAGACCTGGACACAGTACTCCAGATGGGGCCTCACTAGGGCAGAGTAGAGGGGAAGGAGAACCTCCCTCGACCTACTGATCGAGACTTGATTCTGAGACTTGGGATGAAACTGAAGACTTTTGCATGGTATTCAACTAATAATCTCAATTTTTTGCAAGGCAATACCATTCCAATGTACCTCCCAATGTTGACCACCATTAAGGCAGCAAATTCATTTCTGTTCTTCACTGTTATGCAGTTACATTGTATTTTATTAACTAGGAAATGGTTATGAGAACAAGAAGGAACTCTATAATAGGTAAGAATCAAAAAAGTGTACTTTCCAAAAGTTATCATAGACCAACTTCATCAGCCATCAATACTTTGAGGGTTGATCAGATACAAAGGGTTCATTGGTCAAATTAACATTCTAAAGCTGTGATCGTCCATGGTAATGTAACTTAAACCAAAATCTCCTGGGGAAAATGTCCTCATTTAAAATGATTTTCAGTGCTACTCCATCAACATGAGAGCCATTTCTTAATTTCATGCTAAGCTTGGTTATTGCCATCTGGAAATTCATCACTTCCATTCTTACTGATACGCAGCTAACTAGTTTTGTTCTAATACATCAGTTCTCATAGCCGATCTCACAGAGGCAACAAGCACCTGCTTGAGATTTCAAGTTTTGCTTGAACACTAATAGCATTCATCAGTCTGCTCCACAAACTTCTGAGGCCAACAAGAGAAATTAGGTCTTGGTCTTCCCCAGGGCACTTCACAGCCTGGCTAAATACCACGAATCAACACAGACAGAGAGAGCAGTGAGGTCATTTAAGCCAGGCTCGCTGGAAACTCAGCTCTGCTTACACCAATGAAAGAGAACAAGTTACTTGTAAGACTGAAGTAACTATTAAGGTGTAAGACTGAAAGCAAACTGGAGGTGACAAGGCTGGATGCTAGTGAGCAACAGCTGTTTCTGCCATACATATCCAAGATCACCTTTAATGGATTGGGGGGCAAAGCTAAAGAGCTTATATGGATGCTACAAACAATGAAAAAGGGTGTTTCTAAAAGGTAGTACAGATGGTAGGTGAATCTGGGTCAGAGCTGCATCATATGCTCCTAGTTAGAATCTACAAGGCAGAAGGCAGGAAAAATGATTCCTTACTGTAGGAAAGAAAATGAATGCTTTGTCTTTGCATAAACAAGTTATTAGGAATTGATGTTATTAGGAGAAAGCTGCATTTCAGAGATGGTTTTATACCATGTTTTTCACAATAAAAATTGTTTATTAACTGAACATAAACAACAAAACATAAAATCACAACAGAGCTGTAGCAGAATCTGCCTGAAGTTCTGACTGCTCATATGTTAGCGTCAATAGGTTACAAATCATGAAGGTAAATCCTCCCTTTCCTAGGTGGTAAAATGCTGAAAGACAGATGGGATAGTTCAGTGGCCTCTAACTGGCCTCCTGTCCTCATCATAGCACACAGTGCTTGGTTTTCTAGGGATGTTCACTATCAACAGTACTGTCTCCTGAAGAGTTGTCTATTTCTGTGTTTGCCCAGATGCCCTTCGTGCACTACCCTGCCTTTTCCAGGTGCTTCCCTCAGCCCGTCTGCTTGCTCGGCCTTGGCCTTCTGCTGGCATTTACTCTAGAGATCAAAACCACACATTCTCTGCCCAGTTTCACTCCTTACAGAGATGTCTCAGATCCTCAGCAGCTATTTAAGACGTTTCTCCGTAACAGCTATGCTATCCTGAACTCTTTTAAAGACACTCTACACAAAACTACTGTTTCAGTACAAGTCTCCATACCAACATCAATAAATTGTGCATGTGTTCTTCCTCCCTTTTGGTACCGGACGACGTTCCTACCTTACCTTACTAGCACTTGGGTGATCATAAAGCCTTTTCATACAGAGCCCTTGTACAATAACTGACATGTTCTGGATTAGAAGAGTGGGTAACAGAGCCAGTAACACAATGTATAACTCCACAGGCTATCAGCATGTTGCCCTGAGGCATGCCTTCAAGAGGCTTAAATTGCAAAGGAGTAAAAAATGGTGGTGTGGTGTCGGGGGAAGGAAAACATTGCATAAACACTGCTTAGTGCTGTTGCCCTGTTTGCAGCTACAGAAGAGTGATTGGTCGCTTAATGTTGTATACCTGAAGCAGCCCAAGTGAGTCAGCTGGATGCCAGTCATAGAATCATAGAACACTTTGGGCTGGGAGGGACCTTTAGAGGTCACCTAGTCAAGCCCCCTGCAGTGAGCAGGGACATGTTCAACTAGACCAGGTTGCTCAGAGCCCCGTCCAACCTGGCCTAGAATGTTTCCAGGGATGGGGCCTCCACCACCTCTCTGGGCAATCTGTTCCTGTGTTTCATCACCCTCATAGTAAAGAATTTCTTTCCTATATCTAGTCTAAACCTACCCTCCCTTAGTTTAAAACCATTTCTCCTTGTCCTGTCACAACAGGCCTTGATAAAAAGATTTTCCCCGTCTTTCTTATAGGCCCCCTTCAGGTACTGAAAGGCCACCATCAGGTCTCCCTGTAGCCTTCTCTTTCCAGGCTGAACAGCCCCAGCTCTCTCAGCCTGTCCTCATAGGAGATGTGCTCCAGCCCTTGGATCATCTTTGTGGCTCTCCTCTGGACTCGCTCCAACAGGTCCACATCCTTCTTGTGCTGAGGGCTGCAGAGCTGGATGCAGGACTCCAGGTGGGGTCTCATTAGAGTGTAGCAAAGGGGCAGGATCACCTCCCTCAACCTGCTGGCCACACTTCTCTTGATGCAGCTCAGGATATAGTTGGTCTTCTGGGCTGCGAGGGCACATCGGTGGCTCATGTCTAGCTTTTCATCCACCCGTATCCCCAAGTCCTTCTCAGCAGGGCTGCTCTCAATCCCTTCATCCCCCAGCCTGTACTGACAGCAGGGGTTGCCCCGACCCAGATAAAGGACCTTGCACTTGGCCTTGTTGAACCTCATGAGGTTCACATGGGCCCACTTCTTGAGCTTGTCCAGGTCCCTCTGGATGGCATCCTGTCCTTATGGTGTGTCAGCTGTACCACTCAGCTTGGTGTCATCTGCAAACTTGCTGAGGGCGCACTTGATCTCAGTCTCTAAGTCATTGATGAAAACAGCAGTGGTTCCAGTATGGACCCCTGAGGGACACCACTTGTCACCAGCGTCCATTTGGACATAGAGCTGTTGACCACTACCCCTTGGCTGCGATCTTCCAACCAATTCCTTAGCCACCAAACAGTCCACCCATCGAATCCATATTTCTCCAATTTAGAGAGAAGGATGTTGTGAGGGACTGTGTCAAAGGCTTTACAGAAGCCCAGATAGATCATATACACAGCTCTTCCCTTTTCCACTGATCTAGTATGGCATCAGAGAAAGCCACAAGATTGGGCAGGCAGCACTTGCCCTTGGTGAAGCCATGCTGGCTGTCTCGAATCACCTCCCTGTCCTCCATGTGCCTTAGCATAGCTTCTAGGAGGACCTGTTCCATGATCTTCCCAGGCACAGAGATGAGGCTGACAGATCAGTAGTTCCCAGGGTCCTCCATCGTACCCATCTTAAAAATGGGCACAATGTTTTCCTTCTCTCAGTCATCAGGGACTTTGCCTGACTCCATGACCTTTCAAATATCATGGAGAGTGGCTTGGCAACGACATCAGCCAGTTCCCTCAGGACTCTGGGATGCATCTCATCAGGTCCCAGGGCTCTGGGATGTATCTCATCAGGTCCCAGCCCTGCATTTTTTTCTCAGCTATGCACTCCCATTAACTCTGTGGCACACGTCTGACCACGGCATGAACCATTTCATCCTGCCAGACTAGCAGAAAAACAGAACACCTTACTTTCTAAGAGCACATCTTCATCTCCAATTTCAGCTATTCTCCACTCAGCCTTCATGAGAGATCTCCAGTGCCAGGGTGGTCACAGTGCTGGTCAACCTCACCTTGGCACCCATGTTCAGTTTTGTTCCCATCTGCTCCAAACTTTGTAAATTATCCCAGCCCAGGGTATTGTTTCAGTCATCCCTGGAAACTCTTCTTGACTTTTTAATGCAGGTGCAGGGAACAAAATAACAGGGAGCAACTTTGAAGCTTGCTCTCCTCCATGCCTCGGGACTAGAGATGCCCACTCATCCCACCATCTTTATGGGACTGCCTTACAACAGTGCCAGAGATTGCACATACTGGGCATGTTTGAGCTCCTTCAGCGGCACATCTAGCACCAGGCAATGGGAAGAGACTTGACCTAAATCTGCCTTTAGAACACAATGGACTCGCTGCATCTGAGGCACAGATGTTTCAGGGCAATGTGGGAGCACGGCGCATTCATCACATCAGCCTGCTTTTAGCCCAGCGCTTCATCAAACTACATGGGCACTGAGGCAGCCTGTATTCCTACAGTCCTCCCAAGACGCTTTCTTTTCTTGCTCACTTGCTTGTTTGTTTACTTCGAAGCAGCCCTGGTTCCTCTTCTTTGTTTCTCCATTCATGCTTCCAGATACGCCAAGAATTCTTCATTTCAGTGTTTACATTGCCAGGATACGTTTCCTCACTCTGAAGAGAGTCTAGGATCCCTGGAATACTGCAGATGTGAACACAGGAGTAACAAAGCATGGTGACTTAAGTATTGTGTGATTCCAGCTGCATTAACTTCACATGAATTATAATAGCAAGCGGGCAAAACTGGCTGTGTACCAGCATTGAAATGGTGAATGACATCAGGAGAAATGAACGGCACGCCGACAAACTAATTCTGGTGTAAGGCTATCTCAGTCTGGGAGAAGAGCAAGACTGCCTAAGGTGGGAGAGTTGTTCTGCGTACAAACTTCCCACTGAAAATATGAAGTATTTCTAGAAGACAGTTATTCTGCTCCCAGGCTAGATTAGTTTGAAATAAAAAGGCAAATGTAATGAATATATATATATATGTATGTATTTCAAGTCCAATTGTGTATGGAATTGAAATACCTTACACACTAAAATAAAACATTATTCACAGAAAACTCTGGTTTTTAAAGAAGGTCATAAGAAAATTTAGTTCGTTCAGTTAAAGACAGAGGTCCAAATAAGACCATAAAATATGGCTTCTTCAGTTCACTGATAAATTTCTCTGCATTTAAATTTACTCAGAGTCAAAAAAGGAAATTCAATGCCCGCTGATGTAACTGCATTATTTTTTCAAATTATACAATGTGGCAATTTAATTTTTAAAAATTAGTACTGTACAAGATCTACACAAATGCCACAAAGCACTATCAAACACACAAACTTTAAAGACAAAAAAAAAATGCATTTGTTCCTTTAGTCATAGTATCCTTGACTGCTACATCTAACAACATTAGGAAACAGTGTCAGACAGAAGTGTATTTTTAATTTCATCTGTCTTCATTAGCCCCTTTCTTCAAATGCCTCTTATTACTCTGAGGTGTGCCAGGCATAATTTGTTCCTTCAAACTTTTGACAATTTTTTTTAGCCAATACCTATGTAAAAAGTTGCAATTACAGAGAGAACTGATAGCACTGTACATCAACACTGCCACCATTTGCTATCAGGAAGACCCCATTTTCAGTTGCTTCGAACTTTGCCAAACTTTATATGCAATGACATTTTTTATTGTTCAATGTCTCTCCCATATGAAATTTTCAGGGGAACATGGCTAAAGACTTTTTGGGAAAAATTAGGCTAGGGAAACATATTGTGTGCCCATAAATCTGGAAAAGATTACTACATGTGAATGGCTTAGAAGACAGAGAGAGGGCTAAGAAAACACAAAGGGCAACTGAGACTGTTAAACAGCCTGGGTCTGCCTGGAGAAGGACATTTGGACTGGGAACCAGGAAAAGCAGAACTAAGAGGCTGATACATAGGCATAAAACATTGGAATTAATTGCTTCCACGTGTTGCCAGTTGTATGGTAGTGGCATGGACTGCAAATGGCTACTGCAAGCAACAGAGGATCCAGTTCTTCTAACCCACTGCCAGTCCCTGTGCTGTACTGCTATCTAGCTTTCAAGTAATGTCAGTAGTCACACACTGTCAGCCTGGGATCTGTCATTTTAACCTTGACCATTGGTCTCCTGGGTACCTCTGCTTCCAATTTTACTGTGCTGTAGCTTCCTGTGCCTCTAAAGACTGCTGGCAAACACCACCATCTTCAGTCTTTACACCAGCGAATGTTTCGGGGAATTTCCAACAGTATCACAGTGTAGCTAACATTGCTCTGTTTCCACAAAGTTATAGAACCACTGACACCCTTAGGATTTCCTTCGATCTTCCTTCGGTTTCCCCACAAATACTACCTTCCCTTTCATCCTTTGTTTTAGACACAAGCACTGCCTGGCATTCCCCAAAGAGTTCCTATCATTGAATATCACAATATTCTACTGCCTCTTCCCCTTCTTCTCCTTTCCTTGCAACAAGAACATTACTGGCAATAATTTCAACATCTCAGAGTTCCCTTAGTGCCTGGTTCAATTTCCTCTGAAACATCCCAAATGCCAGGCTAACTCCAAAGACACTCTTATTTAGTGACATCTTCTGACAAATAACAAAAAGGTCTCGGTACAGCCCAACTATCTGTGTGCTGGAATTGTATTTCTGGATACACAGGCGAAAAAGAGGAAAAAAAAAAAAAAGAAAAAAAAAAGAAGAAAAACACACACACACCCCCTTCTCTTTCAGCCTGGACCAATCAGTTGCTATATCTTTGATTTTTGATGAGAACTGGAAGTCACTATTCATTCACGACTCACTCTGTGTTAACTGGTTTATTGAAACATACAGGTCTTCTAAGATTTTCTGTCCTCTTACAGGCATTACTAAAAGAAGTAGCTCATTCAGTCATTCTAATAGCTCATCTAGTGATTTGATCTTGTGGGAAAGCTGCCTTCATTATTTTCATCCAGGTAAATACAAATCAGATAAATTCCACAGACACACAAACTGCAACAGTTTCACTGTACGAGTTACATATCTCACAAATCATCCTGTTTCCCCTTGGAGAACTGTAAGTTTCCACAGGCAGAGCACAGATACCAGAAGACTTTCAGTTCAGGATTCTTCTTTGCTTCGTGGCTTCAATTAAGAGAAAATTAAAACAGCCTTTCTCTGCTGTTTTGTTCTGTCTGTGATTAGGACATTTGCTAAATACCTTTTTCAGCTGTTGAACTGGAATGATCATTATTTCTGACCACCGTATATTACAGTCCTCTTTGCTTGTTTTAACCAGTTAAATATTTCAACTTCTCTTTTTAAATCTACTATACTCACCTTTGTGCAAGCTCAGCTGTAGAATGCCCTTTATCTGGAAAGAAAACCTTCTGCGTGAGGCCTTGCTGTCCTACTGTTTTATCTCCTCCTTAATCATACTCCTTGCTATTGCCCTCCTTTTATCACTGCTATAGTATTTCGTATTTCATCAACCAAAAGTATTCCACACTTGTAAAATTAAATTGTTTACTCAAGAAGCTATTGATGAGCAATTTTGCAAAGTGCCAACAACATTAAAGCTCTATACACACAGATTTGGCCAGATGCTACCTTTCCCCAGCATTCTTTCTCCACACTCAAAAACCTACTAACTTGCCTTAGTGAATTCCTTGGATGTCTGTTCCCATTTCTCAAATGCAAACAGCCACTGTGCAGACATTTCCTATATGCCACTGTATGTTTAAGTCATTAAATCCAGCTCCTTGCTCATTGCCAGAAAACCACCTATAATTGGTTGAAAGTCAGGCAATGCTGTGTCCCTTCTCATACAGAGTTTTGCAGATTCTTTTCCACAACAGGCATCATATTCTTATACATTCATATTTAATCTATGCATTGATATAACATATATTAAATATAAATAAATTATACATTATGTAGAATTCACGTTTTGATAGGAATTGTACTGTTTTCAGTAATAACCCCTGCAAAAATCTCAGGCAATTCACTTTCAGTTCATACAATCTTTATCACCTTTCACCTAAAGTTGCAAAATCTATAATTCTAAGCTAATTAAAGGTCAACTCACATGCTGGCACAAACAATGATGGTTATCACTTTTGCCTGAATGTTGAATTATTTGCAACTCGTTTCCATTTGTTGAACTCCATGTCAGCTTTGTCTTTGGCCATACACATCGCAATTCCCTCCTACCAGAAGGTTCTCTTCTGGCTCATGGTCAGCTGGGACACTCTCATATGCTGGTAGGACCAGCTCAGTCCAAGTATTCCCCTCCAGTGAGTGCCATATGCAGCGCTTAACTCCTACTTCAAATAACTTGGCTGTCAAGGCGTACAAAATTAATTCTAAGCGCAGGAGAAGAAATATACTCTCTGAAGTTGAAAAGCTTGCCAAAGGGAAAAGTAGCATTAATAAGGAAATTGTAATGCTCATTTACTGCATGGAACTTTTGAATTTCTTTCTTGAAGTTCTGTAATAGCATACCCAGTGTGAACCCAAAGGGCAGGTGGATGAAAGAGTCAGAAACACTGGGCTAACACAAAAGGGATTTTTACTATTTGCCAGTAACAAGCGCTAATGCCGTCCTTCACTACCCCTGCGCAGCCTGCGGGCACCTCCCAAATCAGATGCTCTCTTTCTATCGGTAATTTCCAGAGTTCTGCAAGTCACATATACTCAAAAATGACAAAAAGCCATCTGCCCACAGCCACGTCAGTGACAACAGCAGCTTCCATAGAGGACAATCATCACTGGCACTCGTCTGCACATCTCGTGATTTGAGTTTGGTTTTGATGTGTGCAGTCAGGAGGATGGTTTACTTTGAAGAATTCCTCTGTTCTGTCTGTAAAGTTACATCTAGAAAGTTTACCATGATTGAGGAATAAGAGTTGATCTTCCTGGAGCTATTGGCATAAAACCAACAGAAAGCAGAGAAAACATCAACCACAACTATGGTGCTACAATATAGGTCAGTGTGTGGAGCCATATAACTTGGGACAATTCGGACTCTTGTTACAATTGCGAAGGAGAACCTTAAGAATTTTACACACATTAAGAACCCCACAGATTTCTTTAAGATAACCACATTAAGGTCTATATCTTAGCAACAGACCATTTATATTTATCTAATAGAAGAGTCTGTAAGTGCACCAGATAGAAATTCAAATAGGAAGGTGGAAGGAACACCAAATCCTAAAAAGCAAAGGCAAGAAGCTAAGCAGGAGGGGAAACCACATTTAAATTCTTCCCTTTGAAAGTGAAGCTCGGATTTAACCGAGTTTATAGGGACTAAATAAAGGGGGAAGAATTTCTGGAACAGCAAAGACATGGAAATATGAGTATCATGAAAAGAAGAGTGAGAGAAAGAGAGAAAAATATGGTAGCATATTTAGAGTATTTTTCCTCCCAAGACTGGTAACAGAAAGATTTGTGCCAGATAGTCTATAATGAATGGCATGCCAGAATTATAAATACGAATATAAAAAGCAAAGGGGAGACACAACCACATAAAAATATTCAAGAAAAAAAAACTTAATTAAAATCAAAAAGGACTGACAACATCTTACAATTTGGATAAAACTGTCAGGTTGCACTTAATGTAACCTGGGTATACACTTAACTATGTGTATGTGCCTAACCTTCTATACTTTGAATATTCTTACTATATTAATTTGTGGCAAAACTTGAGCTCTAAGATTATCCAGAGGATGTCTTAAAAAGCAAAGACAAAGGATTTTTCGATTTTGTCAGGAGGCAAAAGAGATACAGAAGTTATGCAGCTATACAAACATATAGAAAATAGTGTGGAAAAAAAAAGCATGAACAGACTTTTGCTGAATATAGCTATTAAATATTTTTTGCTATTAAATATATTTTCATTTCCTTAACTGCAAGGTTTTTATTGATAGCATTAAAACCATTCAGGAGTAGTTTTATTTGTGAATCAAAATGATTATACACACATCAAATATCCATCATTTCAGGTCTTACTTGAAATCAGCATGTTATCAACCTCTGGGAAAACAGAATAATTAATCCAGTTGACATAAAATTGCTTTCCAAAACATTCAGAAGTGAGACAACAAATACATGTTTTTCTTCCCTTTTCCAGAGGGAAAACAAAAAAAAGAAGCTTACTGGTAAACAGATGCACCTGAAAATAGTCTGAAACTGGGCAGCTTTAAGCTTTCAAGTTATTCACACTTTGCAAATAAAATTTTAGCACACCAGAGGAATGAGGAGAGAAATGACGGGTCTACCTTGCTATAGACTTTCACATCAAGATATTTACTGTCATCCTATCGCTGTCAAATCTGATTATAAACCAGGGATCAGCAAGCAGGAGATTAAAGGCTCATCTGAGAAGATGGAATAAATGAAATTGATGAAAACTGCCCATACTGTGTCAGTTTTACAGGAACAGCCACCCAGACTGAGGGACTATTGGAATTACAGAACTGAGTGCTCTTAGTCTCTGTCTGGCTTTGAAATGTAAATGAAAACTGCTGGAATTGTTGAACAGCAAGTGCTAACTTTTTTTATATATATTGTGAGAGTCTCCTCACATTAAGGAGCTCTGTGGAGCACAGGATCAGCATTATATTAAATGGAGATCTCTGCTGATCCTTGGGCTTTCTCAGTTCTTACTGGGGAATTTTTTCTTCATAGGCATTATACGCATTCAATTGCTGTTCTGTAAGAGAAGGAAGTATTTATTGCTGGGGGTTCTGTTAGGCATGTTGCTACATGAGCACTAAGGTCATTTGAGTCATCATCTACCTAAAGCTGTTTTAGAGAAGCCGCAGCCCAAAAAGCAGTAGTGGCTAGCTGTAAAAGCAGTAACAAAGGCCTAGAAATCGAGGTTTGTGTACATAATCTCTATCGGATGGATGCTTGAAGGGTTAAAGAGCTAGATTTTATTGCTCAAGAAGAAAAACAAGTACAGGGGTGTTTTAAGTTGCCTTTTCCACTGCCACCTAACTAAATAAATGACAGTCTGCTCTTCCGCTTGCCATGATGCGATGCTCTAATTTTACAGTTTAACACCCAACTACGTTTCGAAGATGAGATGATACAGGTTGGAAATGGGTATCCTTCAATCGCCTGATACTCTGTAAGACCATAATCATTCTGAGCACATAGAAATATATTACAGAACGGCAAGTAGTCTCAACCTCTATAAGCAAAGTGACATGTTTGAAGTCTCCCCTTTCAAGAGCAACATCTCAGAGAGGAGGCAGACACACACAGAGGCACCCCACAAAGTACCTAATGCTAATTTGGGAGCTACGTGGGCCCAAATCTGTGCTGTTCCTTCATGTACAAGAGCAGGTGCAAGCACATTCAGGGCACTGTCTCCTATAGTATGCAACGAAGAGTCTCTCCCAGAAATGTGCTGGGTGTAGGAGTAGTGGATCATCAGGACAGAGCAAGTTTAATTTCATTCTCTGTGAACTGCAAATGCAATTTCTCTTGCTGCATCCTGGGAAAAGTACAGCAGCAGAACTATCCTCCCACGGTGGATTTACTAAAGTGATTTTTCAAAAATGAATGGAAAGAGAGAAAAAGAAATCCTATGCAGAATAAAACTCCGCTGCTTATGCATTTTTTCAATTATACCATCTAAAATGTAAGTTCCACTCTGACATTTTAAAAGAATTTATTTTCTTTCAATTATCAGTAAAGATAAAAAAGATATTTTTGGGGGAAAAAAAAAATTTGCTAGACAGAAAGCCAGAATAATCACTTTCCCTGTCCTTCCCATCCTCCCACTTTTTCCTTTATGGGTTTTTTTTTGCTTTTACTGCCTACATTCTTCACCTGAAGTCAAACTCTCTGTTTATGGAATCACAGTGGTTGCTGTGGAGGTGATTACGATGTACAAAGCCAAAAGCGATGAGTTCAAATTTGGAATGAGCAGCACTATCTCATGAAATCTCTCTAAAGTAGTAGTAGCTTAAAAAAAAAAAGTAAAAAAGAAGAAAAAAAACCAAACAAAAAAAACCAAAAAACAGAGCACATACATTGAAAACAAGTAAATTAACTCCTTAAATGACTGTTTCCCATCGACTTGCATTATCATCACTGTTTTCAGATATGTTACTCCACTGGTTGTAGAGACTAAGTGCTAAACTCTACATATGGAAACAAGCATACAACATGAACCGACAGTGCTAACACAGATGGCAGCAGAGTTCCTAGCCATGCTCTTTAGTAGTGCCGGCTGTGATTGCTATCTTCTTCTGTAGCAAAAACATACAAACAACAAATCGTGGTAGCAGACATGCACTATTCCATGCTGCTCTGACAATGAAAGCACTATATGTGGCCCTTCACACAGCACATTTATCTCCACCACATTCAAGACTCAATCTACTGTGACCAGAGGACACAAATTCCTCAAAATGCTATTAGTTCATTTTAATTCCTTCTGCTACTTGGATTGGTTTCATGCACACCTTCTTGCACACAGGCAGGTTTAAAAATATAACTGTTGAAGTACGGGTGTTCATTCTCAAGTAACATGTTAAAGACTATGAACAGGAGAAATCTGTCTTTCCATTTGCATCACAAAGTCAGCCACTGACAAATTTTCTTACTTTGGTAAGCAGTCCTTATTTTTTCCCTACATTAGGAAAATCGTAAGTGACTTAAATTAACTGAAATAGTTTCTAAACCATGTGTTGCCCCTAACTTAGACACCTGAAGCATTACTAGGAGCGTAAAGTCCAAGGAAAACCATTCAACAAAGATTTTTGAATCAGACCTGTACTGATAGAAATGCTTACCCATCTACCTGTTAAAAGCAAAACCTGCAAGGAGCAGTGGGACAAAGATAAAATCAAATATCAGATTTAAAAAAAAAAAAAAAAAAAAAAAAAAAA
>Ga0065711_1045982_pt1 | contig 13158 bp, 12 predicted proteins | sample Hoacrofraction12_FD_59098 | JGI IMG/M metagenome (GOLD analysis project Ga0065711, IMG submission 59098) | Hoatzin crop microbial communities from Cojedes, Venezuela - Epithelial fraction 12 v2 (version 2) | ecosystem: Host-associated > Birds > Digestive system > Esophagus > Crop | place... | reverse complement strand
AACCTGATCTAGTTAGTGGTGTCCCTGCTCGCTGCGGGGGGGTTGGACTAGATGACCTCTAGGGGTCCCTTCCAACCCAAAACTTTCTATGATTCTATGATTCTATGATTGAGGGCGGCAGGAGAACATTACAGGGGACAGGTCTGCCGTGCTCAGCCCAGGCTATGGAGAGCCCTTTCTACAGATGACCGTGGTGGGCTTCCCTGAGACCTGCCACCCACCTTGTAGAGTGAACCTGTGGGGCCTGCAGAGGAATGGGAACTATACTGTTCATCAGAAATAGGCATTTTATGATTTTGAGGTCAGAAAATAAAGAAACTGAAGGAAAATCGCATTTAAAAGCTTTCTATAGTGCTTTCTGCTTGGAGCCCTAAAATCTTGAAGCAATGCCGTCAAAGCTTTTCTGAATGACTTGATGAAGGTTTTTTTTTTGTTTTGGTTGCTGCACTCTTGGGACTCATTGGAGTGGCAGGATTAAAATTAATTAGAGGCTGTTTGGAGGGGGCTTTGGAAGATAGCCTCGGGCTATACTTCAGTCTGGTTGTTAGAAGCAATATCATCACCGCCTCCTCTTCCAGTGAACAGACCTTCGCTGGTGCGGCTGGGGGGAGCCACAGAACATCCAACACAGACATCAGAGCAAAGACTTCCTCCCAAAGAGATTACTTACCACAAAACCAGTGGATCTACCTGCTGACAACCCCAGAAATATGTCTTGTTTCATTTTATGGTTTCTAAAAGAGGCTGCTTTATAAAGCTCTCCAGAATCTTGATGAAATATCCATGCGAGGATGTTCATTTTCCTCCCTCCTTACCATGAATTATGTTGATTAGCATGTCTGGGAAGAGATGAGAGAAAAAGCTCTGTTTCAGCAGCTGTATTTTTTCTTTGTTTTGTTTTACTCTGCTTTGCAAAGAATGGGTAGACATACCAGTGAGTGAAGAAAACTGACAAATAACCATTTCAAGCCCACGTGTCAGCTTGGCTTTGAACTTTCCTCATTGAGGAGGGTCAGTTGCAGAACTGATAAAATGATACATCTCAAAATTTGTGTCTAGTTTTCATATGGTTGATGCATTTGGAGACTAGCAGATAAACCTTTGTAGTTAATCCCTCTGCTACATGGAGGTTAATGCTTCGCTGATCAGTATTCCTACATACATCTAGTTAGTAGAATGTAAGAATTTAAATTTTTAGGATTAATTTTAACTTGCAGTCAAGTCCTGTTGACTTTGTAAGAGCTGGCATTTCATACACAGGTGCTTTGTATTACAGTGTCTCAAAGTAATGTGAGACAAAATCTGGCTTTCCTATGACAGTAGTAAGTAGAAGTAGCTGAAAATTTTCAATATTAATAGTTAACAGTGGTAACAATTTTTAAAAACTGGTATACAAATCCTTCTAGAGGTACAGCCAAAAGTAATTTCATTTCTCCCACTCTCATTTTTTTTCCGATTTCCTTTTCCATGCCAGTAGTACCGACTTATCAAAATTGCTTAAATATGCAAGAAGAAATAGCAGAGTTTAGTATGGTTTTTTCTACTGCATATGCTGTGCCCCTTAGAAGAAAGTAAACAAATTCACACAAGGCTACACAATTTGGTGCATCTGTTCTCTCTTCTTAATGAATCAACCCAGAACTGGGATTATTTTTCTCTGTGCTTAGCTCTAGCAATGTCTAGAAGAGCTGTATCTTCACGGCATTCTCAGAATACTAACACTGACTTAGAAATGTATTTTTGTTCATATTTCTGATAACAGAGGCAGTAATTGTGTTGTTTTCATTCAGCATCTTAGGATTATTACAATATTAATTGTGAATATTTAGTGCTAAAAAACTGAAAATAACAAAATAGCTAACCTTCCAGAAGCAGGAATAATTCTGCTCAGAGTGTGATTAATGAGTCCTTAATTGAAAGCTTAGTAAAAATATCAATATATAATAAAAGAACAAGCAGCAAATTCTATTTAAACATACTAAGTCTTGTGACTTACATTAGGATTTACAGGTTTTCTGACTCAACAGTCTAAAAATGTGGATGGCAGGCGTTCAAAGTTGCATGTTCCTGGGATCGTGATAGCAAAACTTCATCATTTTCCACTTTAGACTCTAATGGAGTTTTTGAAGAGTAAGTGATATTAGGGCAGAAGCATCTGTGGAGATGAGCTACTCTACAAATTTTAAATACGATAAGTAGCCTTTCTAAATTTTCCCAAGCCAACAAATAATTGCTTAAGGGGTAAAGAACATAATTCAGAGCTACAGGACACAGCACTTGATCCTAGAAAGAAACAGAGGAGACTTTGGAGTCCTGGTTGGCAGCCAGATGAGTAATTCTCTGAAGCAGGACCTGTCTCCGAGCTGGCTCGTAAGCAGGGGCTCAGGACCTGAGTTGTGGGAACAATTCTGCATCCAAGTGGGAGGCCAGCGATGGCCGGGAGCGAGATGCTGAGATGCTCTGCACCGGCTGCAGAGGCAACCCAGGGCTGTGCATGTATGTCAGCGTGCAGTCGCCGTGAGCTCAGGAACTCCCCGATCCAGGGTGACTTGGCCTGTTTGGTTAATGTGAGCATAACTCTTCTGCAGGAGGATAAAAGCAAGGAGCAGAGCCAGAAAAAATGCCAGGGAAGAAGCCTGGACTTGGCACACAGAGGGAGTCTGCACACGCTGAGCGTGATCTCCAGCTTCCCGGGAGCTGGCCAGGCTGCGCTCTCCTGGTGGGCACCTTCCAGCCGCCGATGGTTAACCTTTCAGCCAGTACTGTCCTTCCCACCCACCGCGCTCCAGGGGAAAAACAGTGTTTATTTCTCCAGCTATTTTCCTTAAATAAGTTTGAGATATTAGGAGATTTAGTTTAGACTGGCACCATAACCGAGCCCTTGCATCCAGAGCCCTTCCTGCTCCCCTATCTCACCCTCTTCCTCTGGCACACCAAAAGCAAACAGAATTCATTATCTCATCTCAGCATTGCAGCTTTTTAAGTTCAATGTCAATAGCTAGTTAGGAAAGGGCAGGCAGGTCAGGGATTAGGACTCCGAACTGTCCTTGACGTTTCTCTGTAGGATGATCTGCTGTTTGCATCAGCCAAGTGAAAAAAAATTCCTTCTTCTCTATCCTGGGAATGATCAGGACGGGAAAATGTCAGTTTAGGGGCTGACAGAGCTCTGATAAGAATGATACAGAAATGCCAGTGAGAGAGAGAGAGAGGGACAGAGACATAAATATTGTCATTCTAAGTTTAAAATTTCATTTTTAAGTATATTTGTTAGTGCATGTTCTGTTTTCTTCCAGTGTTTCAGTTCGTAGCCTCCTTTTTCAAGCAGTTTCATTTTAAGAAAGTCTGAATCTATTTTTATTTGATTTGATTTTACAAGTTCTGGAAAGGTCATCCTGCCTGGCCTGGAAGCTGCAAATGCACTCACTCCCACAGAATTAGTTATAAGCATGAAAATAGTTTCCACTTTCAAAAGTAGCTATACATTCTCTGGAGTTACCAACTTGGGCTGAATTCTCAGACTTCATCTAACAGGACGGAAACAAAGCATTTAGATGAAAATATTTTTGAAGTGTGATGACCTCTGAACACAAATTAAATACCTACTTTATGAAAATTACTCTGCTGGTAATGACTTTTTTTAAGTTTCCATGCCCTTATTATAAATTTTTTAAGCGAAAACTTATCGTATTTATTATTCATACTGGGGTCAGTGTTTCATCCAAATAATCTCATCTACCCACAAAGATACCCTTTCTGTATAAGATATGTCTTTTATTAATATGTTCTCTTCGTAAAGATGTTCCATTAAGATTTCTCTCCTGCATAGTTGTTTTGCTTATGAGGGACGTGATTGTTTTCAAAGCTATGGAAGACATTTGGGTTTTAAATTGGAGAAAGGATTATGCTGTTAGGCAAGGAGGAACGTGGGTTTCTGTAAAACAGTCTTTATTTCTTAATTTTTAATGCACCTGTCTACACAGTTTTGTAGTTACTTGTGGGACAGCCTGAAGGAGAGGCAAAATGAATTCTCCTAATTCACTTTCTTTTTATAACCTAGTAAAGTACCAAATGTCATCGAATTGTGGTCTCTGGGCTCTGGCAGTTTTTTCAGTGGTGGTACAGAAAGGTTACGTTTCACTTGGGTGCAGCTTTTCCATTTATCGGTTCAATCCCAGTAAAGGGAACTAGGAAGCATTCGTTACATCTCAGAGTTCGTTTTCCTTGTAACCACTGGCTGTGCTTTTCCTGGTATTGCAGAATCACGGATATAAAAAGCACCGTCACAGTGGCAGTGGAGGCAGTCTGTGTGAAGCATCTGACTGCCCAAAGAGATACTGCTATTTAAAGTAAAGTTAAAAAAAAAATCATATTTTAAACCTACATTTGTGTCTGCTGGCATGAAATGCCACAGGACTTCAGGTTGTTGCCTCGTTGGGTTGTAGCCAGCTCAGCCACTGTCCAGGTATCTGAGCAGGTGTTGCCAGAGCTTGATGCGCTTACCAGAAACCAGCCCATTCAAACTGGAGCATCGAATCTGCAACAACTGCATTTATTCTCTCTGCCTGGTATCGAAATAATACTGCGTGTTCCTCCCTGTCCCCTCTCTTTTTAACAATCCGTTTGTTTAAATATCAAAATGCAGTTTTCCTTGGAGAAAAATCACAAAACCTCAAAATGTCACAAAATTGTCATTTTTTCCAGATAGTAGTAGTTATTTTTCAAAATAGTGACTTCTGCTATAGCTCACTGACAAGAATAATTGAACTACCCAGGTGGTTTTTCCTGTAGGGCCAGGCTGTTAAGGCAGGCAGCATCGCTACCCTCCTCCCCTTCTGCGTTGCCTGTGCCCAAGGGGAAGCCTAAACGTAACACGCAGCTTTGAGCCCTGCATACTGGCTCCACAGAAGCACCAAGCCCAAGCCTGCAGCAGAGTCCCATGTCCATGTCAGGTGCAGGGTGCCAGGCGTACCTGCCCGTGATGCCTGCGAAGGGCTGACTTTGGCATCTCCTGGCTCAGCCCGCTGCGAAGCTTGGGGATCCTTTCCCATTCACTGCGTTTGAGACTCGGATGAGTAACTTGGCCTCTTGAATTCCTATCTTGAAGCTCAGGGTTTAAACACTGGTTTGGGTCTGACCCCTACAATGCATGTGTTAGGCACGTAAGGGAAGAAATGGCAGGAGAGACCTGAATGGGGCAGAGTTTGCCCAAGGCCATGCGACAGGTCAGTGGCAGGATCAGAAGGACCAGTCTGAGCTCTCTCCTGATGAGCCTGCGACATCCCATCAGATCACGTTGCCTCGCGGCAGTGCGCGCGTGTATCTTTCTGTACAAAGCTATTAATCCCCCCAGCTCAGACCGACATCTCCATTAAACTAAAAACAATCTCCCGTTGGCCCGTCTTGCCGATGCAAACCACTTTCTCTTGGGGGAGTTTCTATTCTTGGGCTTCTCACAGGAAAAGGTGCACCTTGCTGTACTATACCTTGCCACGAGCAGCTCAATTTAGCACTGTCGTAGCCTTCTGTGCGAGATACCCATTGTTCCATGGTACCTCTTCCCTGACATCTCTTTCTTCTTGTTTTTGCTCAATAAGAATAAAATTTTACAAAGCTTTCAGCTGGATCCCCAGTCAGGAAGAAATGAACAGGCTGCCCTTTAGTTTATGTCTCCTCTTAGGAAACTGTAACGAACATACCTGCTTCAAAACTGGTTTTTTATCCAAAGACAAGTGCATGCACTGCAAACAATCCCGAGGAAGCTCAGCTGGGTGCAGGAAGAGTCGTTTCTATCGACGTGAGTGTAGCTTCCTTTTTAAAAGCCTTGGTGTTATTTATACCTAGAGACAGTATACGGCGTGTGACCAGAAGCACGGCCAGGCTCGGAGGCGGGTGGAAGGAGGCAGGCTCCCTGACGCAGCTTAGACAGCAGCTCAGTGCAGTAGGAAAAAGACCTGCTAAAGCCTTCGAAAAAGACGAAATGAGCAGGATTGCTGACATCAGCCCGCAGTTTTCAGAGACGCTTTACAGAGACAGGAAAACATTATACCGCACCGTGGCTGCTTCTGTTTCCAAGCTAAATGCAAATGCAAATATTATATCTTTCAAGAAAGATCTATTTCTTGGCCTGTTTGCACCTTCCTGTTTTTCCAATCTCTAAGTACTTACAGGGCCTACATCAGGAATTTTGTTTAATACTAAATAAGCTTGATTTTCAAACTGACATTTTAAAATTTTTTAATGTATGCTGGTTTATTATGTGATAAACACCCCTGAAGATACAGGGATTGTATTTTTCTATGATCTATCTATCAGTAGGTACTGAGGTACGTCTATATGTGCATGCACACACACAGATATACAGTGCAGCTTTAGGGTGATTTGTGTGCCATAGGTTTGTGTTAAATAATACCACCTGATACATGCTGTCACACAGGCATCTTAGAGAAGTTGTTCTGTTTTGCTAAGGGAACATGTGGTGTAAAAGCAGAGAATAAAATCATGGAATCATAGAATAATTTAGGCTGGAAGGGACCTCTGGAGACCATCTGGGCCAAGCCCCTGCTCAAAGCAATTACAAACAGACCGAGGTGTTCAAGGACTTGGCTAGTCGAGTTTCTGCCCAACGCAAGTGCGAACTGACACTAATCCTGTCCTGTATCTTCCTGTAGTTGTAAGTTGTCCGATATGGACAATAGCAAAAAACTTTATCTGCTTCTAGTAAACACTAAGTAAAGCATCTTTACTATCACCTCAGATGTGTCATAACTCTGCCTGTGGGAAGCTAACTAGATATGAATAAGCATGAGATACATGGAATATTACTGCACACATCCATATTAATTTGAGAAATGACTACATGTGACCAAAGAGTGAAAATAATGAAATACAGGTAAAAAGGAAATAAAGTCTGATTTGAATGGTTCTGGCTCTGTGGACAGTGCCTCTCTGTGTTTCAACTTGTGCAAATAAATATGAAAGTCCTTGTGCATCCATCTACAGTTACTATAGCTGCTTGAATTCTTTGTAACCCTTACTCAGCTTGGAGTAAAAGATGAAATATGCATTTGAGACTGTAATTAATGCCGTACAGTTTCACTTAGTCTGCTTAGTCCACATTCTTAGTTCTGTTCAAACGTTTTCTAACTGGAGTCTATAATTTCAATCAAGCAGTATCTGTTTTGAGATATTGTCTCGCATTCACATCATCGTAGTTTAGACAGTCAGTGGAAGATAAGGGTTCTTCAGATTTTGTGCCTCACTTCCCTGGCTGGTTTCCTTTTGATTTTATCAGCCCAGTCCACTCACTGGCCCTTTGTGGCTCTTTGTGCAAGTGGGGTGACAGGTTGGCCACCTCCCACGCACAGGGGACAGAGTCTCTGAAGTGGTGGCAGAAAAGACCTTCTCACCAACCTTCTGCCTGGGAGCAGGTAACCAGCGGCCGATGAACCTCTCTTGAATCTCTGAGGAAGTTCCTTTTAAGAAAACAACAGCCATCGAGTCATGTCTGGATACCCGTGGCCGTATGAGCCTATACAACTCACCACTTCTCTGTGGAACGGGCATCAGACATCAAGGGTGAAGTCTGGCACCGCTGCTTCCGGACATCGCTGCTCCCCATATTAACATTCCCGTTCCCAGGCTGCCATCTCTGCAGTTGTGCTGATACAACTGTTTCTGCAGCCACATTGTGAGCCACAAGTGAGGTGACCAAGGTTTAAAACATCCCAGCCACACAAAGCCTTGCCTTCCATCTCCAAAAATAAAGGGGTGCACGGAAAACTAGCCTCAGCAGCAGAGAAAATGGAATTACGTCTTAGTAGTGGTTATGAGTATGGGAAGAAGTTATGCTGAAGTCATTGCCTTTAAACGTAATTAGTGGTTATCTAGAACCCCCTAATTTCCTGTTCAAAATTGTTGGCAAATCCATGTTGTTGGATCGTGTGACCTGCTGCTTTGTAAATCTGAATTAAGCATATTAATGTTAATTTAAATTTAGAGAAGAAAATGAAGCTTTTGAAAATACCCAGTGCATGCCACAAGGTGCATTCCTGGAGGGGAAAAAATATGAGAGCTGAAGTATGCTCCACATTGAACAACCCTCCAGAACTCAGCAGTATCTTTGAGCTAATACGTATCATCAGCTTTGAATTTAACTTGTCATTAACTTAGAGATTAATACTTTCTTTCCCAAGGATTCCTGAAAATGTGGTAGAGTTATTGTTTCTTTTTCTTCTGCAAAGAACCTAGGCTCTTAATGCAAATTCCCTGTTGGTTGAACATATCTGCTGAATTCAAGGATATACAGCTTCTCAATAATCTTGGGCATCACTCCTGTTTTTAGGGTATATATTGCTTTTGAGCCCCTGTATGAGTTGTATTCTCTTTTTTGTATTTCATTTCAGAAAAAAAAAAATAAAAACCCAAGCAAACAGGAACTTTGCATGTAATTATAAGTAGGTAATTGCTGCCTCTTGGACTGTGATGACTGGAATTTACTGGGGTCTGTGCTGGTGAAGTTGATTGGGTGCTCTAAAGTCCTGTGGCTTACAGATTTCTCTTTAAACCTTGCATTTCATCTTAGATCGCCTTACATTACAACTCAAGGCTGTGTGTAAAGCAGGTGGTATTCGAAAATTGATAGTCAGCATGTCTTTCTCCCATTTAGTTAAAAAAAAAATTGCTGGCAAGTCTTTCTAGTGGTATTTTAAAGGCAAAGATATCAGATTCGCAGAGAGTATGTTAAAATATCAAATCCTTCAAAAATTGTATTACAGATGTTTGTCAGAGCGGAGATTTATGGGGGAGGACGCTGCGCTGTTTGTAGGGACGCCGTCCCACTGCTGCGAGGAGCGGGCTGTCGCTGCTTCTGCCCAGCCCAGGCTCCAGAAGCGGGGAGAGAGGAATATTATTTCCCAGCATTTTATCTTGCTGCCTGAGAGAAAACCAGTGTCAGCGCCTGTATGCTGTGCCAGTCCCTTCCTCAAAGTTGGCGAGTTAAGGTGCTTAGAAATGACACGTCTGTCACCTCTCTTCCCTGGCTGGAGCCAGCACAGGTGACGAGTTAAGTGCAGTAAGAACCATCCCGAGCCTGAGCCTGTTTTCCTCCTTGGCTAGCTCTGTCCTCATTATTTCTTCCTTGACCTTGGTCTCTACCTGTTGTCAGTCCATGTACGACCTTTGCTACATCTCCCTTTTCCTTTCAAACCTGATCTTGGACCTCACCTATTTCCCTCAAAACTTGCTGCTCCGGCTTCCCCCAGGAGCCTCTCAGCAGGCTGCCCAGCTGCGGGCAGGCTCTCCGCAGGCAGGGTGGACAGGCCGTCAGAGCAGGCTTTAGGGCACGGAAAGCAATTAAAAGTAATTAGAAGGAAATTATTTCTTGCAAACTTTTAGACATGATATATTACATTGCACTTTTCTCAGGACTTTTCTATGTAACAGTGTCCAGAGATCAGCCCAGCACTGTTTGTCACTGAGTCAACCCAATGAAGCTTTTAGATCTGAGGTTTTATGTCATCCAATTAACAAGTCATACTGGGAGAAATTTGCAATTTAAGACTTAGAAGTTTTGACTGTCCAATGTCCTCTCTTCAGGTTGCTTATTCGCCAGTCACTGAGTACAAATTTTTCTTCTACTGTGCATGTTTACATGGATATATTTATTTTTCTTTTTAGACTACTTTCATAGTCGTATCATGTAAAGGGAAGGATACTGTAAAAACAATTTTGGCTTACTGTGGCTTCTTAGACCTTAGTCCAGAATGGGGTCCGTGGGTTGAGCTCCTGTGCATTAGACACCAGTTTTCCCCAAGACACCCCCGCTCAGCACCAAACACTACAGTTAAATTATTATGGTCCTAAAGAGACTGCAGCATGTCGGGGTTCAGACAGAGAGCGGGAGTACCAAGGTGTGAGGTGAGAGATGACCAGATGGTTTCCTAGCAGACAAACCACAGCCAATGCTGTAGAAGACACTGTAAAACCAGTCTGCTACGGATTCTTACTCCCGTCATGCCAGCGATGTCCTGTGAGGGAACACACCATGCATTGCCCTAGAGCAATCGTGTCCTCAACAAGGGGCACGGAGAACATCACACTGCTGCCAGCACAGGAGAAAGGGAGAGTGGGCACCAGGCTGCCAACAGCCAGTCCACACCGAAAAGCTACTTATGTCATGGTTTCCCTCTTAAACAAAACAGAGCTTTTCACATCTGTAATTCGAATAGGAAACCTGTGCAGAAAATCCAGGTGCTGTGTGGTTGATTCAATTTATTGTCCTTCTTCCTAAGTTAACACTGAAGCAGTTTTGCAGCATAAACTCACACGCCCCTGTGCAGACAAACGTGTAGAAATAGATATAGAAGTTTATATTTAGTGTTTTTATTGCTTCTTCTGCTATGGTATGCAAACCATGGCTGACAACACGTTGGCAGATCAGGGATGAAGATTTTCACTCCGAATTAAAATGTATGGCGTGTAAGCAAAGAGCAGTAGTTGGAATACAGGAGATGAATGCAAAAGCAAATGATGAAGGAAAGAACTTCTACATGTGTAAGCAAGCAAACAAATCAAATAGAAGACAATAAATGTAATACACGACCATCTCAAGTTTAGTCTATGTTTTTGGGCTGTAAATGAAAACCTTTGTGGGGACTACAAGAAAGACGTCAAGATGCTGGAGCGTGTCCAGAGAAGGGCAACAAGGCTGGTGAGGGGTCTGGAGAACAAGTCTGACGGGGAGCGGCTGAGGGAGCTGGGGCTGTTTAGTCTGGAGAAGAGGAAGCTGAGGGGGGACCTTCTCGCTCTCTACAACTACCCAAAAGGCGGTTGTAGTGAGGTGGGTGTTAATGTCTTCTCCTGAGTAACTAGTGACAGCATGAGAGGCAACGGCCTCAAGTTGTGTCAGGGGAGGTTTAGATTAGATCTAAACCTCAGGGAAAATTTCTTTACGAAAGGAGTGGTCGGACACTGGACCAGGCTGCCCAGGGCAGTGGTGGAGTCCCCATCCCTGGAGATGTTATGAAAATGTGTAGAAGTGGCACTTCAGGACATGGTTTAGCAGGCGTGGTGGTGGTGGGTTGACGGTTGGACTTGATGAGCTTAGAAGTCTTTTCTAACCTTAATGATTCTATGATTGTATGATTCCTCTTTCATCCTCACATTTCTTTCTGTTCTGCACACATTTCCAAGCCTAAAAGCAAAATGAACCTCTTCTACACCTCAGACCTGAGGCTATCTGAGATTTTGCGAGGTGCTCATCCCTCGGCACTGCGCTGCTGGAGGGACCAATCAAGTTCAGGTATAGTCTGCTGCAGAACAGTCGTCAAATAAAAGTCTCTTGGGATGCTGTCTAAGATCCCTATTAGGCTCTTCTCTATCTGGGAATATTTCAGCCTTGGGAGGGAAGTAGCAATCATTTTTGAGGTGCTGTCTAGTGAAAGCTCCATCAAAGGAAAGAGAGACATAATGGTGCTGGGAAAGAGAGCGGGAACTTCAAACACTTCATTAAATGTCACTGAGTAACAGATCACCCAGGTGTAGTCTTTGGAGAAGAATAATCTGCAAACAGTTTGGATAAAGGGTAAAAATGTTAAAAATACACTGTTAATGTGATAAAATAAGAGTGGATGCTGCAAGCCGTGGCATGCCGTGGCTTTCAGGAAACACAGCCCTGAAGAAGTACAAAAGGCCTTTAGTTTGAGGTAATGAGGTGCATCTAATTATATTTAAGAACAGCAAGAACTACTTAGGAATACACTACCCACCCTTTTCTTTTCACAAGGGCCAGGCAGAATCCCAGTCCTGAGACACCGTTATTTTATAAAGGGTGAGGATTTCAGAGAACATCACAGAAAACAAGATTATTTTCCCATAACTGTGAAAAAAAAAATGGCAAAGGCTTGCTTGTCTGTTCTCTTCTTCCTCTCAATAACTCCCGTTAGGGGAGGGGAAAAAAAACACAACAAAAAAACAACCAGGCCAAAATAAGCCTGGCCGTCATGAGAAATGAAGGCTGTCAGAATGACATCTGACACCATCGGGCCACAGCTGAAGAACAAGGGAAAAGTTTTCGGACGACTGTCACTGACCCATAGTCCCTCGCTCCTAACCTTGCTCTCCAACATATGTTTCTCATTTCCTTGCTTATAGCTGGTCCAAGCTAATGATATGTGTTTTGGCAGCCATCCCGTGCTTGGCATAGTGCCTGCCTTGTTCTCATTGTCTCCGCTACTTACAGAAACCCCTTTCTCCGTCTTTCTCTCTCTCAGAAAATCAGCTTTGTACAACTCCAAGTATGCAAAGCAGCTCTTGCTGCCAGAGCTACCATCTCCACGGCTCCTCCACCCTGCATCCCCCGTCCCTGCCACCACTGGCCAGACACGCCAGCAGAAACGCAGCGAGGCTGCCGAGGAGCGGGACTTGAGCTAGGGTGGAAACAGTGGAAAATCAAACATATTGGCCCATTAGAGCCTTGCTAAAAATACGGAGAGCAGAGCTATTCTGAGGGACGATGGCATGGGAAAGCTCTGCCCGGAATCCTGGGTCCCTCCGAGCAGACAGGGCTCTCCGGCAGACGTGGGAAGGGGAATTCGCTCCAGCCCCGAGGGGAAGAGGGCACCACACTTGGCAGTCGCCTGAACATCACCGGACAGGGGCCGGGAGATGCCAGGATGGTTCGCAGTCTATCTGCAATCAATAATAATGGTGGGTAAGTGCAGGGAGCGTGTTCTGCAGGGCGTAGCGCTGGCCTGGGAGCCAGCAGCCCAGGCTTCCATCCCCAGGTCAGCCACAGGCTTTCTGTGGGACTTGGACCAAACCTAGGCATCAGTTTAGGTGGTACCCGAATACCCCCCTCGACAGTACTGTTGGCCCTGGTGCATTGGAGGGGGGCTTTTCACGTGGGTGTGTAGTGACAGGACAAGGGGGAACGGCTGTAAACTAAAAGTGGGCAGATTTAGATCAGATATTAAGAAGAAATTCTTCACCATGAAGGTGGTGAAGCACTGGCCCAGGCTGCCCAAGGAAGCTGTGGCTGCCCCCTCCCTGGCAGTGTTCAGGGCCAGGTTGGATGGAGCTCTGAGCAACCTGGTCTGGTGGAAGATGTCCCTGCTCATGGCAGGGGGGTTGGAACCAGATGATCTTTAAGGTCCCTTCCAA
>Ga0065711_1045980_pt1 | contig 13158 bp, 6 predicted proteins | sample Hoacrofraction12_FD_59098 | JGI IMG/M metagenome (GOLD analysis project Ga0065711, IMG submission 59098) | Hoatzin crop microbial communities from Cojedes, Venezuela - Epithelial fraction 12 v2 (version 2) | ecosystem: Host-associated > Birds > Digestive system > Esophagus > Crop | place... | reverse complement strand
CCTGGACGTGGTCCTGTGCAGCCTGCTCTGGGTGACCCTGCTTGGGCAGGGGGTTGGACTGGGTGACCCACAGAGGTCCCTTCCAACCCCTACCATTCTGTGATTCTGTGGGCTAGATCTTTATTTCTATAAAATACATAAGATATGGGCCTGTCCTACCACCTGGAGGAAGTAACTACAGTCCTGTGGGCTATCAAGGACTACAAATCCTACGGAGAAATACCATCACAGCTCTGGGCGCCGGGATCATGCAGTTGCCGGCACAGCCACAGGACGCTCGAGTAAGGAGGCACCTAAACCCAGGTCCAGGACGGGCTCAGCTCTCACCCATGGTGCCAAGACTTACCCGAGGGCAGCAGCTGTGCCAACATAGAGTGCCCGAGCGCTTCCAGCCATCAGCTATGCAAGGCAGGGGCTTTAGCACAAGAATTTCACCATTTATACAGAGTCAAACAGACAGAAAGACTAAGAGCAGAAGCATATTCATTAGTTCTAATTAAGACGGAACATACATCTTCGTGACAATATTCTGTGGATTCAGCACAGCCCTTTCTGAACTGAAGAACCACTGGAATCTCTTTAAAAACCAATACAACGGAGTTAATTTGAAAACTGAAGTAGTTTCAAGTCCAAGGCTTGCTCTCAAGCCCTCCCATGCTTATTTTTTTTTCTATTTTCAAGTATCATTTTCCCGTTTCTCCTCTGCTCCTGTGGCATGCGCAGGAACGGCTCAGGCAATCTATAAAGGTGATGAATTCACTACAGGTAGGATAAGCACCAAGTCGTACCAAACAGCACAGCAAGGAAACTGAAAAGCAAAGAAATATGAACGCTTTTTCTAACCTCTACACAACATGGATTTTCTGTGTTGCTTGTCAAGCAAGGAGAAGTTATTTTTGGAGGGCTGTGGGTGCTGCTGCATCCCAGCATCGCAGTGGTCACGGCATGCTGGGCTGCCTGCATCCCAAGTGCGCCAAGGAAAGCCAGCACGGCAAGCAGCATGTGGGGAGCACAGCAAGACCCACCAGCGCTCCCAAAGAACGGTCACCCAAGCCTGGAGCTCCTCCTTGGAGCTGGAGCGACCAAGAGCATGTCTCCTTGAGGCAGATGCTGAAATTCAGGATCCCACCTACTGCACACCAAGCAGCCCCCAATGCCGCCGCACAAAGCCTCTCCCGAGTGTATTTCACACCAAAATCCATCTTTCTGCAGTCAAAAAGCCACAGAGGTGCGGAGCAGGTGACTGTGAACTGGAAATCCAGCAGGACCCAGCCACAGCCTGTGTATCTGTGCCTCCATCTGTGGCCACCAACAGGATTCCTGCTGCTGCACCCACAGGAGCCGCGTCGGCTCCTGGTGCAGATGGCTGCAGCGCCGAGCGGAGGGACTCAAAATAGCAACAACCCCAAGCTTTCGGAATAATCCCGGTGCAGCAGCAGGCTGCTGCCTCTTCACAGCATGGTTTTTAAGCTGATCTTTTCAAAGGCAAGTAGGGCAGTTCTAGGACAGGCTGGGAAAGACACCAGGAACGTTGCTCCATAATAAAATAATAAAACCACCGTTGTGCGTGGCTCCAGCAACGTGACGTGTGTTCTCATTGTTTCGGGATGACAGAGTGCTTTTATTTCGGGACCACAGACTATTGCGTGCTTCATCAGAGGACAGAGGAGGAGAACAACCGAGTCGGGGTCACAGCGGGGAGGCTCGGTGCTGGCTGCACGGGGCCCCGGGCAGCTGTCCGAGGGCTGAACGCGGAGGGTGGTCTCCTCTGGGGCGAGTACGGAGCAACGTCCCACGTCCTCATCTCCTCTGAAGACCTCACGATGACCCACCTGGGAACTGCATTATTTTACTTGATGAACTGGAAGCTATTATGTTTGCACTGATCAGCAAGTACAAAACAAAGGGAGGACTTCGAAGCTTTCATGATGTTCTGGAAACTATTTGCCACGAGAGCATCCCCTAAAAGGGCTGCTGCGCCCTCCTTAGCGTGGAATTTCTGCCAGTTCTACTGCTGTAATTAATGCTGCCAATAGGTAAAGGGAGAGAAGGTCCCCTGGCAGCCCCATGGAGATGCCCCCAGGTGCTTTGGGGCACCAAGCAGAGCCCCCAGACCCCCAGAAGAGGTGATCTTTTACCACATTGGCAGGCTAAGGAGCATCCAGCTCACCGTCTCATCACCCAAGAGATTCGGCAAGTCTCCATATCCCCATATTGCAGGTATTTCTGTTGTCTTCTCCAGGTGGGATCACCCAACCCAACAGCTCCTCTCTGACCAGTGCTGGGCGACACACCACACGGGATGTTCAGCCAGGGCTGAGTCTGCCCTCTGAAACATTTGTTATTTTTAAGTCTAGACAGTAATTTATCCCAATTTTTAATGTTTGGCTTTGTTGTCTCCCCGTTCTCCCATCCTTCCTGCCCACCACGAGCTGAGGGTGCTCAATGGAGGACAGCATCTCACTTGTCCACCCCTTTTGCCCCAAAACTTAGGGCAGATCACACCTGGTCTCTCATTTGGAGCCAAAGATATTTATTATATATATCAATATATATATTAGAGTGGGGACAGATGGGTAGATGGGCAGCGCCACGCACCCAGGCAGCCTCTGAAGAAACGCAGGCAGGGGCTGGGCCATGGGAGGAAGGCAGCGAGGCGTGGGGCCGGCAGGATCCCGAGACTGCAGATGGAAGGGGCACTGCAGAGTGCTCCGATGGTGAAAGCAGGATGCTTGCATTCGATAAGAAAAGGGAAATGCCCGGCTTTGACTGTTCTGTGTAAGGATAAGGACCTCGTGGAGGCTGGAGCTGAACCGCATCTTCATCTCCAACACTCCTCTGCTCACCACCTGGGCACAGTTGCACAGCAAAGCATCCAGACCACAAATGGTGGCGACGGAGGAAAAAGGGATTAATGTGGAGATGTTCTAGAGGGACAAACAGCAGGATTAGTGACTCCTGGGGATAAAGAGAACTAGGAAGGAAGAGAAAGGAGCCTGCATGGCTGGATGGCGACAGCATCGGGGAACAGACAGGGTGACAGAGACAGGGGGATGCACAGGATCATCTCCTGAGGGTCCTCTCCTGCTAGACCTGATATTCTGTGCCCTAAAGAGATGTTTGCACGTACTTGAGCACCCAGGGAGCTTAGAAGCGTGTTTACCTGAGACAGGGCTAAAATTTAAGTCATTAGGTCTAAGCAGCCTGTGAAGGTGTGGACCCATATCTGGACGTGACCTTGACAGCTTGAAATTCATCTCGTTTGTTATGGGAAAGTTTCAAACGAACAGACGACCCCGTGCTGCTCTTACCACGTGGAGAAAGGGATCAGAGCAGCAAACGCTGGCCAAGCAGTGGGAGAAACTCAGGTGAAGCTGCTCTGCTTCAAAGCTGGTGAAGGCCAGCACTGCGCTGTGGTCCAGGGCATCTTCCAGAGATGGAAAGCTCTCCCTTTCCCACTAAACCATCCTAATTAAACAGCTGCCTGCTGCAAGTCGTGCAGACAGAACGCATTGCCAAGTAAGGGCTATTATTTAGGTGATATATATATTTCTAAACTGCGTTTCAAACTCTGCTCACAATCTACCACGGTTATTATTTGCCATTTAAACACTCAGCAGGACGGTTTGGGATTTGAGAAACACCAGGTCAGAAGAGCTGAGACCTTTTAGACGAATAACAGCGCACAGCCTGTAATTTTTCATGTTAGAAGAACCCAGCCATCTCTCTAAGCATATTCCACCTACAAAACATCGTAAGGGAAAAAAAATCCAGGTGCTTAAGATGACCCTTCCTCACCACACAGGCTTGCAAGAAAACATTACGCTAGAGGCGTAGATCTGCACTGCCTTCAGAGGTTTGGCTCTGCTGGGTCTTTAGAGCAATTAATTACCCAGGGAGCAGGATTTCATCTGCTTTTGGGCAGCTTTGCATCAGCACCTGCTGGCAGCACCGAAATTTGGGGTGTAAGAACCCCTGTTGTGCTCAATACCGGCTGGCAGCGGGGTGGAGGCTCAGCAGCTTCGGACATTGATGCTCCGGTCGTCTCCTCCTTGCTGATGCTTTCTGCAAGAGCACAGACCAAGGAGCTTATAAATCCGTAGGAGCCCTTGAGGAAAGCGGAGGTTGAAAGAGAAACACAGAAAGGAATTGACTTTTCTGAGCCATCTGAGAAGAGCTGGAAATCAAAGGCGGGACTGACCCAAGTCCCACCCGAGCCCTCCTATTGTACCTCTGGAGAGCACAGGAGAGCGCCGGGACAGCCGGTCCCAGCTGCCGTGGGATGGTGGGTCCCTCCCTAGCCCCCTGCCCCAAGAGGGCACAACACATCCTGGATGATTCCACCGGAAAAGTTTTATTTCAAGAGACTGCCACGCCAAATTACATTTGCTCAAGGAAAAATGCAGTTCTTTCAATAGCTGTATTTTTGCCCGAGTACAGAACTGGTTTCAGTACCTTAAATTATTCCACAGGCTTTGGGAATGCGACCCTTTGCGAAGCAGCCCACAGTCCGTGGCTCCCTAAATGCTTGTTAGAAATTGCCACTCTGGGGGGGAGTTTCAGCCTTCCTTGGGCAGACAGAGAGCAGCTGGCAACAGCAGGAGGAGAGGAAAACTGAGCCTGTCCCAAAGACCCCCCAAGGAGGGGACAATTTCCCCTATTCAAGGGCAGGTATTTGTTTTTCTGCATTTTTCTTCATCCCTCTTTTACCTCCTTCTCCACTCTGGCCAGAACGCCGCAAGAAGGCGTGCGTGGACCGATGGACGGGATCGCAGGGGATGCCCAGGCAGGGGGTCCCGGGGGGCTCTGGGCATCCCCTGCCCCGAGCAGGGCAGCGGTGGGGCACGCCAGGCTGCCCTGGGCTGCACCCAGCCACCCACAATTATTATTGCATTACAACACAGCACATAAGTACCAAAGAGCAAACAATTTTATACATTACTTGCATCTTGACCTAGAATAAAAGAATATGACCGTGTCTCAAAGACCCATTCCTCTTTCCCTACAATTAAATAAGTGCAATTCAGACAGAGCTGGGTTTTTAAAACACTGGTTAGCGCAGAAGTGAGGACGAAGACAAGCAGAGTGGCTGCAGATGAGCCAGGCGCCCTTTCCACCCATTTCTGGTGCCGGGAAGAACAGCAGCTCATGTTTTATAAAAGCAGCAAAGCAAGAAACAGAAAGTTTAGTCATTTAAGTAAAGCGAGCAAATGCACGCCTCCCCACAGCTTACTGCTGGGATGGAATAAAATACATATTTGATATATATGATATAAAGCAATGAAAGACACCCGAATGGCACTTGAACCTTCCCATACCCTGCTCGGTGCTTTGCAGCCCTGGAAAGCCCCAGGGTGCACTTGGCAGAGCTCAACCCACAAGCTTTGCCCAGGAAACGCGTCCTGGCTTGGGGCAGGGAGGGCAACCACCACCAGTGACCACCCCAGCAGCGCTTACAGCTGCCCCAACAGCCTCAAGGACTGGTTTCCCCCGAGACGATCTACCACGGTCCAACCGCTTCACCCTACAGGCGTTCAATGGCTCCGCGTGCCGGCCGGCATCCCGCGGCATCGCCTACCTTGTGCGAGTAATGCTGATCCACAATCCTGGCCAGCCCGAAGTCGCCGATCTTCAGCACCAGGTCCTCCGTGCTGATGAAAATATTGGCCGGCTTGAGGTCGCGGTGGAGGACGTTGGCCGAGTGGATGTACTTCAGCCCCCGCAGCAGCTGGTACATGAAGAGCTTGGCGTGCTCCTCGGCGAGCTTCCCCTGCTCCAGCAGCCGTGCCAGGTCCGTCTCCATGTACTCCTGGACGACGTACACCATGTTAAACTTGAAAAAATCCCCACGTAGGTTGGTCCCCTTGGGCCCCAACACCTCGTACACCTTCACGATGTTATCGTGGTCCAGGCGGCGGATGATTTTGATCTCCCGGAAAGCGTGCTTCATGCTCCGCGCGTCGCCGATGGTGATCTTCTTCACCGCCACTTTGCGGCAGCTCTTGCTGTCGAGGGCTGACAGCACCAGCCCGTTGGCTCCAAAGCCCAAGGGGCGAAAATTAAGGAAGCGACAGCCCAGGTCGTACCCGTACATGCTGGCGATACAGTCGCACTTCTCTGCCATCGCGGGCTCCGTCCTCTTTCGGCCTTTTCCTCTTTGTCACTTGAAAAGCTGGGAGAGTCGAAGGGCTTCCAGATCACAAACGTGGTTTGGAATCAAGTGCCTCATTATTACTCTGAGATGCCCATCGCTTCAAGACGACACGCAGACCCAGTGAAAATAGATGCAAGCACACAAAATGTTTTAAACTGGGTAAAAAACCAAGGGGTAGAAGGGACTCTCCAAGCAGTGTGAATAAATGCACTCCAGAGATCTCTAGCAAAACCAAATAGTTATTTTTCTTGAGACTAAAAGATCAGCGCTGCTACATTTTTGAGCCCCTTTCTCATTTTCCTTCTCCGATACCCCGAGACGATGCCAAAGCGTGGGGCTGGCGGCGCAGCCGGACACCTGGCCCTGTGACCCCGGCGTCTCAGTGTTGGGGCAGCCAGCCGGCCCCGCCACGTAGCAGAGCCCAGAGCAGCCCCATGGCCCCTCCACTTCCCCAAACCCTCCCTGCCCGCAAGTTTTGACAGCGTTTTCCCCACCAGCGAAGCGCATCCAGGCACTGGCCGGGCTCCCCAGCGGTCAACAAAGCTTCGCCTTTCTCGTTGCTCCCTTTTCGGTACGGGCAGACCCCATCTTCCCAATCAGCAGACAGAAATCTTGACAGTAGCAAGTATTTTGCAGACCAAAATTTGCTTTATTGGCTGCATTCAGCGCAGGGAGTTTCTACGTTTGCAGTTCCAGTACCTTCCCCCTGCACGTCTTTCGCTGGCGAAGCCAAGAGCCATCAGAACTTTACAGCTGGCTGGAGGAGTTCCCCGCGCTGCGCTGCCTGGTTATCTCTCAGCAGCTCTCAGTCCCACTCCTGGAAGAAAAGAGGAGAAGAATTCACTTGCTACCAGCACCACCTGCGCCCTGCCTATGTAACGGCTTGCTGAAGGTTAGTCATGAGCAAAGCTGTGACCTTTTGGGGACTTGTCAGTTATCTCCTCCAAAGGCGTGCAGCATTACCAGCATTTTTCAGATGGTTAATTTTTCCTTTTCAGTTTGCAATACAGAGAAAACTCTTCCTTTCCCCTTTATTTATTTTTTTTTTATTTTAATCTCCCTGAAAATGTTACAGAGTGATTCACAGCAGGCAAAGGTTCAACGGCACACTATGTCTCCAACCACCCATTTCAACCCTAATGCAAGGAAAGCACGGGCTGAACCCTCCCCGCCGAGCAGCTGTGATGGCCACAGTGTTTTTCATCTTATAATGACCAAAACTCCTTGGCCAGCTATGCAAATAGCCTTCAAAACCGCCTGCGAGGGTGGGATACCCCCCAAATTCGGGGTCCCACAGCAAACCTCGGCAGCAGCCTGCAGCAAACCACACCATTCCGGTGCCTCTATAACGACACACGCTCCGGCGTTGCTCAGCCCGGAGCACACCAGCAGCCAACGACAGGGCTCGTTTCTCCTCCGGCGTGCCGGGGGAAGGAGGAGAGCATCCTCATCAAGCCGCATCGTTAGCTGCGGGGATTTGCCATCCACCAGCTCCGCCAAGAGCCGCTCGGCACGGGAAGCCATCCCCCTGCTTCTCCAGCAGCTTTGCCGGTGATGAACTGATAGAGGGGATTGTAAGAAACGTGAAACTATAACAAAAAAGCCTTAATATTTTCCAGTTTTTAGTAGTCTTTAGTACTGTAACTCGTATTCCTGCATGCACAATGATCTAACGGTGTAACTGTTGCACTGATCCCCGTTTTCTCACTAAGGAATGTAGTGGAAGTACATGGACACAAGCTATCACTGAGTCGTCAGACAAAATAATCAAGTGAAACAAAAGTGGGCTTGGTTTCCAGCAAATAATTGGGATAACTGTGGGATAAAAGAGACTCCTAAATAATTCTACTCCAGACAGCTCAGCCTTGGGAGGTCAGATGCACCGAGCTCCAGAGATAAGGAGGCACCAAGAGAGCAACCAGACCAGAGCCAAACAACCTGCAGGACACGATGGACGTGATCCTAGAGCTGAGTCTGCACAGAAACAAAGGTCAATCAGTGAACAGCGTGATGAAGAGGATGGGCCTTCATCTTGGGATCCCCGAAGACCACCCAAAGATGCTAACCGACATGCGTGAAAGATATTTACATACGCTAATTAGTTCCTAGAAATAGAATGAATATTTACATGTGTGATTGTATTTAACCTGAAGCAACAGGGTGTCTGGTGCGCACGTTTGGAGGAGAAATCCCCCGTGTGCCCGGCGCTGCAATGAAGAATCCCTGCTCAACAGTGTACATTGTGCTGTTAGGTTTTTCCTACCGGATCTTCGAATCAGAACGCAGGGGTGGGACAACCTGGTGGGAAAGCAGGAGCTGACTTTATCTCTCACCGTGTCCTTCCTAAGGATGCACTCGGCACCCAGATGCCGCAAAACCACTTCCCCCATCTGCCCAAGTCCAGCAGCTACTCCGACAAGAGGCATGAGCCAGCTTGCAGCCTCCCAGCTTTGCTCTTCTCCTCCAGGAGGTCGCAGTTTCACAGACCCAAGGACTTCTCCATGCAAAAACATGCTACAAGATAGGCACAGGGTCCTATGGACCTCTTTGAAAGTACAGCTGACTAGATAAATATATATATATATAAAAAATATACGAATGATAAAATTTAAGTTGTGTTTTTTTTGCCCCCTATTAGCATGAAAAGACTTAATGACACCCTAGGCATGAAGAAGCTGGAACAAATGAACGAGGACCCAACACAGGCACGGTGAGCCACAGCAGCGAGTTGCGGCGGCTGAGGAGCATGACCCCGTATTTCACAGCCTCTCTGTGCTAACACGTGCTCCTCCGAGCGATGGAGGAATCTCTTAACATGATGCCCTGGCTTTTAAAGAAAACGAAAGCAGCAGAGGAACCTTCCAGCACAACAGCAGATCTCCCTCTCGCTGCTGGCAATGGTGTAACGGGCAAATACCGACGGCTGCTGGGGACCAGGATGCAGATTTAGCCAGAGGATCCCACTACTTTGGGGATTTTCCTGACAAAATGTCATTTTCCGGTGGCAGCTGACCACGCAGGGGTGGCCACAGGCGAGGGACCACCTCTCACAGATGCTCCAGTTGGGAAAAGATGGTTCAAAGCCCTCAGAGCACTCCCAAGTTTTCTAGATAAAACACTGCCATTTCCCCCCCCCACACACCAATTAATTCATTTAGAAACAGAATTGAACAAAAGGCACAAAGTGTTAGGAAACAACTGGGGCTTTTTTTTCCAGATGATCAGCCCTTTGCAGCTTTCAACCTACCACGTCTCCCTGCTGACGTGGATGAATCTGAGGAGTGAGGACACTCTCTCCTGCCCAGCCCCTGCCCCAATGCCTCGTTTCTCTGCACCCCCTCTTTGCCACGAGAGCGGCGTGCAGCCCGATGCCCCGTGCCACCCGCCGAGGGGACCACCGGGTCCTTTGGGAGACCCACAGGGACCACCCAGCCGCACGACAAGGGCTGTGACCTTGCACGGGGATGTCCCAGCTTACCAACCACTCCCAGTGCTGCTCAGAGAGGAAAAATAAAATAAAATTATGGTGGATCTGCTCCCGTTGTGTTCTCCGTGCCAGATTAATGCCTCTGTTATAGCCCTTAATTGCCAGAGCTGCTCTATTAACCCAGCAGCGGGTCCTTCGCCCTGCAACCCCCAAGCATCGGGCATCGCCGGCGGGACCCTCCTGCTCTCTGACAGAAGTTACCCAGAGCAACGAGAGGGAAAACATCAAACGCCGAGCTCCGTTTCGGTTTGCAGCCATCCATCGTTCAAGGTAGAGGAGAACCGTAATGCTTCAGGCCAGCACGGAGCAGCTGCTCGACGAGGGAACCAGTTAACGGTTAAAATAAAGACGGATGGACCATACGAGGGCAGGGAGGGATGAAGGCAGGGCAGGGGTACCCTCCGAAGAGCATCTGCCAGCAGTCACCAAGCAGTTTGGCAAAGGCTGCTTCCTCCTGTAGTTGGAAGCAAAGATAATTACAGCCTCTTTTCAATCCAGCAATTATCTAACGCTGGATTTGCACGCACGGATCGAAGGGAGAAAGCCGCTCTTGCTGTTAGGAAGCGGGGCAAGGCAGAGTGGTGTCTTGGTCTGCAGTCACAGGAGGGCAAAAAAGGAGGAGAAACAAGGAGTGAAGGGCAAAAGGAAGGTAAATAAATCCCGAGGTTCTGCTCAGGAATGAGCACCCTGTGAGGGAAGGTGACCCCTGCCTTGCAACCCAGCTGCATGGCTGTGGGAAGGGAGCTCATGCAGCTTAAACCCCAAGACGGTGGTGGTGGTGGGTCTGAGGACCACAGGAAGGTTTAAGCGTAGGCTGGGACCCGATGAGCAACAAGGGAGCTGCAAGAGCTACGTCTGGCTGCCGCACAACCGAAGCTTTTTCACTTGTGGTGACTAACCTGAGCTTCCTAAGCCTACGCTGAAGACCTCAGTCTCTGCACGGGTCTCCTGGATGTCCGAGGAGGAAAAAAACACCAAAAAAACCCAAGAAAAGTAGCCAAAATTTCCTACTGATAAAGGGAACTCTGTGAAACAGCTTGGGTCAATACACTTCAACAAGGTGCCACGTCGGGTTTGAGCTCCATCTCTGTATCTCGCCTCTAAGCGCCCCCACCCAGAACCCACCACGCTCCTCAGCTTTTCGGCACGACGAGCCCAACTCCACAGGGCCTTGCTGAGACCACGCAGGGCTGGGTGGGATATGGTGCTAGCTCCCACGCCAAACTTCTTGGCTTACTCTAGATGCAATGGAAGGAAACCACGTTTTGCCTCGTCAGCTTAATTATTAATAATTAGTATAGTTCTCAAAGCACTGAAAGGGAAAATGCGCTGCGTAAAGGGAAGAAAGAGCCCTGTTTTGTCTCACGAGCAGAGTGCTGGTCTTCACGGTGCTCCTGGCTGTGTCTCAGTCCCTGGCTGAGTGCTGACCCTGCAGCACCTTCTGCAATCAGAGGGGCCGAGGCAGAATCACCCCTAAAAGCCCGGCCCCGGAGGATGCCAAGCCGTGCTTCTGTCCTTGCTCCTGCGGCTGGGTCCCTCGTACTGAGAGGGGCTGCTGGTGAATGCCTGGAGACGCACGGTGACCTAGGGACCACCAGGCAACACGCTCCCGTGGGACTGACCGCCCTCTCCGTTTGTCCTTCTTCTCTCTGCCTCCTCCGACCGAGACGACCGCAAACCCCAAGGAGCAGGCTGACCAGCTTTCCCTGAAAAGCTACGGGAGATACTTTTCCAGCGCTCTCCACGATCCACACCAGACATCGCTTCACAGAATCACAGAATGGTAGGGGTTGGAAGGGACCTCTGTGGGTCATCTAGTCCCTTCCAAGCACCAAAGAAATGAAACACAGCCTGGGTGCTGCTCCCGAGCTCTCCGAGCAGCTGATGCCTGGAAACTGCAGTGGGAGAACAACCCTCTGACCATCCAAATGCGCATTTCCAGCGAAGGGCTGGACCATGGGGGAGTACTGCAGCTCACCAAGGGGGGTTTCGGGGTGCCATCCTCATCCTCCGCAATCCCGGTTCTTCCTCTCCTCTCGGTTCCCCAAGCCTGTTGTAATGAATGAGTATTATTTCAGTGACCCAACGACAGCAGCTGCTGAGACCAAGAGCAGTCACACAACCAGCAGCGATGCTATCTGGCTGCAGATGACGGAAAATGCGGTCTATTTTCACGAAATTACGAACCAGAGCCCCAAGGGTTTTTAAAGCTGCTGAGACCACGATCTGCCACCCACTTGAAAACCCGAATTCAACAGGAGCTGCAGGGCAAACTGCAGCAGAACATAGCTGCAAACAGGTCCCAGAGCACAGAGGGTCGGGAGCAGAGGGTGATAAAACTTGCTGTTCCACCAAAATGACATGCAGGGAGAACACACCTGACTTGTTTATACCGGTGGGGTCACCCCAGCCTTTTGCTCGTGTGCTTGACAGAGGGTTTTGCTGGGGTGCTGGAAGATGGTGAAACACAAAGGGACAACAGTTAAAAGGGATCTGAGTGCCAGCTTCATTCCCATCCCCTTTCCCACCTCCTTTCTGTCCTAGTTTAAAGTTAGGAATGCGCTGGGGTACTTTCAGAAAACATATACCAAACATTTTCTCCACTGGAAAATTCTCCTGGTCTGCAGACCGTAAATCCCATCGATTTAATAAATATGTGTGAGGTCAAAGCCATCGTTTAAACCTGCAGCATGGCCAGAGGGAAGGATCAGGAGCTCCCGTGATGCCCCACCAGCCCGCACGGCCGGGCGCGGAGGGACGACCGAGGAAGGGATGCGATCGCTTTCACGGAGAATCACACAACCAAATTCCCAAGAAATATCGTGCATATGAGAATAATAGGGGGAAAGTAGAGCCGTGTTCCCTCTTTATGAATATTGAGCATATTTTACAGTTTCAATTTACCTCTCACTCGCTTTCTCACTGAGGGCAGCTGCAGCAGTGCCTCTGCACAGATGCAAACGGGTTTTATCATCGGGACCCCCCGTGCCATAAAATACAAGGACGGAGGAATTCAGAAAGTTTCTTTTATTCTTCCTTCCTCTCCCTCTCTCCCACACCACTCTGTGCACGGAAAGCATCTGCCCTCGCGTTGCTGCTGGGATTTGTGCTGACCCTTCTGCTCCCTCCGCTCCCCCGAGGGCTCGGGGTGCCCTCGCACGCTGCCATCTCCCAGCGAGCTCCCAACATTTCCCAGCACAAGCCCCGACTGCGAGGCTGTGACGAGCTTTCCCTCTTCACGGACCCCGCTCCGAGCGGCGGCGATCTCTCTGGCTGGAAGAGTTCATTAAAGCTCAAGTGCCGTAAGAAGACGCCTGTTATTAACAGAGCACCACAGGTGCTAATTAAAGGAGGATAACGGCGATCTCACGCTCGAACACCTTGTCGAGGGCTGGATCCAGCAGTGTGCCCTGGCTGCCAAGAAAGCCAATGGGATCCTGGGGTGCATCAAGAAGAGTGTGGCCAGCAGGACGAGGGAGGTTCTCCTTCCCCTCTACACTGCCCTGGTGAGGCCTCA
>Ga0065711_1045979_pt1 | contig 13158 bp, 9 predicted proteins | sample Hoacrofraction12_FD_59098 | JGI IMG/M metagenome (GOLD analysis project Ga0065711, IMG submission 59098) | Hoatzin crop microbial communities from Cojedes, Venezuela - Epithelial fraction 12 v2 (version 2) | ecosystem: Host-associated > Birds > Digestive system > Esophagus > Crop | place... | reverse complement strand
CTGCTCGCCGTGCCGCGCCTTGACTCTGCTGCCTGGGCGACGCCCGCAGACCCCAGCCCCGGGCGGGCCCTCGAGGGCGGCTGGGGAGGGGGGAGCGGGGCACCACCGAGCCACAGCCTCTACCCCCGTTTGCCCTCCGCCGCCTGCCCTCCTCCTCCCGAACCCCCTTCGCACTCCTCCTGCCCCTCTCCCCCTGCAAGCTGCAGCCCCCGTCCCTTCCCCGCCCTGCTCTCCTTCTCCCCCCACGTCCCCCAGCTGCAACCCTCTCCGCCCCCTCTCCCTCCTCTCCTTCACACCCCGGGTCCGCAGCCACCCGCACTCGCCTTCCCTTATCCCTTTGCCTCCCCCGCACCGCCGCCGCCGTGCTCCCGAGGGGGAGCGCCGGATCCCCCCCCCCTTTGCCGAGGCAGGTGCCCGCGGGGCTGTGGCAGCCCCCCGTGGGAGCGACACCCCCACGAGGGCCCACCCGCCACGCAGCAGTGCCGGGCGCCGGCAGCCCGGGGGGCAGCGCAGGTACGTGCCTCGGCGAGCAGGCGGGCGAGGTCCCCCCGTCGTCGCTGCGTGCGTGCGGCTCTGCGGACCTGGCGGCACCTCCCTTCCTCCCAGGGATGCTCGCCCGCCGCCGGGGTCTGCGGCGTGCGGGGGCTGCCTGCGCCCTGCCTGCCCTGCAGGGGCCTTGTGGGGCCCAGGGGTGCAACCCCCTCGCCCCGAGTGGAAGCGGGTGCGTCTAGTGGCTCGCTCGGCCCAGATGGGTCCTGGCTGGGGATGCGTTCTGATGGCCTTGGGCAGTGGAGCGTGCCTGGAGACAAAAGAGCCGATGAGAAATCGGAGAGAACTGGCGGACTCTGGAGTGGCTGGAGAAGTGCTTAGGGCAGCTGGGAGCAGGAGGACGTCGCAGCAGGAGTGACCCAAGTCAGGCCATTGACTATTTCAATGACCTAAGTCATGCAGAGTTGCTTCTGGGTAGGTCTTTGAGGTGCAGAAGGGATGCAAACTCTTGGTGAGGCTTTGTCATGATGTACCGCAGTCTGGCTGGCACACGTAGGTTGTGCGGGTTGGAGCAGGAACTGGTTTTGAATGGGGAAAAGCACGTGAGGCTTTCTGCGGGCTCAGCTGAAGAGTTACTGGAGGGTTGTATGGTGCATGTTGGTTTCTTCTGGTCAGATTTGCTAATGTGTTTATCCTTGCAGAGCTCAAAAGTGTTTTGGTTTCGCAGCTTGTGATTTGCGTGATTTTCCCAAGCGTTTGTAACACAGCCATGACTTTGAACCCATGTGTGTTGCACCTCTCTGTGTCTGGTCCTTTGCTTCTCCTCGTCGGATGTTTTCCCTCTGTGATTAATGTGCCAACTGCTTCACTTCAGCACCAGGGAGGCCAATGCTGATGGATTTCCCTGTTCAATCTCCTCGTGGGTCTGCAGACTGAGGGGTGTTACCACTGCAGCAAAGTCTGCTTTGGGGTGGGAGCTGTCAGCATGTCTCTCTTTTTGTCTCAGTGAACCTCTTAGTTCTTTTAATTAAACAGAGATGAAGCATGCGTGGTAATACCCTCCACATTTACATAAAAATGATCTTGTAATTAGCAATAATTATCTCAGTTTGGGATGTCGCTGTAATGTTTAAACAGCACTTGTGACCTGAGGGACGTTTTCCCATCCCCAAGGAGTTACCCTTGGTGTGGTTCTCTCCTGTGGCATGTTTCATTCTTGGCTGCCGTCAGCGGTGAATGTAGAGCAGCGTTGCGAGTAACCTTGAATTTCTCTGATGTCAGACTAGAAAGTGATGGGCATGGTTTCCACATTGAGTCCAGCGCCACTTTTCGGGGCTGCCTGGCAGACCTGTCACCATTTGCATGGAGATGGTCTGTCTTGGTGGCTTTCGCCCTGTGGTCTGAGGACTCTCAAGGAGATTCTGTTGCTATTGTGTTGGGCCAGAGAGGGGGAAAAACAGGCTGAAAAATTTCCAGTCAACCTTCCCCCCCCGCCCCGCCAAGTTCTCTTAGGGAGATTTGGAAAAGTCTGCTGGTACTTGGGAAGCTTTTCCCTGTGAGAGTAGAGGTCCTGAGTCATGCTTGTCCATGTGGCTGTCTTTCACCTAACTTCCCTTCCTTTTAAGTGGAGCAAAGCTCAGCTCACAGATGTAAATGTTTGCTTCCAGGCTGGAGATGGCACCTACCACCGCCCCTGTTGCAGCCAGTACACCCCGAATTTACCTTCGGAGCTCCCCAAGATTTCTTGGGGTAAAAAAGCTTTATGGAGTAAAACAGTTGAATATGGGGGAAACACTCAACAAAATAAAACCCAAAACAAAAAGTACCGCCTGTAGAGAGGGGGTCCCTTTGTGGGAGGCTGATGAAGGGAAGAGGTAGAAATGTCTCGTCTCCTGTCTTTCAAGATGTGTTATGCCACTGTACTTCTTGTCGGTCTAGGAAAAGCAAAATGATTGTGCTCCAAGCACTCTTTATCTAATTGCAATTTATTATCAGCTTTCTATTTTAACATTTTTGAAGTGTAAACTTAACAACCAGAACTTACTAAGCAGCAGATACACATGTTGAGTGTATTTGAATTTTACCTGTGTTAATCTAATAATATATTTATGAAATTATATTTGATCAGCTCTATAGCTGGTTGAAGACCACAAAAGAGTATTAGTCAAATAAATTATTTGACAAATATGGATAAGATTAAACAAATGATCTATTTGCCAACTGCTGTTCAACTGCTCTGCCATGGCACGTTCCTCTTTCTCTTATCTTTTCCTTCCAGTTTTCATTCCACTTTTTCATGGTTTACCTTTTCCTGAACTGTCCTCAGCATCTGTTTAATTTTTCCTTTCCCTGTATTATTCTTTCTCTTTGGTGTCTTGGTTTTCCTTTCATTCTTTCTTCTGCATCTCTCTTTCCTTCTTCTGAGTCTACATTAGCTAATTTTCCTCCTTCTTTCTACCTTCCTGGAGGAGATTTTTATTGAACACTGCATAGCCAGCTCAACTAAACCTGATATGCATTTAAACCCATAAAAACGTAAGACTAAACCCAAAGTGCACATGAGCATGAAGATGTTTGCTCGGTGGTAATGCTTCTTCGCTTCTCTCTGGGTATTCTGGCTATTGCAGGAAGGGTGTTCCTGCAGTTCTGGAGGTTTTTTTCTACCTCTCATTTTTGCTTGTGCTCTCCTTATGCCTTTCTTTTAAAGTGAATTTTACTTTGTGTCCTGAGAAAACAACCAGGATCAAATGGCAGACCTGGTGTTATTCATTGGTTGTGTGTCTGTAGGCAACCTGCTTCCATCTGCCGCCCGACCAAGCCCAGCCTCCCCGCTGGGCGGTCCTGCTTTGCTCCTGGAATCGTCCTTCCCCACCTCTGGGGTTATGTCCACGAGGTATCTTTCAGTAGGGCAAAAGCAACGAGTGCTCTGAAGGTTTTCTGGCTTACCTGTTACTTTCAGAGTCTGTATGAGAGTCAGGTTGATGAGGATAAGTAGCAAGAGGCGAACAGGTTATTGTGCATGACCGAGCAGTCGCAATATTCGACTTAGGTCTAGTATTCAAAGATTAAAGTCCCTTAAAAATGAAGGTGCTGTTATGGAGAAGACTTGTTCTTTTTCCCCCCTGGATGAAATCTAGGGGAGGGATATTCTCAAAAACATGAATGAAAGGAACAGAAAACTTTATTTCAGGGGACGAAATTTGCTGTGCCTTTTCAATAAAGCTCAGGCAGTCCAGGGGAGTGTGATGGGAGTGCTCAGAGTGCGTGATTTGCCTCTGCTGATGGTTGCAGTGCTGTTGCTGCAGTGAATGAGCCAAGCCGTGTATGTCATAGCTGTCTGCATGAAGTCCTGAGAGTTAGGTGATAATGCCTTCTTGTACCCGTAAGGAAAGGTCTCTGCTGTAGCGAAGTTAACAGTTACGCTGCTCCTCTATGCCTTGTGAAATGTTTTGCGTAACACTTGAGTGTACTGACACAGTGAGCAATCCAGGCGGCATGTCGTTGCGAAGCATAATTGATTGGGGAGGATAGGGCCAAGAGGAATATTCTTTTGCAGTTAATTATTTACTGCAGGGAGAAAGGGAAGCTGATGATGTTTGGTTTATAATTACAGATATCCAGAAGAAAATGTGTGACGATGGTCTGTTTTATTCTGTGTTTTGCATCTATTTCTTTGTCTCTCTAGAACGTGAGACCAGCATTGTTTAATGACTGGTTGAGTAAAAGCAAAACTTCGTTATCAGCTTCTGGGTGCTGGAATATGGTTTGCAGCATACTGTGTGTGATGCAAAATGACCTAAATGCCTACAGAGGGAACAGTCTTTCCGTGCTTGCTGTCTTAATGCACGATCTGCCTGTGGTGCCCATCTGATGGCATCGTGGGCCCTTGGAACAGCTCATCTCTGTGCTGAAAGGTGACTTTGTGGTTAAAGTGCAGGACTGTGAACCCTGGAGTCCTGACCCCTTCTCTGCTCTTGGCTCAGCTGGTTGCCTTATCTTGCTGGGCTCACTTCTTCAGGAGTGATACCGACCCAGCACATATCCAGCCTGTCTGCTAAAAGGGTAGGATGTCCTGGGTGACGGGCACTCTGATAATGCAGAGGCAATGGCAACCCAGGTGCTTGCATAATACAGTGCTGTAGGCCAAACTAAAAGTGGATTTTTCCGTTTGCATAGCTAAACGCTTTACAGATCAGACTACTCGTATGCAAGTTAAATTCAGGAGCTGGTGGAATTGAGTTTAGATGCGTGTGGGAGCAATAACTTGACAAATGCAAAAAAAGAGACATTGCTGTAAAGTCTCTGAGAAGATGCCCATACGTCTTCTGCTTGTTTAGCATCCTTGAGAGAACAACAGACGTGAGGGAGAAGCTGCGGCCTGTGAAATGAAGAGGATGTCATCCTCTTACTGGGAGAAGGAGAGGAGCCAGATCCAAAAAGCGTGGGAGCAGGAGCGAAGCGAGGGATACAGATGTGCGCAGCGGGGTCTGTTCTGGCTGCCCTGTTCTCGCTGGGTAAGGCTCTGCAGGAAGAGGAGCGAGGAGAGGGTCAGTGGAAAAAGGCTGTCATTGCGCAAGGTGGAGCATTGGCTGTTCTGCTGGTCCAGGCTGAATCAAAGCATGGCCAGCCGGCAGTGGGAGTGCGAGAAAAGCAGACCAGTGAAAAATCTCCAAAGGAGGATCTGGGTAATGAGTGCTTTGTGCCCCAGGCAAGTTGGGATCTTGTTCAGAGGCTTGCTGAGAAGTGAGCTCCATTCATCAGTGGTTTGTTGAGGTAAGAGGCTGCTGTCATATGTGGGCTTACTCCAGTGTCAGTGTTGAGTCTGCTCTGACACTCCACGCTATCTTTAGCAGTTCAGTGGCACGCATCCACTTCTGTCCAGCCTGTTCCAAACTATGTGTATAGACTAAGCTTGAATATATGAAGTTGGAGTCTGCAAATGATGCATTTTGTCCCTTGTCCTACACCAAGACAAGCAGCCAGAGAGGTGGTTCTGGTGTGGCACTAGTTCCTGTATTTCTGTAGTGACCTGTTCTCCTTTCCTGTAGCTGGCTTTGCTGGAGCAGGAATGAGATGTCAGGGAGCTTAGTGTTATGTGAGGAACTGGAATTCACCCTCCAGAAAAAGAAGGCTGGTCTTGAGAAACCTGGCTTTGGTTAGTTCGATAAATGGATGAAACAGTAGTTGAGTATGATAAGTAAATAAAACCTCACTGTTTCTTGGAGGTAAACATGGGACAGACCCCAGCTTGTACGTGTGCTAATCCTGTAACTAACTTTTCTGCTGTCTGCCTTTGGATCTGCGTCTGTTGATGCAATGGCTCGTTTTGGGTTCTGTCATGTTAGACTCCTGCCGTGAAGAGCACAACACGCTCCTTTGTAGCCTGCAGACCCAGCGAGTGCTGGTGAAAGCAGGAGGTGCCTGCTGACTGTGTGCATGTGTGTGCACACACACCCCTTGCCCCATCTGCTTGTGTGTGGAGGTTGAATGTATAACCTTGTAATATAATCTTGGTCGTGCAAGGGTTCTTCCAGTCTTGTTTCCCCTGGCCTTTTCCTGATTTGCGTGATGTCGTCTGAGGCCAGCCAGCTTCTTCTGGAGGGCTTGTCCCACTTTCCATGCAGGCAGCCTTGGGCAAGGGTCTGCTCCCAGGCGTGTGCAGGTGTCTTGTTCCACTGATGTGCAAGGGAGTATGAGGGTAAGCGCCGAGGGGCTGGGCAGGGCAGGACATTGCTGTGCTGGCTGGTGGTGTGACCTCCGTCGGGCAGTTGGTGTAGCTGCGGATGGGTAAGGAGGTACACGCAGATCCCTGCAGGCACGGTGGCTGTGACCAGTACTCAAGTCTGTGAGGGTCAGATGTATTCTCTCTACTCCTAGGAGTACAGATGTGTGTCCTCCAATCCGCTGTACTCGGTTGCAGCTGACAACTCTGTGGCTATTCGGGTGGCCCCCGTGAATTTCGAAATGTCAAGGTACTCATTCTCAAAACACACAAGTGTGGGAAAGAAACCATGTCAGCAGCCCTTCAGTGTAAGTCTAACAAGGCAGAGACTCGGTGGGGCAGGAGCAGTTCTCTCCATATTTTGTAGCAGGCACAGGGAGGATACAAATAGGAGGAAAATGGTCTTTGTTGTCTGATTGCAGCAACTACTGTCATGGCTTTCTTCTTGAGATCATTTCCTATCTGCCATCCCAGGCAAGAATTTGGGCAGTTGTCCTGCAAGGAGGAAAGCTGGGACATTCAGACCCCGAATAATATTTGCTTAATAAGTAGTCATCTGATCCCCCACAACTACTGTGCCTGATTACCAGGGGCCAGACAAGATGTCCTGTGCTTCACATTCCATTCATGATGAATGCGTTAATCTGAACGGGTAAGAGAGAATGCTTCCTCCACATCAGTTTACACCTTTGCTGTTCCTGTTCTTCTGCGGGGTACATCCCAAGCAGCCACCCTCTTCCAGCCTATGAAGTGTCCAGGCCTGGCTGCTCCTCAAAACTGCTAGAAGATGAAAAACTGCGCTTCAGGTGCCAAGTTCTGTCTATGGAAAGTGAGTTAATCCATTAATTTCTCTTTCTTCTTGCTCCTTCCCAGCATTTTGCTGGTAGATATGATCACTCTTACTGCTCGTGGGTAAAGTGTCCATACCCCAAGTATCTACCAGTGCCTATAGCCAGGGCAGACACTGGGCAGGGAAAGGAGAGGCATTATTATGACCTCTTGTTTTACAGCTGGGGAACTGAGGAATGGAAATCCACCTTAACAGGAGGAGCCTGGAGAAGAGTTGAGAACAGAAATTGTTGTCCTAATCCAGTGCTTTGACTGCAGGATCAGCTTCCGGCTTGCTTTGGTAACTGTTGAGTGTCAAAAGATTCAGCAACCAACTGTTGATGTGTTGCTAATCTGATTTTCTGATGAGTGAAATGCTTTCTCATCACAATGAACCTTGAAGAAGGTGGGGATGTTTTTCCTTTTATCATTTCAAGCAAGGTCATCTTGTCTGTTGTTTCAATATTTTAGGTATCTGGTCTTAAAAGTGATGTTAGTGGAAGGCTGGAATAGCAGTCCTTTCCGTGTAAGACTTCCAGGCTTAAATGGGGCTGGTGTCTGCAGAAATGGATAGATATCCTATGGTAAAACTTAGTGTCGTGGCTTGTTGTGGATTAGAAAAACAGTAAGAAAATTTGGGCAATTGAAAAGAGATCTTGTAGCCATGTGGATGGGGCTTGATTTAAAAACCATAGGGCTTGAAGATCTTGATTTGTATTGGTGGTGTGTAATTACAAAATGAGCCATCTCCCTTTTGGTCACCCACGCCGAGGCACTTTCTGTGGAAAGATCTTAAAAACAAGATGCAGTTAACTGACCACGTCTTTGAGGATAAAAAAAAACTTCCCAGGGGAAAAAAGAAAGAGGTAGATTTCTTCAAGAAGTGAAAAAATACTTAACTTTTTCTCAAGGCAGTTTCCGGGGCACCTAACCTAATCTTTCCAAAACAATTCTCTGGCAGCCACAGCTCACATATTTTAAAAAACAGTGTAGAAAGGAATGTATTGTGACAGTTTAATTTGTTGCTGAAATACAGTCACCTCTGGGGTAATTCAAAGCAACAGTGGAGCGGATGATAAACGTGTTAAGGATGGGAGATGAGTAAAGGCAGGCTGCTCACATGAAACCAGCAGTGGAAGATGCCCATGCAGAAGTATAGTTCCTGGAATTTAGGTTTATTTTCTTCCTCTTTTGACTCTAACGGAGCTGTAGACTGTTCACATCTTCTGAACACGGCAGTTGTTGCTGAGTCCTTGTGTGTATCCTTGCTGTGGCAGCAAGGGGGATTTTGGTGGTGATTCTCTCAGGCAGGTAGTAGGGAAGACCCTCTGGTACTGGCCAGCTTTAGAGATGAAATGGATGGAGAAGAAAAGGTGGAGGATTGCGCCACGTGAGGTGCAGGTCGCTGTACCTTCTAGTGCCTGGTTGGGAGCTTCTAAAGGCACAGGACAGCTAGCTGGGTATTGTAGTCACCAATCTATGGGTGCAAACTGAGCTGCGTAAAGCTGGCTTGCAATCTCTACCATTTGGAAGAGAAAACAAGGCAATTGCAGGATGCTCTTGAGAAGGCAAAGGAGAGCCTGCTTGAGTCTTAGAGGAAGATGTACAATTTGAAGAGAGAGAGGTATGGAGTTGCCTCTGTAGCCCTGTTCTGGGTCCTCAAGAGCAGCATTGTCTGAAGTGTGCTCTTTGTGAAGAGGTGGGAAGCAGAGTGCCTAGCAGAGGGCTGGGCTTTTTCAGAGCATGTTACTAAGTACATGGTTTTTGGCAAGCCTGGCAATTGCATTGCAACAGGGTTGTGAGGTCTTTTTCAAATTCTGCTGAAGTTGGTTGAACTTTGTTGACTGCAGTGACCATGGGCTGGCAGGCAGTACAGCATGTCTCAGGTCAGTTCAGGTTTTCATCTCCTTTATTTCAAAGCCTGCATCTAGAATGAGTTTATTCAATTCACAGCTTAGAGAAACTTCTGAATAAATCCTGGGGGGGGGGTGAAAAAGGAGAAAAACAACCAACCTCACCACCAACAAAACAGATCAAAATAATCAAGCAGCTTGTGCTATGGAACTGGGATGTGACTGGCAGCTGATGTGTGGAGGTGGACAACCGCCAGTCACACTTTCTCAGCATGGCTTGCTCTGCAGGGTCAATGGGAGCAAGCACCTGTCAGCATTAGAGATAACTATTAAAATCTGAGGCAGGAGCCTGCAAATTCTGTGACAGTTGTATGCTGGGGTAGAAGAAAAAGCTCTGCCACCGGTGAGGCACCCTTTCAGGGAGCTCATTGTAACTTCTTGTTTTCTTCTGAACCCTTCGGTTCAGTCCCGCTGTGGGTAAATGTCATGCGGTCTCTTCCATGCTTTCTATTTGATTTGAGGGCCCTTTGTAACAACTTATTGCTCATTCATCCTGTTGTCAGAGAAGTTATTCTGCCTGCAGTCCCTGTCTGAGCTTAATTTTCTTATTTTCTGTAGCACGGGGGCTGATGGCTTCACAAATCTTAGAATAACTCCTCAATCTCTCCCCCTGGCCAGCCTAGCGGCATGACAGCTCCATTTAATGTGTGCCATCTGCTTTGGCTTCCAGCCCTTAGACTCATTATTTTGCATTTGTCTGCATCAAGCTCTGGTGTTGCCTGCCCCAAAGGATCATATATCAGAAGTCATGAAAAAGAGTCCTTAAGGTTGGTCTGTAAATCCCAAGTCTCTTTGCTGGAAGAAACGTGCAGTCTGGGTGCTGTATCCTTTCCTCTCCTATGTCCTTGCCACAGCCCTGCTGTGTGCATCCCTCCCTGCCTGTCCTGGCACATCTCTTGATGGGCATGAAGTGAGCCTTGCAGGCTCTTTGGGCAATGCCGTTCTTGTGGTACAAAGCGTTTGGTGCTAGGGACGTTTCCCTTTCTTCTCTTGCTGACACAGAGACAGGCTGCGACCTGCAGCTCTGCCTTCTCTTCAGCCAGCCCCCAAAATGACTTGGATCCACTTGGAATATTGTTACAGGGAAAAGATTGTGAAGTTTTCTCAGTATTAGATACCTCGCGATACCTCTCACATAACATTTGAAGTGTAGCATTACCTTCAGGCCTTGGGGACTGGAAGTGCTTTCATGTTAGATGCAGTGTGAGACAGGTCCTCTCTGCAAGCTGAGTGCATGATGCAGAACGTCACCTCTGCAGATGCTGACATCTAACATCCCAGCCATTTGCCCTCAGCCCCCCTATATAGGCAGCAGAGGAAACAAGCACTTTGATCTCGTCCTAATAGATAGATATCTGAAACAGGTCAGATTGTGCCTGTCTCTTCTCGTTGATGATAAAGAGGCTCCGGATGATGGGCTCTTAAGGAGATGTCTGTGTTGTAGGTGAGATGAATCCAACCCAACACTGAGCAGGTTGGGGCAGCACAAAAAGAGAGCAAGACAGTGTTGAATGTAGTCTGTCCTTGTCTTAGCTATATGCTGTCATATTCAGTAAACCTGTGCCTCTTCCTTTGTTCAAGAAGCTGCCCTTCATTTTGGTTCCTTGCTGGCCAAGGGCTGGAGGGACATGATCCAGGCGGCAAGTGGAAGACAGAGTTAAACACCTCTCAGAGGTGCTCCTAGCAAAGGTGCTAGGATGGAGCCCCAGGCCTGTCCCAGCTCTGGACCAAGGGGCATTTTAACCAAGTGAAGGCAGAAATCACACGTAGGAATGGGGCAGTTTTGTCCTTGTTTCATCCTTTCATACTAGAGGCCAGGAAGCTGCTAGCATAGGTCAGGGATTACTCAGATACTTCTCAGGAGCTCCTGACCTCATGCATGTGCCTGAACAGCAGTCGTGTTGTATTGCAGTGGGGAAGGACATGAGACCTCTAAATGCGGAGCTGAGACAAGGGCATGGGGACTTCAGCTTATGGATTAACAGATGATAGCAGCAGGAGCCCTGCGATGCCTCTGCAAGGGCTGCACATCTGGGTGTTCCAGGCTTGGTGGGTAAAACCTTTTCTGTTAGGAGAAAAAGAGCTTTTTCCTAACACTGAAGTGCTATTAAATGCTGTAATGGGGCTTTGGGGGTGATGGAGCCAGTTTCTGTAGTTTTGTATCCCACTTGAGTTGAACCTTCATGGTTGCTCTGGAGACCCTGGCGTGCTCCACAAGGAGAAGGTTGGAGGGAGACCCAGAGTACTTGAAAGAACTGGAAAAACAAAACTGAGCCGACTGGAAGGAATAAAGCCTGGTAGCCTGGGGAGGATTTTCTTGACTGACTGAGTTTCCCCCTTTGATTGGGAGCGTTTGTTCCATCATGCCTTGTACTGGGGAAGAATTAGCCCGGTGGCAGAAATGTGATGCACCGGGCATTTTGGGAGTGAAAAACCTGTCCACAGCAAGAGCCTGCAGAGCTTGAACTCAGCCTTCAAGTTCCTGTGCTGGCACCTGGCTGCAAGCCTGCCCGGCAGAGGAGGGTACTGTGCCAGGCTCTTTGTGGATCTCGTGTCTGTGTAGTCAGCATTAAATCCTAGGACCCTGCAGAAAAACAGAGTCAGTTTTGTACCCCATTTGTTGTTTGTTACTGAAACTCATGCTGTAACTCCCATCAGTTTAGACACCCATAAAATAGTGGTTAGCTCTGGAGAGTCTCTGGAAGTCTGCTGTGTGTACTACAGTCGCTTCAGACTTTGCAATAGCAGGGAGTTTATTAGGGGAAAAATTTCTGGCTGACTCCAGGTGGAAAGCAAACATACCATGCTGCAGAAAAAGGCAAAAACCCACCTCAGATTCTGTCATGTAGTGTGTTTTCCTCACTTCACAATGCATCTTGTCTCTCCCTGCTCTGTTTCCTGGCTCCGCATGTCCACCACACGCTTTTCTGCTTTCCGATTCCTTCTTGAGGACAGGACAAGGGAGCGCGTATGAAAACCTTCAGCAGGTTTTTAATTCAGGAAGGAAGGTATATCAGGGCATTGTAGTTAAAACCCACAGCATACATTTTGCTCTGCTACTTTCCTTGTTGTCCTTCCCCTCTGAACTTTGGTACAGTAAATAGCGTCCGTGTTTGAAGAGCCTCCCAGCAGAGAGGCATCTGGCACAGCACCAGGTCCTTGCAGCTTCTCAGTATTTCTGCTGCACGTAGTCTCTTGCCTGGTCAACAAGCGCATCATCGGTGGGAGCGTGCATCTACCCCTTTTTGCCGGCTCACCCAAGGTAATTCCTTCTGTTACTCCTTACACATGGCAAAAACAAATCGGAAAGGGAGAGATGTTAACACAGGGTTTTGAGTTGCAAAATGATACCTGCTGTGCCTTGGTGTGCTCTGTTACTCATGTGCAAAACCCTGCACCCCATCTGCGGGAGCGGTATCATGCTAGTACTGTCTTTTTGCTGCGATCAATCTGCTGCTGGTTGGATACATTAAATTTGTTAATTTTTGCCACTGACAGTATGCTTGCTATCTTGTCAACAGGAGCAGGTTCAGAGGTCTCTGGGAGATGTGCAGTGGTGTCACTCGGCTGTTTGCTCTCCTAGTTGAGCAGGCACATGTATGGGTCTTTGAAAGCTGATGGGAGAAACCAGGATCTGTCAGTCTCTTTCACAAAGGTTTTGTAACTGTATCACCTACCTAACTAATTTCCCTAATTCCCTGATAACATATGTATGTAACTAAATCTAGACAGACAAGGCTATATCAAGCCTTAGGCATGGGAAATCATGTAATGTGATAAAGCTGCATATCGTGTCCAGGGCATAGAATCATAGAATAGTAAGGGTTGGAAGGGACCTTAAAGATCGTCTGGTTCCAACTCCCCTGCCATGAGCAGGGACATCTTCCACTAGACCAGGTTGCTCAGAGCCCCATCCAACCTGGCCTTGAACAATTCCAGGGAGGGGGCAGCCACAACTTCTCTGGCAACCTGTTCCCAGTGCTCCACAACCCTCATGGTGAAGAATTTTCTCCTAATATCTGATCTAAATCTGTCCTCTTTTAGTTTAAAGCCATTCCCCCTTGTCCTATCACTACACACCCTTGTGAAAAGTCCCTCTCCATCCTTCCTGTAGGCCCCCTTCAGGTACTGGAAGGCTGATCTAAGGTCACCCCGGAGCCTTCTCTTCTCCAGGCTGAACAGCCCCAACTCCCTCAGCCTGTCCTC
>Ga0065711_1010335_pt1 | contig 13158 bp, 9 predicted proteins | sample Hoacrofraction12_FD_59098 | JGI IMG/M metagenome (GOLD analysis project Ga0065711, IMG submission 59098) | Hoatzin crop microbial communities from Cojedes, Venezuela - Epithelial fraction 12 v2 (version 2) | ecosystem: Host-associated > Birds > Digestive system > Esophagus > Crop | place... | reverse complement strand
AACAAGGTCCTGTGCAGCCTGCTGTAGGTGACCCTGCTTCAGCAGGGGGGTTGGACTAGATGACCCACAGAGGTCCCTTCCAACCCCTACTATTCTGTGATTCTGTGATTCTGTGAAAACCAGGCTCGCATCCTCCTGGATTTCTCACAAACACAGACCTATTCATTTGTAAGCAATGTCAGAAAAGGACATTTTCTGATGGTTTTGCTGTTGTTGGGGATTTTTTTGTTTGTTTTGTGATTATTTTTTTTTTGTTCCCCAGTTGCTACTTTAACTCATCAGAAATAATTACCCAGAGCTTGTGGCTTGTTTACTGTGTCGATTCACGGTTAGCTTCAAACAACGGCAGTGCACAAGGACAGGAAAAGCAAATCTCCCTGAAACTATGGTATCTGGCTGGCGGATATTTTCTGAAAGTAACAAAGTTATATTTACACGTTCATTTTGTCTCATGGCAGAAATAGTGCATACCTGAATACAGCTACCTAAAAAACGGCTAAGAGGAAGAGGGGGTAGGAAGAGCATCGGAGACCTTACATGAAGACTCTGTGGGCTAGATCCTGAGAGTCGTGGGACCACCACCCGGTGCCCATCATAACAGGTAAACCCTGGTTCTCATAATAAAAACAGAACAAAGATCAGGAGAGTGAAGCACACCAAAGCAGGAGCCTGGGAGACAGGACATTGTGGCAAACGTTCCACGAGATCAGCAGAGAAAAGGAACAGGAGCGGGGGCGTGAAGAGATTGGGTTGTCCAGGGTGGAGAGAAAACCACATTCATTGAACAATTTTACCACATCCCTTCACACTTCATCCCGTAAGAAAACGAGGAGAACGCAGAAGCTGGTGGGTCTGCCTCCTGCCTCCATGGCCCCGCTCACAGCGGTACACCCGTACAGACTGGTACGGGTCTCGCTTGCCTTGCTTCGCTGGGTAAACTGGAGCACACACCTCCATAGATAGTTTTGCAGCTGGTCACACTAGGTCAGTATGCATTGCTTGGCACCTTTACCAATCTCCAGTACACACATCAAAATTAACTGCTACTTGATATTAGTTAAGGTTTAAACTTCAAAAAAATAGTTTCTCCCTCCATCCTGGAACATCTCTGCAAAGTAGGAGTGGTCAGCCCTTGGGTCTTGTGTCTCCAATAATCCTGGCTGATGCAGGCTCCCATGCAGGGTGGTCAGGCAGCCTCTGCAGGGTTTTGACATCCTCGGCCCCCTTTGCCTTCAGCCGTAACCAGCCCCACGCCCTGATGTCTCGTGCATTTGCCCTAGCACCTGTTAACACCTTCCACCCACCGTCTGCTGCACTGTCATCTCTGCCAGTGCCCTTTCCATTCAGTCGGGGTGCTTTCATATCATCAGTTCACTGGACCACAAGTATTACATACGATATTAAATAACATATTTGATTATCAGTAACAGAGGGCTAAGGCAGACCTCCTCCTGCTCCATCTTCTACCTGCTCCATCAACCCTCCCATCTCCTGGAGATCAAGCTTCACTGCAGACTCCTGCACTCTTTCGTTTATCTCTTCATCTGCTCTGCCTTTTGCTAGATCCAAATGCCTCATCATCTTGGCATTAGAAAGTCCACTTTCCCAAGGTACAGAGTGTTTACGGAGTATCATCAGTAATTCAAATGTCTGCCAGCTAAGAGATGTTATCTTCAACATGGCTGAAGAATACCTCAAAATCATGTTCCGACTCATCTGCCTTAAACGCTCACCAACGGAACACGCTAAAAGCAGATGTAGTTTTCAAAATGTACCCCCCTGATTTAACCAGTTGCTTAATTTTCACACATGAATCATCTGGCATTCCACAGGCCACGATATATAGCTTTCATTATGTCACCACTGACATTTTCACTGCTGGAGGACTATGATTTACTGGTTTTCATTAGACCTGATCTCCACTCTTGGTCCTACCCCCAAAATTGTTGAGGAATCCATGTCTGATCAGTGAAACGATGATCTGACTTGAAAATGCACTGCTTTTCATCTACTAATTTCTCTAAAATTGACCTTTTCTGACAATTACTTCCAGTGCTGACAGTAAGCATATACCGCTATAAATAATGAGCTGGAGAGGACATCTCTTCCTCCATCCTCGGGAGAAAACAGGTTTCTAGCAAAGACACTCCACAATCATAGCCATGGCGCTGCCATATTTTTACCATAACAAATACAAAGGAATATTTAAGATTAAGTAAACCCATTTTCTTTAAAACATTTGAACTGAAACTTTGTACAGTTTTGCTTTCCAGCTTAAGCACTAGGCCAATATCATTATATTTCATTATACTTCTTTCCTAGCCAAGACCCCCCCTGGGCATTGAGAAACCTCCTCTAAAAGGCTGAAGGCTCCTTTGCATTTACAAAGCATTTCCCAGAACTGCTGTGCAAGATGCACAGCTGACAACACAACCAGGCCAGCAAATGTGGCCCACACCATTATTAGAAAAAAAAGACAAAAATACCTCCAGAAAATAATTTCAAGCGCTAGCAAGAATTGCTTATTTGAAAGATTTTACAGATCACTGAAAACCTGAAAAAAAAAAAATCAGCCTAGGATAAAGTATGATAGAAGTTTACTCCCTAAAGCCAACAGAGAGGTTAAATAGCAAATGGGCTGAAAATTCAACAATCTTACAAAGAATATATGAGAACACATCTTGTGAGAAGAATTCCAAATTGCTTTCTACAGCACGATTTTAGTTAATTTCTCTTTCACATGTAATTGAGACCTCATGAAAAATTAAATCAGGTCAAAGTTCTTACAGGGAATGATGGCCTTTCCAAGAATATTATAGATAAAACACAGATTACACAACAACATCTATGACCGTCCCCACCTTACTCACCAACAGATACATGTTTTGGCACTGAAAGACTGCTTTAATTTCCATAATGTCCAATTATGTCACAAGTCACTGGCTGTAAAACCACCTACGTGCTTAAATCCATGTTGGGTTCTAACTAAAGAGAAACGGCATTTCTGTTCTCTTTTTAAGTAAAACATGCACTAGCTGTAAATATCTCAAACTACCAACGCAAGGAAGACATTAAAAAAAAGAACTATAAAAAGTGAGACTACATTACGGAGCAAACCAGCACTATAAATAGACAGGAAGATTATCTGAGAAAACTGCTGGCTGCAATGATTCTCCGTTGTCATCCTGGGCAGGGGCCACAGGAGCTAGAAGGAATGGTGCCAAGCCCATGGGGCTCACCATCGGCTGCCCGTTCACCCCAACCCCTGCTACCTCCAAACGGACCAGAGAACCATGACCAGAGAACCTTCCCCTTTAGTATCATCAGTCTTTTCAGACAATTTTTGAAGAGTCATCCCACCCCTGATCCACTTTCCTATTTGTTTCCTACGAAAAGCAGTTCGTTACCCAATATTCCTTCACTGGTAGGTCCCATTTGCAATAATTATTCTCCCTAAATAACTCAGGAGGGTTAAGAGTTCTGGGCTAAAATAAATAAATAAATAAAAATTAAAATTAATGCTTATCTAGAGATGTCTCTCTCACGTATTTTTATATTTTCAATAAATGGTCAGTACCTGTGCAGCAAGTAAACTCAATTTTAGCTTATGTGAAGTGTATCATTCAAGGTAACTATATCAATATACACACACATATATATATGTACTGTTACGTCAACAGAAAGCTTTGCCCATGGATTCCGCACTCCCCAGCACACGGGGGCTACACCTACCCCTGCAGAAGAAGTGGGCCAAGAGAAGGCCAAGAAGGGGTGGCCACACACGAGGCGGGTGCAGGTAGCCATGCGTGGCCCTCCTTCGCCCCGGCATCGTGCCCGGCCGTCGTCTGGGAGAGCCACGCGAGCCGACACCGCGCCGTGCAAGGACGCTGACGCACGGCTCCTGCTCTGGCCCAGCATTTGTGCACAGGGGTCACTGGTAGCAGCACACAAGATGAAAAACGTGCAGTTATCTCAGTGATTACACTCTCAATGCTCTTCTCAGTGGAATTCCGCAGGACTTGCTGCGATATTTAAGTGTAAAGCCTTGCTAACTCCGAAAACTTAAGGAAACCAGAAAGTCCCATGAGAAGACGCTTGACCTGCTCTGTTTTCCTCTGGTACTCTGGGGCTCGGTGCGATGACATTCGGCTCAGCAGAAAACATTCCGCTGACCTCAGATATCCGCTCTGTCGGGCACTGCGTCCGACGAGCATCCTCCGGCCAAGCCCGAGCGCAGACCGGCGCCAGCGTGGCCGTGCTCCCGGCGAGAGTCGCAGCACCCACCCGGACCTGGCACCTCCCGCGCCCACAGCACCTCCCCGCATAAGCTGATAATTGCAGCCGCAGCTCCGAGCACCGCAATTACGAACACACGATAAAAATAGTTGAACTCACACCCCACGCATCCACGCACCGGAGCCAAAGCAGCGCCGACGGGTCTGGCACCAAGAAATCATCACGCTCTCACCCACCGCCAGCCAGGGCCCTGGTCTGCAGCGTACAAAACCCCTCACAATACAACAAACGCTTTTGAAAATCTACCTTTCTGCAGAGGAGGGACAGGTAACCGAAGAAATCCAGGCCTGCCGAGATGCGGCAGGATAAGGCGTGCGGTAACCAAGCCTCCCGAACCAGGGGAACAGTATCTCTCTGGACTCCTTATAAAGTTATACAGCAGCGTGAGAAGCGTCAGGAATTAATTAGAAAACAGGTTTCCACGTCTGATCAGGTGTCTGCTCTTTCTGCTGCAGCTTTGTTTAAAGGAGGACGGGCACCGGAGCCGACTCCTCCAGAACAAGCTGACACCTATTGCTCTATTTACACTCCTGTGAACGGGGGGGAGGAGGAAAAAAAAAAGTAATACTCAAATAAAAATGTTAGAGAAATAAAAGAAAAAAAACCACTAGATAGAAGTGTGTAGAGCCTGCTCTTGTATTTTACTCTCTGCACAGACCCACGCCTTCTCCCCTGTAGGATAGAACTAACAGGAAAGCAAAATAAGAGCTCGCCCCTCCGCGAGTGATTTGTTTCCTCCAGGCTCGCCCGCTACAAAAACCTAAAGCACTGCATACCACAGCCGTGAAAATTAAATAAAACAAAATAACTACTGGTTTAAGTCTATGATTTATATTGTTTCACCTAAAAAAAAAAAAAAAAATCAGCTTTACACCAAAAACACAGTAGCTACAACTCTTGCAAGCTAAACCCCATAGGTTTTTATCTGCCAGCACAGATTTATTACTTTTTTAGTGTAACTGGAAACACATGCAATCCTCATGATTACAATTACAATAATTACAACAAATCAGCAGACCCAGGCCAAAGCGGAGGCACGGCACCGGGAGATCGGGTGAATTTTTGGCCCCGACAGCAGCAGCAGGGGACGGGGCAGGCACCCACCGCAGAGCACAAACCCGTAACTTCACCCCCCGCTTTGCTCATTCTTTGGTATCCGGATCACTGCAACAGTTCAGAAAATCTTGTCTTTTTTCTCAAAGTGGCAGAAAAGAAATGAGAAATGCACCGTACAAGCTTCCCTTGTTATGACAGACTTGGACAGATCTTCCAGGCTTTGATTTATTGTCAGAGGGTTTGGGTTCCGTGAAGCTCCAAGCCACGCGGCTGTGCCAGAGATATGATGTCATGTAATTCCATTTCTGAGCTGCGATATGAAATGAAGCCAAAAGGAGCTTCCTGTGCTAAACTGGAAACAAAAGAGCGCTTTTCCAACGCTGCCCTCGGGGTTATTAGAAATATATATGTCCAGCTCCAGGCACAGTTGCCGTCTTATCGCACCATCGGCTTCCACACGCAGAGAACAAAACAGAGCGTGGGCTCCTACAGAACGTGGCTATATTTAAGTCGGTGCAGACAGACGCAGAGAGGCTTCAGGACAGTGGCCGGCAGCAAACCACCAGCTCAGATCTGCCCGCCACGGGACATTCCTGCCCAGCTGCTCATCTCCCAGACGTGAAGCACAGGACATCGGGCAGAAGACGTAACCTCAAATCCCGACTGGAGACAGAGGAGTTACTATTTGTTTTGAATTACGAGAAATCATCTGGATCTTCATGTAACACTGCTGCCAGCCAGTCCTGATAAGCTGTAGACACCCAGGAGTTTTAACAACAGTGAAGTCAAGAGTACGATTATGGGTCGGATTTGGAAAGAATCTGCAAAGTAGATGTTACAACTCACACCGACGCCAACGGCTGCTTAACTTGGACAGCATTTTACCTGCACAAACACACTCTGTTATCACCCAGCTGTCTCCGAGCATCGGGCCCGGAGGATGCCACCACTGAAGGATGAGGCTTGGTAGGTTCATCTCACGCAGACTCAACTGGGCTCAGCAACGACAGTGAATGATGGCCCAAGATCTGGTGATGGCGATGCTTTCTTTAAGCAATCTCAGCGTGTCATTTTAAATGTCGGAAGACCAAAAAATTTCAGGTGACATAGAAAGTGCTGTGTTACACAGCCAAGTCTCATGTCTTGCGAGGTCTGTCCATGGGATGTGACTTCTCTCATATTTCAATGGCACCCAGCTGCCCTGAGAGCCGCCCAGCAGCGCAAGGCAGCTGCTGCTTGCACAACCATGCATGGACCTCCAATACATCCCGTGTTCGGTGAGTCCAGCAAGATGGACCTGAGCCCCAGGAGATGGGGCAACCAAGGACTGCCAAAATAAAGACACCTCCCAGAGGTATAAGAAAACTTAGTGCTTCACTGGAGACCACAGTTACAGCCTCACTCCTGAGTAATGAACCTATTTTAACGGAACTATTGTGAGACACGGTGCCCTGAGAAATACAAAGTTAACTGACACAGACCTGCAGGTATTTTGGGTTTGAAAATAGCAAGCAGATGTTAAAGTCTTACTTGAAATGCTTGAGAATAATGCGAAAAATCCAACAAATGAATGGTGCTCAGACAGATCTAGCTAAGACTGCTGACTGGTGGTCCAGCCCTGCCAGATGCTGTTGACAGCTGCTGAAAGCACATACAATCATTTCAAGACAAATCACCTTGAAAATAATCCTCCCTCAAGAAAGCTTATGATATCCAGCAAATGTAAACCGTTTTCAGACATCCATGGAAAGAAGAGGATTGTACAGATCTTGGAAAAGCAATTACATAGTACAGACACTGATCAGAGAGAAAAACAGAACGAAGACAAAGGCTGGCACCAGTGAACACAGCTATCAAGCATTCTAGACAAAAAGGGGCAAAAATTAAATAGTTTTCAGTGTGAAAGTGCTCTCTGTTCCTGAAGATGCAGTACACAAGCTAGCAAGAAGGTATGGGACGAGCCTCGGAAACATGAGCCTCCACCACCAAATCCACGAACCTGTCATTGGACCACAAACACCAGAGTGAATTTGGATTTCCAGCACACATCATCTGTCCACCATCCGAAGCTGCCCAAGAACTTATGAAAGGCAAGAGTCTTTCCTGCCTACAAAGAAAGCTACGTTTTACTGAAAGTTACTACGCTTTTAAAAAATTCTACAGACAATGAGTGTGCTAAAGACATCACCAGAACTTGCTCTGTTGGGTGACAGCAACAGCTCAGCTCCTCTCCTGGACTAACAGTCAGCAGTTGATGGGTAAGACACGCTGGTGTCCACAGAAGCTCTGTGCAGCTCCCACAGCTCTGTACGATGGATGTACCAACACGCTTGTACGCAGAGGTTTTTCCATTCACAATTCACAACGCAGGAGCGTTGCTGCAAGACTTTAAAACCTCTTCCCATAGCACGTCCTGTGAGTGGATACCAGGTACAAGGCTGCTAACTACACACCAGTCCCGAACCAGAATCAGAGCCAGAATTATCACAGCAGTAAGCGTCTCTATAACAAAGCAGTGGTTATAAGGTTGATCGTACTTTTTGGAACCTCAATATAATTTTCATTCATTGGCTTCAGACAGAGCCCTTCGTGTTTATTTTGACCGCTAAGCCAGGCAAACACCCTCACAGCATAAGAATTAAAAGGGAAAAAAAAAGAGTGACAGACGTACAGTGTCACACACCTTGCAGGGCAACAATTTGGTGCATGGTCCAAAGCACCAAAACCTGTACTAATCACCTTGAGCTCATTAATTTCCAAAGCTTTGGCCCAACTTTAGCGGCTGGCAGACAATCAAGCTCTTAGTTGATGTGATTCCAACTAATCCACTAAAAGGCATTTAAGAGCCAGCTAGGAAATAAGTATTTTTATATTATTAGAAGTGCTAAAAATTTTTAACACCACCAAACTCTCAAGGTGAGGGAAACAACACCCATCTCTGTACATGAGGGCTTCCCACCTGAAATTCCACCACCAGGCAATTCACTGGGTCACCCAGTGGTTACCCCACCGTTTCTGTACCCTTTCACTGGAGACGGGCAAAAAAGCAACCTGATGCAATCCATGTTACTGCATCTCTCCTTTTTTCATCCTCCTTCTTTTGATCCCGTCTTCAGGATGATATCCTAGGGGAAGGAGGATTTTGCCGTGGTATCACAGTGTGTGTCACTGTGTGCCTTTCCACCCCCTTCTCCATCCAAAGCAATGCTCGGACCCATCGGTGGCATTTGGCCAGGCTGGACACAGAAGTGGAGGCCAGGAAATTAGTGAACACGCACTGCAAACATCCTCCAAGCCCCTCAGTTAAGGAAATGCTTCAGCTTGCATTTGTATCTCATCAGCCACAAAACACCCCAACCCAATAAACCACCAACACCTCCCACCCCCACCAAAACCCCAAACCCAACAGAGAAGGAAAAAGAGATAATTTTTAGGTGCCCCAATCACGGAAAACATTAAACTACAAACCACCATAAGACACAAAGCCATAAGAAATCAGGCTTGATCGGGCGAGGGGCTCATGATCTACCCAGTGTTGCTGGCTAGTTTGCTGTCAAACTGGGTCGTAGTCCATGATTTTTATTTCCTCAGTTCCAGAAAGCCAGAGGTTTGTTGCCTGAACACCACACTAAATAACACCAAATGTTATTCCCAGATAAAATATGTTAGTGCCTATAAAATTCTACCTTTTCTAAGCAGGCCAACGTTCATTGGTTTAACAATGCTCTTGGCTGCCTCAACTGAGGTTTGCTCAATACAGCAGTAAAACTCTCATGAGAAGAAAAATCAATGAGAGATTATTTTTCATTTTTGCCACTTGAATATCAGATCTAGAACCAAGCTATACCAAGGTAGAAACTGTTTAAAATTTCTTTTATCTGGGAAAAAGTGAGAAAATCACAATAAGAATATTTAAAAGATTTTAAAACCGCAACAAACTCTGTACTCTGCTATCTGTTAAAGCAGTGTACAGTTTGGTACACGCAAGCTAAACCCTTGTTGAAAACAACTTAGTAGCAATGAAACTTTCATGCTTACATAGCAGCTTGCCTGATGCTGACAAAACAACTTTAAAAATCTTTTCAATCCTTGAAGGCCAACTAACAAATCAACAAATACAAACACATATGTAAGTGTATATATGTATACACACATAGATACACTCTCTCATCGTTAGCAGAGACAGAGGTAAAATGAGGAGGACAAAGAGACTTTGTCTTTTCTTGGGTTGGGAGTAATCAATAAAGTTTTCACTCCCCCCCCAGCTTCTTGTAGTTGACTCCCTCGGATGCTCTGAAACACCGCAATCATTATCCACCAAATGAAGTTGTTCAGCAGCTATGTGAACCTACCCAAAGTCACAGCCGTTATCCCAATGACACAGGGTCCAAGTTCAACATTCAGAGTTGGTTCCGACAGACATATCCCCACCCCACGCTCACCCGCTCCTCCAGCTCTGCTCGACACCGTGACCGGAGACACTGGCCACCACCCTCGCCAGCCCCTCTTATCTCGCTGATGAGGAGCCTCGCTGGGGGCTGGAAGCTCCTTAAGAGAATGAACACATCTCAAGAGATATTAACCCTTAATATCTGCAGACTGGCATCTGCTTCCGCAGCAGTTTAGCCCCAAATGTTTGTCTGGAATGAGCGCTCTAAAACCAGTAGGGATTTCTACAAAATCCAGCCCTGTACTGGTTTAGCTTTAGACTCTTGTTACATTAACACAAGGATCCCGGGAAGGCAAACTCTGTCTGCTAACTATTTCAGGCCAGAAAAGACTGAAAATGCTTTTGACATCTCTTCTTCATCAGCATCCGCCAAAAACAAAGAGCTCAACAGACGTAGTAAAAATATGCAAAAGTAACTGAAACACCATTAAATATTTAAACATACGCAATACCACAGTATGGTCTGAGCCAAACTGGTCATGAAAACCCACTAGTCCTCGTGTCAAAACCACCTCTATCTGAAGGTTTGCCTTGTTTATGAAAATGCAAATGCTTTATTTTATTACGCTGTAAACCTTATGTGGCAACACTCCAGCAAATGTCATCTGAGATGGGCATTTATATGACATCTATGAATTGAGCCTAAATCAGCTGCATCAGAACCAGCAAACCGATTATCCTGCCCAAACACACTTTTTACCAGTCAACTCCAACAAAGCGAGCGTGGCTGTAATTTAGGGAAGCCTTTCCAAAGCAAGCACGAGCATCACGTGTTTCTCCCCTGACAACACGCATGAAAAACAGAGTTAAACATATCACAACACATCAGTGGGCCATCCGCTCGGGTCTTCTTTCTGCCTGGTGTGTTCAAATCAAGCACACGCGCTCACCGGAAAGGAGAGCTCCAGATGAAAAGGTTCGAGTTTATTCGGGATGCTGAAATTAAACTGTTTTAAACTAAAGCTTAAACTAAATTATGCTGCTCCTTGGGATTTCAGTCGCTGGAAGCCCACGAGACCGTATGACTTTAGCAACAGATGTGCAGAGCGGCATCTTAAGCCGCTAAAATTTTATGAAGGGCTTCCATTATTCTGGAGAAAAGAGCTATTGTTTCCACTCGCATCAGGCCTATTTTGGGAAACTGGTTATACACACAATTACCCAGATTAGCTTTTATTCAATTATTCAGAAATAACATCTGAAAAAGCAACATAACTGAATCTCCTTCATTGACTTAAAAAAAAAAAATCACACGTGCCGATGTGGAAAAACAAACAAATGAAAATTTGCACAAGAAAGCTTGGAGCTGGCAAGCAGAAACGCAGTGGTTTAGGTGAGTAACATTTTGGTTTGATTGTCCTCCTTCCTACCAACCTTATTTTCAGGTGGCTGAGATCTTTATGGCACACCTTTGCCTTAGCTTCCAAAGCACAGCTGTAGACACATGTTATTTACGTTAACACATCCATCCTACGGCTGATTAAACTCCAGAGATGAGCTGCTCGGGCCCCTTCCTCCACCACTCAGACAAAAAACCCACCGATTTCCAGCACAGTAATGTCAATAGTGTGGCACAAAGGGACGGCAAGCTGCAATCACCCCGGCTGCTTTTCAGTGCGAGTGCTGGAAATTGGCATGGACTCCCATCGCAAAGTGATTCCATCTGACAATCTCTGTGTGAGGAAAGGAACAGTAACAGCGAACGGGATCGGGGACTGGAGGCAGCAATTTCCAACTACCGAGTGTGGAGGAAAATTTTAAAAATGAAAAAAAAAAATCAAACCCTAACACGGAGGCAGTTCAGAGAAGTTCCTGTGAAAAGCCATTTTTCTGAGGAATATTTTTAATTGCCCTTGGGCACTTAATCGCCTTATCTAATCAGCTCAAAATTAGGCAAGGTCATGAGTCTGCAGCCTTCGGTATTTCTGAATATAAAATACCAGAAAAATACCCTGTTAGTGTGACTTCCAGTTTTCCAGAATAATTTCATTCATCGCACTATAAACCGCTTTCTGAATCCCAGTAATTTGGTTTGTTAATCTTTTCTTCTTTTGCACAGCATATCCCTTAGTATGAAAACACCCTCGTCAACACAAAGCCCAGCAATTCTGCAACCTGCCCGATGCTGAAATATTTACATTAACTTTTTGCCAGCCAAATACCTTCGGCGTGCAAAGGAATCACCCGACAGCTAGTCAGTCAACTACCTACAAGTCATAATTCGCCTGTACAACAGCTAATGAGATGAAAGCAGATACGGACAAAAGCAGCAGGCTTGACTGATACAAAGTAATTGCAGGCAGAATTTGATGACAGAAATTTATGTAATTCTGTTAAGGGAAGGCAATTGTATAGGAAAAGCTCAGACAAAACCCCCCAAATTTAAGTAGAACGGACTAGGAATTTTATATACCATATGGACACACAAAAGGAAAAAGGACACAGTAAAACTTTTACTTATAATTGACTATATTCCTCCCATCCCTTCCTATCATATTTAGGTCTATATAGCATATTTAGCTGTTTACATAAAGCCAGGCAAGGCAAGTCCCCACAACAGCTTACTCGGAAATATACGCCGGTGGAGGAGCACGCAGGGTATTTTCCATCCTCATCCTACATATAACCCGACTTCCATGAAGAATTTTCTGGGTATTACAGCAAAGTCAACTCTTGGCACGAGGCGCAGCTCCCGCTGCGCGCATCTGCAGTATCTCTGCTGAGAGAGAGCCAGTCTTCACGCCCTGCCTCGGCACTGCGGCCAGCCAAATAAATAGCAATATTGTGAATTCAGACCGAAGCACGCCCCGCAGCACCAAAGCAGGGTCTGAACTGGGGGTCACGTAGGCGCAAAGCTGTGCAATGTACAAACGGCAGCATCATTTATAGAGAACGTTTCCCTTTTTTAACACGTGCCAAGTGATGAACTGTGATGTTATCTAGTATATAAAAGTCAAAATACTTAAGAAGTTAACAATGATGTATGGTCCATGATGAGCTAGTCCCACCTACATACATTTCTACTGTGAAACAGAATCATAGAATCACAGAATAGTGGGGGCTGGAAGGGACCTCTGTGGGTCATCTAGTCCAACCCTCCTGCTGAAGCAGGGTCACCCACAGCAGGCTGCACAGGACCATGTCCAGGCGGGGCTTGAATATCTCCAGAGAAGGAGACTCCACAGCCTCCCTGGGCAGCCTGGGCCAGGGCTCCGTCACCCTCAGAGGGAAGAAGTTGTTCCTCGGGTTCAGCTGGAACTTCCTGTGCTTCAGTTTGTGCCCGTTGCCCCTTGTCCTGTCACTGGGCACCACTGAAAAGAGCTTGGCCCCATCCTCCTGACACCCACCCTTCAGAT
>Ga0065711_1045976_pt1 | contig 13159 bp, 6 predicted proteins | sample Hoacrofraction12_FD_59098 | JGI IMG/M metagenome (GOLD analysis project Ga0065711, IMG submission 59098) | Hoatzin crop microbial communities from Cojedes, Venezuela - Epithelial fraction 12 v2 (version 2) | ecosystem: Host-associated > Birds > Digestive system > Esophagus > Crop | place... | reverse complement strand
TTTTTTTTTTTTTTTTTTTTTTTAAAATAGGATGCAGGACAGAAGAGATTTGGTGCTATTTCCTGTAATATTTGTGGTATGCTTTACACTGCATCAAATCCAGAGGATGAAACCCAACATCTGCTATTTCATAACCAGTTCATAAGCGCTGTAAAATATGTGGTAAGAAAACCTTATATTTTTAAAGACATAAGCATTATCTTTTATTTGCTGTGTACTAGTTACAATTCATATTATACTGAGTCGTGTTTTGATAGATTAGTATCACAGTAGGCCATAAATAATCCACTTTGGGAAACAGATGCTTTTAAGAGTTATGGTAGACAGGTTGTATGTAATGTATAAAAATTTTTAGTACCATAGTGGTGTTTCATTGCCATTGTATTCTTTCTGTTAGAATTACCTAATCTTGTGGGGTGGGGTGGGTGGGGATGGGAAGAAAAAGGAATGTCACTCTTCTGAAAGTGCTAAATACAGGTTTCAGTACAACTGGTGTTTGCAATGGTTGGCTTAATAGTCAGATAAAGAGCTGATTGTACTGTTTTTATAATTGTGTAATCTTAGATGACTTCTAAATTACTTTTTCTTAATTATGTGTGATTTGAAGAGAGACTGCCTAGGAATCCAGCTGATACAACTTCATACTATATTGAAACTTTACTGAGCTTATAGTGTGGTTGTAATCTTTAAATTTAAAGTCCAAATTATGATTTGATAACTTCATTGTATGTGCTGTATTTGAGTATATATCTCCTATTAAAGCTCAGATTTGAAAAATTTTTGTACAATTTAAAGCATATTGTAAAATCAGCTACTTCACACTAGCTGATATTACAAGACTTATAGGAAATGCCCATTCACATGTCTGAAATCCAGAACAGAATCCCCAAAGTCTATTTTCTTTGTCACACATGTTACCTTCAGTACTCTACACTCGAGTAGATAAGACCTCCAGGATAACTGAACTGAGGCCACCAATTCATTTCATGTAGGTACCAAATGGCTGTTGGGCTACTCTTAAATCTCAAGCTCAGTTTTATCCCACTGTTTACAAATATAAATATATATCTTTATAGCTAAAGTGTTTGAAACTATCTGGTAAATAGTTCTGGTATGTGTTCTGTTCTTGGTTAGCTTTTGCTGCATAATCCAGACATCTTGAAAGATCTCCTCTGATGCACGGTAGCTACATTGTAGGGTGAGACTGGGCAGAAAGGGTGATGGAAGGCAGTACATTATAATGGCAGCATGTAATACATCTTCCTGTTTTATTCCTGTTTGTCCTTTCCACTCCCCTCCACCCAAGTACTTTCAGATATTGAGTGTTACCAAAGATGTAAACATAATTTAGAGAGGATGGTGTTAGTTCTTTTGCACAGAAGCTGGAAGATGAGTTAAATAGTTACTTTAAGCTGCTATGTTCATGCAGGCAGGAAGCTGCACTGAAGCTTGAATATTTTGGAAGTCGAAAAAGCTGAAATTTCTCACTTGTATGTATGTCTCAAGTAACAATATGATTAACATAGAAGTGAAAGAGCAGGCTGCCTAAAACCAGTTGTAAATTACTATCTAAAGTTAGGTATCCTTGTATGCTTTTAATTTGAGAAAAACTTTCCATATTGTTTTCTCAGTTGCTAGGCATCTTTTAAACTTCACAGAATGTGTACTCAAGCGAAGTATTTGTATTGTCAGTTCAGTGAGTAAACAGGTCTATCTCTGAAATCATTTAGGACTTTAGTTGTGTTTTGTGATGTTGTAGATGGCTATAGAGCGGTGACTTAGATGGTTATTTGAGAACAGAAATTGTAGAGTAAGAGACAAAGGAAGGAGTCTTAGGAGTCTTTAAATTCCCCTCTGATTTTTTTTTTTTTCTCATAACAAATTGATTGACACACTGTTTTCTGCATGGGTAAGTCACTTCTGCCATGCTAAATAGCTAAGTCTTTAATATTAGTCATTTGGCCTATTGTCAGTGGTTCTTCTTCATTGTGTTGTGGTAATGTCTGTGACAGAAACACCCTCACCTCCTCTTAGAAAATAATTTGAATTGTAGATAAGCCTTCTTGCCAGTGATTTAGTACACCAAATCTCCACTTGTTAATTCTTAGTCATCCAGAAATACCAGAAGAATGATTGCTAGTTATCCTAGTTTTGCTAGGAGGTTTCTAGTGGGGATTGTTGGCAGGATGGCTTGGAGGTGTGATATGCTTGGTTTTTAGACAGTTGTATGTAGTCACTGTGTTGAAACTATAACTACCTTCCTTTCCCTGACAGAAAGTGTTAACTGGACAGTGGCATCATGGGATCAAAAAAATTATACTAGCGAAAATCTTGGTAACTTCTTGGTTAGACTTTCTGGTCCAGGAACTTCTGGTCTTGGTGACCTTGGTATGTTGCTTTATTAGCTCTTCAGATATTCTCTTTTTTGTGCAGTTAACATGTATGGCATTATTATTAATTTCGAAGCCATTCTAATCTTGGAGGCATTTTTCATTCTCTTGTCATTCATGTTCTTCCTGCTGTATGATGCAGTCCCAATCTGACTTGAGGCTTATCTTGATTTTTCTCCCGAGTGTTTCTTGTTACATGCCTAGTAGTTCTATTGATTCATTTCACAGAATCACAAAAAAAAGCCTATATACTTGATCATGTTAGAGCTTCTTGCTGTGAACTGTGAAAATGAACTTTATTGTTAGTGTCTTGCCCACCTGCATGCAGCCATTTTGTGGTTTTTTTATAAGTACTGAGTAGCCAGAAGGTAGTTTGCATGTAAATAACAAATTATTTACTATCTTCAGCAAAATATAATTTTGTTTGTTTTTTTCCAAGGCTTATCTTGTTTCTTTTAGTAAAAAATTTCTTTTTAGGTCTCTAAAAATTCCGTGATGCCCCCAGAAGTAGAACAGGCTAACAAGGAGATGGTATTGGGGTACTTGTTTTGTCATGCATGACTGATAGAGACAATAAGGAAATTGCAGGCCTTGTGTGGAGAAAGTTTGGCAAGATTAATGATATTTTCTGGATTTGGGAACAGAAGATTGGCAAGGACAGGTACAGGTTTTCTGAAGGGTGCCATGGGCTGTTAATAGAAGCGTGCAGATTGAATAAGCAAGAAGGGTAAGGTGGTCAAGGATAGTACTGTAGCAGGAATAGATTAGTGTGGGAGATGTCACCTACTGCAGACAAATGTAGGAATCTGTCTCACTGTCCTTCTGGTTTCAGACATCTGAAAGTCTCCAGAAAAAATATGCTGTTCTACAATGTGCGTGCATTGAGTGATGACATATACATCAAGAGTTAACTCCAGTGGGATGGACAGCTTTGTGGGGCATATACGTCATTCAGTTTTATAAAATCCTCTAGCTGTGACACCAAACAATATGAATTGTGTATCTTCTCTGTGATACCACATAGTATCAACTTAGCAAGGCATTATTTTTAGTGATGTTTTTAAGTTGCGAAGCCAAAAACTTGTTGGGAAATGCCTGTGGATTCAGGTGCCTGATGTCAATGCAGTTAATGTGTTTGTATTTCAAGCTCATCCTCTTAGTTAAGAATATCTTGAGCTGAAGAAAGTGGAAGAAGCTGTTATTTGAGCTCCTGTCTAGCCTGAGAAGTTTTAAATAGCTATTCTGCTGTAACTGCACCCAAGCCCATCTATGAGGTTTTTGCGGTTTTCAGATTTAAAAAAAAAAAACAACACCAAAACAAAATCCCCAACGTTTGACTTCTTGGGACCTAAGGTTAATAGAATATTGGTGTTAAAGATGATGAACTTCATGTCATCTTAGAAAGATTTCATGCTTGTCATTATTCGCTTTAATTCCAAAAGTGATACATTTGTACAATATGAAACTTATTAATATTTCAAATAAAGTTCTTACCATTGGCTGTCTTGTGTGAGAATCTTAGTTTTAACAGAGAGTAGTATTTAGTGGTTACATCCAAGGATCTTAAGGTGTTCTACAGTCAGCACCTCATTCTCTGTACTATGCTCATAGGAAAAAGAGGCAGAATATCTGTAATTTGATGATGGAGTCAGGAAGAAGAAAGTAGTAGACCCATTTTGTGCTACAAATTATCAAGGATAAAAGTGCACAAAATTTTGTACTGAGCTTGATTATTAGGGGAAAATTTCACAACGCTTTTCTTAGTGAAGACCAAGAGTTACACAGTATTAACCACATTTTACTCACTACCGTAATGTTTTTGAGGAAAAAACGATATAAAAAAATTACCACTGATTTTCATGCATTTGTATTCATTTGAGAAATTGGGAGTACAGACAAGCCAGAACTGCATATATAGAAAGATACCAGGTTTGCTGTCCCTTTTCCTACCCATATATAAGAACTTTGAAAACATGAGGAAATGCACGGGAAGCAGTCTGTTGTCTTTTCTGCTTTTAAAGACAAATCTACATCAGATATTATTTTAAACTATCAGCAGAACATAGTTCATGTGAAACTGAGCATTGAACATTTCAGTTACTGTGCTATTAGTGTTGGAGCCATCTTTATAACTCTGTTCTACATATTCATTATATACATATATAATATCTAGTGAAAGCACACAGTGTGGTGGCAATTACTGTCTGTACTATTTTGAAGGATTTTCTTTTGTATTTCTAGTGCCATTGCACCTTAATAAAGAAGCAGAAGCAATCTTTAAACTTGTTTGAATTGTGAGGAAAAGTTAGAGGTAGCTTAAAAACGAGTTAACTGTGCATTGCAGAGTCACCTTATGTTCTCAAACAATTACAAATACCTGCAGGATAAATAGCCATAACATGGAGGGTAGGAGGGTGTTGCGACAGTTACTGCACACCAATGGGGCTCTGTGTGGCACCAGTCTGCCCAGCTGCAGTGATGTAGGCTGTATGTACCTTGCTCCTGCTGGCTATAGGTAATCTGTTGTTGAGCGTAGACTTGCAATAGCAGGGAGAGTGGTATAATCATGTTCTTTAACTCCAGGCCTTGCAGAACATGTAGCCTCGTGGGAATAAGAGCTTTGCTTTTAACTTCTTTGGTCATCATAGGCAATGTATATCAATGCTTGGGCATCTGATTCAACAGTGAATAAGTCTTAATGCCCTAAAATAGTGTCAGTTAAAAGGAAAGGAAAAGCAATTTTTCTGACACTGCAGAAATATTCTTATTATAAAGTATATTGCAGACATAATGCTTTTGTTTCTTACTGAAGTGAAGTGTTTTTGCCATCTGCCTGAGTGAAGGAGTCCTGCTTTAGTTCTCAGTGATTGAAATACCTTGTTTTAATAGAGCTAAAATTTTTATTTTTTTTTTTAAAATTAACTTAATAGATGTGTTGAGGGAAATCATCTTCAGACCACATGCAAGGTACTGGTACTAAAGCATATTTTGTGTATTGTAGATACCTAATAGGATCAGTCCCGGCTCAAGCTGTAGCACAATTTCCTTAACAGCTTTAATGTAGAATATGGCAGCACGGTGACCAATCGTGTTTTAGTTCCTTTGTCTGGTTCAAAGGAAGCACAGTTCCTTCCTTACTAGGACTAAACAGTAAGGATACTGAAGATGCAGACACTTACGTGAAATGTTAGTTTTCCTTTTTAAAATTCTTAGAGCTGCATGAGCAACACAGGAATGCAGCTTTAAAATGGCTTCAGTAAAAATCGTGGATGAGCTTAGGGTTTGCAGAAACTTTTTGGAAAGTTTCATCTAAAGGATATGTTTCAAAATAAATTTCAAAATATTTCAATTTAGAAACCATCCCTTCCGTGAATATGATCAGTCCCCATATTATACTAATCACTTAAGAAAATGAACAGGTGGACAATAATGAAAATAATGAGTTCTAAGTATTAGAGTTTCAATTATTGCACTTTTGCAGAATTATTTTTAGACTTCTGCTAATATAGTGTTGCTTAAAAGCAGTATGATGTTCAGAAATGTTTTCTTCCATTGGGCTTCATTTTGTTGGACATACCTGGCTATGACGTTAACAGGATACTTTAACCTAAAATTTAGGGTTGAATTTTCTGCATTAGGCCTGCAATCTGAAATGTAATGTTGTGCATTAGGCCTACAACATTGTGGATGCTGTAATTATCAAACACATTACACCTATCTGCTGAGTGATGGTCACAGTTTGTTTAAAATAGGCTATAGAAAGCTTCTGCAGGGCAAACAGGCAGTCAAAAGGCAGCAAAAGATAAAAAATTTGGAGTGTGTGGTATTTGAGGTTAGAGAGTAGTAATCCTTGCCTGAATCTTCTGACACCTTTTCTAACAGTCTCAGAAAGCATGTTACAGTCCCACAGATTGCACTTTTCTGCTTATCTGAGTATTGTGACTGCCCTTTGTGTTCAGACCATAATGTAGGTGAATTCAAATAGCATCTTCATTTGTCTTGGTGTTTAGTGCAACTATTACTGAGAAGAAAAGCAAGCAGGATTATTAAAATGATGTCTGTGTTGCAACCATTGCCATGCTGGGTGCTAAACTCATACTTAAATAGTTCCAGGGCTACCAGCAAGTAGATAAATTTCTAAAATTACTCTCTTTGTGTCCTTTTTGGGGTAAGGGTGTAAAATCAGCATGATGAAAATGAGATACAGATCAAGTATTATAACTTAAGTTTGTCTTTTTTTTTGTGGTAGTATATATGGCATTCATGCAGTGCCAGAATCCATTGTTTGGTCTCTAGTTGAACGTTATTTTGTGGGAAGGTACAGATTTCAATGAGAATTATTCCATCAATATTGTTTCTTCAAAGGCTTTTTTATTTAAAGTTGCTTTGAGTAAGACTTGTAGATCAGCCTTGTTAGTGGCTGAAGTTACTTCTGCATTCAGTATTTTTAGGTCCCATCAAAGCAACTTGAGTTCTAATATCTACCAGTCCCATCTTACTAGATTTAAGTGGCTTTTTTGTTTTGTTTTTTCCATGCAGGTACTGCTCATTATTCACCACGAGTGTGGATCTGAAGAAGAGTTAATTACCTCTATTTTTTTGAGTATGTTTATACTTCAGATACACACAACGTAGCCTCCTTCCCCATTAGATTCTTAGAAGGTAGTTATAAAGTTTTTTCTAGTATCCTTCTTGTGGCTTTAACAGTTATGATCAGTAACAAAATAAACTATTCCTTACATTTTGGGCAACTGCATGCCAATCAGTTCACTTAGAACCTCCTGGAGGTCTTTCGCATGCCAAACTTTAAAACTGAGTGTGTATTTGTGGAGGTAACTATGTTAAAAAGAAATCTTTTAATAAAACTTAGGGTTTTTCCAATTCACTGGACTTTGGAAAATAAGTAGTATGTAGGTTTGGAAATCAGTTATGTGAGATGAGTTTGCTACTTCTGTTTTAAAATTCAGTTTGCACTGCAGTCCTGGGGGAAAAAAATCTAGCTGGGAAATTCTAAGACACTTTCATGAATTGTTTCTAGATATAGTTAGGCCATTGTATAAATTACTGTACAAATAAGATCGTATTATATCTACTGTGCTCATTTTGGAAAGCTAGCTGAAGTTTCCTTCTCTAGCAACGCAACTGCTAAATAGTGTGAAGTCTCTGCATAAATTCAGTGTCTAGAACAATGATATGCAATTTCTGTTTGTAAAAGTACATCTTCTGTATGGTTTAGATAAGTGTCTGTTTTATTTAGGGTTGGAAAAAGGAGAGAATTTTGGCTGAGTATCCTGATGGGAAGATCATAATGGTTCTTCCTGATGACCCAAAGTATGCACTTAAAAAGGTATGGTGAAAAGGACTGGGCTCACCTATCTTACCACGTTTGATGTTTTGATAAGTAATGAGAATGTTTGTAGTGAAGTTTGTATAATATACGTGTGAGCAGATGAAGTCAGACTCGAAACTGCAGTGGTTCCTTAGCTTTTTCCAGAACCCAGGTCAGACATCTCACTCTTACGCACTACTGCTCTCTGCGCAGGGAGGGTGGGTCTGAGCAGGAGGGGAAGGCAGGGGTGGGAACAGCATCGACCAACTGATTTTTTAAAATTTTTTTTAATATACTTGCTGAATGTCTGCCAGGTATTTTGTGTAATATAAACTTCTTAGTATATTTAAACAAACTAATACGTATTGACTTTCGTACACAGCACGAATATGGCACCATTCTCTAAATGATTTTTGGATAAAAATAGATTTAGGTGGAACGTGGCCTCAAAGTCATCTAGTATATTCCCATGTCCAAAGCAGGATCAGCTCTGGTTGTGATGTGTCTGACAACTTTCTAAAACTTCTACCACTGGAGGTTTTTCTGACCTCTTCAGACTCCGTTCCAGTGCTTCGCTGTCCATAACATTAGGAGATTTTGCCTAAAACGTCCAATAGAATCTCTGTACTGCAGTTTAAGCTCATTAGTGCTCTCCTCTAGATTATTTCCATTTGTGCCACGTCTTACGTCTCTTTTGAAACTCTTTTATCTAAAACTGAGCAGAGTACATTAGTGGAGACTTAGAGCAGCAGGGTACTTTGGTGTCTTGCTGGCTAGCCTGTGTTCGTACATCTTAATGTCTCATTACATTTATTTTTTCAGTAGCGTGGCATTGATTCTGTTTAGCTGGGGATTTGCTGTGACTAAGAGGTACTTTTTTACAGTACCACTGTCACAGGATCACAGAATGTTTGAAGTTGGAAGGGACCTCTGAAACTGATGAATTGATGTCCAAGATTGCTGTTTCCGATGGTGCGACTATAGTGGGCTTTCTTCAGAATAACATAGACTTTTTAAAGTTATTGAATCGAAAAGAAACTACAGATTTTCTTTTAGCAATATTTAATGCAGATAATCTTATTTATTAAGTTTTGTTTCTCTGGTGGTATTGTCTTAATACATTCATTGCACAGTCATTTTTTACTAAAGTGACTGAAGAAAAAATTACTTAAAGTACTTAAGTGGGGCAGAGGAAAGGAAGACTGTAGCAAATTAAGTCATTTAGGATAGAGTTCTCCATAGTTCCCTGTGGTTAAAGTTGAGAAAATCTACAACTGTCAGCGCTGTGGATGACTGACTTCAAGAATGCTTACTTAGTGTTTCAAACTGGCTAATTGGACTCGTCATTAAAAGAGTGGGACCTGAAGGTTAGATGAGAAAGGAGAGAGTAACTGATACCGTGCCTTTTAAATGTTACTTTAAAAGCATCTTTTTAAACACAGTTTTCACTTGGTCAGTTCTAACTCCATATACTCATAACATCAGTAACTCTAGTTTTGCTTTACTAATGTCACTGCAAGATGTTTTAAAGCAGCTTGTGCCACTTCTCGCACCGCAGAGGAAAGGCCACCTTATTTCTGTCTCCTGTGAGGTGACAGAGGCTGTTTCAATGCCCAGTTGTAGGTACAACAATCCCCCAGTAAAATGGCAGCTCATGCATAAGCTTTTGTTTACGTTCATGCTGGAGTTTATATATTTCTCCTAAACTCACTAATACTAAACAAAATTTTAGTTTCAGTTACTCTTTGCAAAACTAATGTAAGAGCAGAAAGCTTCAGGAAGGAGATGACAGTTACTTGTTCCTTTACAGCAAATGCGTGTGTTTTCCAGCTGCCTTGTCACTGTGCTTGCTCAAAACCCCTGACAGATTAGTTCTTTCAGGACTTAAATAATACCTGGTAGAGTAGAGATTTTTTTTTTTAAAGGAACATTTATGTGGGCCAATGTGTTGCAGGTTACTTAGGGTGATCCTTAACTTCTGGAATAGCTTTCAGTGTTCCAGATACCTTAGTCCATTTCTGCAAATGCATGTATTTCTACTAATGTATATTTACATGTGTTTCTTAAACAGCATTTAAACTTACTTTGACAGGTTGAAGAAATTAGAGAAATGGTAGACAACGACTTGGGATTTCAACAAGCTCCGCTCATGTGTTACTCTAGAACTAAAACTCTTCTTTTTATTTCTAACGACAAAAAAGTTATCGGCTGTTTAATTGCAGAACATATCCAGTGGGTAAGTGACTCAACCGGAGAAAGGCAGTCTGTGTCAGTGCTTAGTGCCTGCGTTCTTCAGACGTTCTGAAACTGCAGAATTATCGAAGAGTTTAAATCTAGGCATTTAGCAGATAAGTATTCCCTGTATGCCTTTTCCAGAGAGGAGGAGACTTTTGGAGGTGGACGGCTCAGAAATGTAGCTATTCATTTCTGTGTCGTTGACACTGAGCTGAGACACGTGTATGGGGTCATACTTGGCTCAGACCTGCTCATCGAAGAACCTGTTGCGGCCAAAGGGTGGAGTTTTTCTTACTCCACTGTTCTCCCTCTGTTCTTCCTCTTGCTTGTTGACAGGCAGATTCCGCTCCCTGCCCAGCAGAAGTCCAGCACGGGTGAAAAAGTGGGTGCTCTGTGGGATGGAGCTGACTCACCGAGGGGTCAGACAGCTCCGTGGGGAACAGAGGCAGAGGGCAGAACTGTGCAGTGGAGGGCAGGAAAGAAGTCGTGCTGCCACTTGCAGTACTGAAAACTGATGTCAGAATGCTGTCACACGGTCTGCCTGTTCCCTTGTAACCTGGGGTGTTCTCTACCGTCCCTTGGGAGCAGCAGGCAAGAAGCAAAATAATCTTAGTCAAAGTCAGGGAAAATGATGCAAACACTTTAATACAGGTGGTGATAAGAACTGGATTACTTGTCGCTGTTTTAAATCGGATGAGCCTTAGAGGTTTTTTTTTTTGTTTAATCTTTTATCATCTGTTCACATTTTGAAACTGTTAAGAGAAATTAAATGAGACACAAATATGCAGTCTTTTTGGAAAGGCATTTTAGCAAGTATGTTTAAGTGAACTAAATTACACAAGAGTTATTTTGTTCAGTTATTAGTGATGCTTTTATAAAGTGACAAATATTTTTTTACATCACCTTCAGGGCTACAGAGTTATAGAAGAGAAGGTTCCAGAAGTCAGTTCAGAAAATGAGAAAGTCATATTTGAAAGACAGAAAGCATGGTGCTGCTCAACGTCTCCAGAACCTGCCATTTGTGGGATTAGTCGGATATGGGTGTTCAGCATGATGCGTCGAAAGAAGATTGCTTCTCGGATGATAGAGTGTCTCAGGTAATGTAACAAAAGTTCCTTGGTTATGTGTGGTTTAGGTAGAACTCAGTCCAAGACTTTTATTGCTTTGTGCATCTCAAGCTTGTATTTTTAAGCTGCTGGTCATTGGCCGAATGTCCGTTCCTTAGAGGTAGAAAGGGGGAAAGAACAGAAATGAGGGCACCGAACTATCTGATACAGTCTGGTGGCTTCCAGCTTTTGGGATTTTTTTGCTTTACTCAGGTTCACTGAGCCTTATGAGATATTTTCAGTTTCCATGGAGCTTTAGTAGCTAGTGATGAGTGTAATGCTAATTGCGAGATCCATGAAAGGACTCCCAACATCTGCGCTCCTGTTAGATAGATGTTAAGAATGTGGAATCTCCAGACCTTGGGTTTCTTCCGGTGACACTTCCTAGAAGTTTGAACGCCTGTTCTGAGTAATGCCAAGAACTACCCAAATCCTACTACCACTGGCCTGTCAGGTTTGTGCTGGGTGCCTGGCTAGCACCATCCTGCTGGAGTCTGTGGCATGGGTACTCCTGTGTCTGCCAGTCCTCACCCTGTCGGCTGTTTGGAGAGCCAGCAAAGCTGTTCTGCTCCGCAGAATGCGCCTGGCGTGGCTGGGGCAGCAGCTGGGAAGTCCTTAGCAGGTCACGTTCTGTCTGAACTATCGCCTGTAAAGCTGTATTCAGGTTAGCATATTAACTTGATGACTTGGTCTTATTTTTTGCTGATTTTTAATTGTGTATCCAGTGGCTTCCTAGAAACTATCTTGAAAGGCAAGATTTCTTCCCCAAAGCGATGCTAGAGTTCCTCCCTCAGTTACAGCTCTAAAGCATCTTTAGAATCAGTTGTAGTGGTTTGTTGCGGCTAGCTGGAAGAGGGCTCAGTTTTCCTCTTGTCTGTGCGCTGCATCTTACCTTTTGCTGTCCTCGTGTGCTTGTTTGGCCCTCTGTCAGCTCAGTGCTACGCTGGTAGAAAACAGGCTCCCCAAACAGAGCTTGTGTGACTCTGGTGCTCATTTGGCTTGTGGAAAGGTCTAATGTCCACCAGAGTTGGTGTAAACTTGAGTCCACCTTGACAATCACAGTATCACCCAGAATGGTAGGGGTTGGAAGGGACCCCTGTGGGTCATCTAGTCCAACCCTCCTGCCGAAGCAGGGTCAGCTAGAGCGGGCTGCACAGGACCTTGTCCAGGCGGGTCTTGAATTTCGTCTCCAGAGAAGGGGAATCCACAGCCCCTCTGGGCAGCCTGTTCCAGTGCTCCGTCAGAGAATGTCTGCCCTGCTTCACTCCAGCTTCTGCAGCTGACCTGCAGTCACAGAAACCCAGTCAGACAGTCTTAAGAATCTTGCAAAATCATCTTCCTAAATACACTGAAGAGAAAGGAATAAAGCTGGTAATAATTAAAAAGGATGCCGTTCCTACTCTTTTCCTCAAGACTTAATGGAGATGTCCATATATGATCAAAGTTTATACTTGCTCTGCAAGTATATTTTATAGGAATTAAAATACTTTAATGGGAGTTTCTTCTGTTTCCAAGGATAAATGTTTACTCCTCCTTCGCCTGATCACTGTCTTGAAGCCTGAGACCAGTTTTCTAGATTTGCTCACACAGCCGTCTGGAAAAGTACAACAGTAGCCCTTGATTCTCTGCTCTTTCTTCAAAGAAGAATAAAACATACATAGAGTATGTATAAAATACGTTCATGAAGACATTAAGCAAATTCAGTCTTCCTTTTCATGCAGATATTACTGAAAGTGGATCACTTATGAATTGTGCCTTAAGGTTGTGTTCCTAGATGTTCTAAATTAATCCAAGATGTGCTGTCATCCAAATGTCAGATGTTTTTTTCAATTTCATCAGGTCCTTGTAGCCCCCCTGTAAGCACCCCGGCTGGTTGGTAGCTTAGGCTTTCACAGAATCACAGAATGGTAGGGGTTGGAAGGGACCTCTGTGGGTCATCTAGTCCAACCCTCCTGTCGAAGCAGGGTCACCTACAGCAGGCTGCACAGAACCTTGTCCAGGCGGGTCTTGAGTATCTCCAGAGAAGGAGACTCCACAACCTCCCTGGGCAGCCTGTTCCAGTGCTCCGTCACCCTCAGAGGGAAGAAGTTCTTCCTCAT
>Ga0065711_1045978_pt1 | contig 13160 bp, 6 predicted proteins | sample Hoacrofraction12_FD_59098 | JGI IMG/M metagenome (GOLD analysis project Ga0065711, IMG submission 59098) | Hoatzin crop microbial communities from Cojedes, Venezuela - Epithelial fraction 12 v2 (version 2) | ecosystem: Host-associated > Birds > Digestive system > Esophagus > Crop | place... | reverse complement strand
GCAGGTCGAGGGAGGTTCTCCTTCCCCTCTACTCTGCCCTGGTGAGGCCCCATCTGGAGTACTGTGTCCAGTTCTGGGCTCCCCAGTTCAAGAAAGATGAAGAGCTACTGTAGAGAGTCCAGCGGAGGGCTACAAGGATGGTGAGGGGACTGGAACATCTTTCCTACGAGGGGAGGCTGAGGCAGATGGGCTTGTTCAGCCTGAAGAAGAGAAGGCTGAGAGGGGACCTAATATATACTTACAAATATCTGAAGGGTGGGTGTCAGGAGGAAGGGGCCAAGCTCTTTTCAGTGGTGCCCAGCGACAGGACAAGGGGCAATGGGCACAAACTGAGGCACAGGAAGTTCTAGCTGAACACGAGGAAGAACTTCTTCCCTCTGAGGGTGAGGGAGCCTTGGCCCAGGCTGCCCAGGGGAGGTTGTGGAGTCTCCTTCTCTGGAGATATTCAAGACCTGCCTGGAAAAGATCCTCTACAGCCTACTGTAGGTGACCCTGCTTCGGCAGGGGGGTTGGACTAGATGACCTACAGAGATCCCTTCCAACCCCTACCATTCTGTGATTCTGTGTTTCTTGACATTAAGTGAGCTCCAAGAAGGGCACTTTCTCCAAAGGTCTATAAGGGTATTATTAACTCTTTCTTGGTCTGGAATAACCTAAATTTGTTAACACAAACAGAACAGATTGTAAACTGCATTGCTTTTGGGAAGGACTTAGCAGATGAGCCTTGGATTTCCACCGAGGAGGGAAGTTTTCTGGAAGGAGTTTAATTATGACCAAGTTTGTTAGCAGCTTGGCTACTTGTGGGCTGGTGTGCTGGAATTTCCTCTCTTTCTTCTCCCCTCAATTTAGGAGTCTATAGCAGACATCCTTTTGTATGCACAAATAAAATGAGATGAAAAAAAGTGTTAAAAATGTAGCTGAAGATTGGAGGAGGCACGAAGAGGAGAGAGGGGAGAGAATTTTATGTGTACAAGAACAAAGAATGAAAACATCGGGGTCCATTTGACTCTCTTTCATAAAAATGCAGTAGTCCTGAATCAAACCCATCCAAAGTATCTTGCCTGAGCTGTGGGTTTTATATCAACACAACATAGCTGGCTCGTGGGCAGCCATTCACTGGCCAGGTAGCTAACTAATCTGCGGGATTTGTTTGTGTGTGACATTTTTTATTTTATTTTAAGGAGCTCGGCTGCATTTGCAAACCACAAATTACATTTCTCTACTGTCAACAGTTGCAATCGTTCTCATGGATGCCTCGTTGCTCTGGGTTTGAATCTCAGCCACGGTGTTATTGCCTCTGTGCCCACCTTTCAGTTGCTGTTGATCCACCATCAGTCACCCTGATTCCCTGACAGAGCAGCATGGAGCTAGGCAGGCATCCTGCACCTCACCTGCTGCAAGCGATTTTATTTTTGTTGGCTTGGGAAAAGCTTTTGGTCTCAGTTTCTTTTAGAATATTTTGTGTTAAAGAGAGGAAACAGAGCTGAGCTGCAGAGCCTGGGGGCTCCATTTACTGCTAAGCTTAACTTCTTCACGTCAGCTGCCAACAGCTACCAACACTGTGTCTTCCAGCATCTGGTGCTGGAGGGTGATTTGGTAAAGCCCTCCACTATGTGCCTCCCTGTAAACCCATGAGTTGTCCTCCTGGTTTCAGTGAGACTATTCAAATCATTTACATGCCTCAACTCTGAATGGAGTTGGCAAATGGAAACTACGTGAAACATAGAGATCTTTTCCTTTTTACATGTGGCCCACAGGAGTGAATGACTTTGTTGATGCTGACATGTCCTCCAGCCAAAATATATAGTTCCTTAAAGTATATTCATTAAAAATTCTGCTTGTTTAATGTCCATGGAATAAACAAATGGGTTTCCAGACATCTTAAATTTGAGGTTTATTCTCTTATATTTACCAGGACCACACTCAGACTAGGATTATTCTAAGCAGCACACAGAAAGCATACTTGAAAAACATTTTATAAACTGAGGTCTGGCAATGCTTTTCAAGTTAACTCAGGCAGACAGCACCAATTTTTGTGGCCAGCAGACCAACATCTCACTACTTTTTCTTGCCCCAGCACACATCCACAAGTGAATCAAGTGGCGGCTACCACCTGAAAAAATTGAAACTTACATCCTGGGTACAATTAAGTCCTTAACAGGCTTAGTAGCTTTTCTGCCTTGTCGAGGACGTTCCCTATGTAAACTCATACTTTATCTCTGAACATGCTGTTGGATCTTAACAATTGGAAAGACCTTCATACAGAAGTGCAGTTTTGAGGGCAGCCATCAATTCCCAAAAATTGCAGATAGTGCTCTGGTGGTTGGACGTAATTTGAACAGCCCTAAATTACTCTCTGACTCTCCAAAACATCCCTGTTGCCTACAGTGCAAACTGCTTCGACAGCTTAGGGGGGGACTTAAGAGTGAAAATGTGACAGGGCAAAGGCAAACAGACAAGTGACCCCAGGGTAATGCAGTTACCCTCTGGAGAGCACCATGCACATACACTTCCATGAGCAGGTTATCTCAAATTTTCCTTAGGAATGGGTACATATAGGCAGAGCTACCACAGAGTGGGTGACATGCCAAAAATACACACTGTTGCTTAGTTCATGGTGACGTGTTCATTTGCCCTTGTCTAGAGTAACTTTGGGGCTATGACAAGTAGAAGCTGCTGCAATGCTAACTTTACAGGGAGTTTGCCTACTTTTCCGTAAAAAAAAACAACTGTAAAGTATGGCTCTGGAAACTCCTCTGACTTGCACATCTTCTTTCATATGAATGACATGGATTTTGTTTGCTAGATTGAATGGCTTTTCTGCCAGTGACCTAGAGAAGCACCCTTTGGCTTTCTCATTCTGATAACAGTTTGTGAGCAGTGGAGGAAAGGGAGAACGGTTTTGTAAAGGAACCAAAACTGGTCTGGAAATGGCAGAGAGCTGTTAAGCACAGAGCCTTGAAAAGCCATTCTTGGACCTCTGCTTTTTAAATATAGTCCTCACCACCAGCACCTGCTATACCAATAAACTGTCATCTGCGAGATGTCACTCACTGACATTGAGTGTCACATACACAAGGAGGCCAAGCATTTGCCAAGCTGAGTGTGCTCTCTAGAGGGAGGAGTTCAGCTACAGATTATATGACCTGGATAACTTTTGACAACATTATGCCTCCGTGCATGTTTGCTCAGCACCTTATACATTGAAGCTCCCCCAGTCTGGAGCCACAGGACATTACTGTAACACAAGTATTATTTATGTTGGCAACTGAGAGATAGATCATGGATGAGGAAAGAGGAAAAGAAGCATTGCTATTAAATGAAGTTGGGTGTTACATCCTTTAGAGCATCAAACATCCTAATATTAATAGAGAGTGTACTGACCTACACACACAGCAGAGACATTCTGTCCCAGAAGCTTTGTTTTCCATAGAGGTCTTGATTTTCAGAGCTCACACTTATTTTTTAAACATTTTTGTGGCTCAGATTTGCTCTTTTCTGCATGACAATTGCACTTCAGTGAGTGATGAAGGGATTTTCCTCTGGGAGAGGAGAGAGGATGCAGACTCACAGTGACCCTGCCTTGCAGGGCACACAACTGCAGTGAAGGGACAACTGCTTACATCTTTAATCGATTTGCCTCGTTCCATTTCATAGTGGAGTTAGACCTGGTCTTGGACAGCCTGGACTTGCCTGGGGCAGGCTTGATATTTCAGCCAGACTTTGACCATTGCTTGCCCCAGCTCTACTGAGACATACCAGGGCAGGCATATCTGCACGTAGCCCTGAGGTGGGCGAGCACGCGGAGCAGGTGGTTTATCTGAAGTCTCGGTTGCTGAAATCACTGCCTGGCCACATTACCGTCACTTACCCCAGTCAGGCACTTGCTGGACATAGGGATACTAAGGGTACTGTTTTCCACTCCCAGCTTTCATAAGGTGCAATTGTGTCCCTCACTGTTTTTCAAAGTGCCTTAGCTCAGCAGCTGAACTGTGGCCATGTAGCTCCCTTTCTCCTTTCTTTTGCTGTCCCCCACTCCCTTCCAAACACCTGCAGTGACTTTCTGCATGCATTCATTCTATCTCTTTGGCTTGCTGTGTATATGTTCAAATCATTTCCCAGCAGATGTATTGCATGAAGGTATTGAATTCCTTCCCTTCCCACCCCTCTCTCAGAGCACTGACTCTGCTTTCACTGCAGCACCAGTTTTATTATGACAGAACTCAGCATTTAAGCTTCTTTCTCAGATTCGTCTGTCTCAAACCAGAAGAAGTTAAAAATATTGGCGATGGTGAAGCAGTGAGTGTAACCTCCAAGCCTCCCCTGTTCAGATCAGATGTAGCCTTCCTGCTGTAATCATTCGTCTCTCCCCCTCCTCCCCTCCCTTCTCTCTTTTTTTGGATATGTGTTTCTCTCTGACTGTGATTCTGCAGTGGCAGAAAGGGGTCAATCTATCTGTAAAAGATGGACTCAGCCAAGCTTTTCTAGCTCTTTCCTGCTGATGGCAATTATCCGGAGGCTGGCAGTGGTCCCAGAAACCTGCAGTTCCTGCAGTCCTGCTGCTGTGGGCCTGCTCCACAAAGCCAGCATCCTAAGAGGATCACTTGGTGTGATGCCCAGGAAATGACAAACAGAAAAGGTCACACGTACTCCAAAAAGATATACTGCTCGGCAAATTTAATTGACATTGTGCAGCTTTTCAAAACGTCCCTGCAGACATTCCAGCATTTAACAGATGCAAGCAAAGAACAGCAAAATAACAGGGCTTTAGAGAAAGAGCAGAAAAAAAAAATTCTGTCCCCCCAGAAGAATTTTTTCATACCCCAGTAATATCCTTTCACACGGTCTATAGAATCAGGATAATTTTTTGTTACCCCTAGTCTGGCTAGTGAAATCTGCAATCCCATTCCCCATCCCCCAGCCTCCCTTCCTTCCCTCACGCACATGCTGCTGCTTTTTAAATCATTGAGCTTTTGTTACACAGGGTAAGTGTCCTTGTTGTTTTCCTTGCGTGTTTGTCTGTTAAAATCTCGTATGAGGAACCAGCTCCCTGCCAAGCCCAGTGCTCTCTGGAGGTTCACTGTTGTGTCCTGTGTTATCTAGCCAGAGGGAAAAGTGTTGTCTGCATCGATGGGTGCTTTCTTTAAAGAAAAGAAACAGCAGATCTGTGGAAATTTATGAAGGTGTCTGATATTTAACAGTAGTATCTAGAGGTGTTGGGAAAAGAAGATTGTGAATCTAGGATGAAGGCAGGTGGTCCTGGTTCATCAGGGACTGTACTCATCAAGGACTCAGCTGTTCATTGTTTTTTTCAGCCTCCTTTTGCTAAGAACTAATTTAAAATCAGCTTGGTTTGTTGGTTTATTTTTAATATCCCCAAATTAAATGGAAAACAGTGGCAAAACTGAGTATGGTATAAGTACTGAAGATGAAGCAGATATGTGACACAACAGATCTGAATGTTTGGTCCATTTACATCCATGAGATTTGAGATGAAAGGCAATATTTTCATTATATAGCTGGAACCATGAAATCACCGTGATTTAAACGGCTGGGATAGTAAAGGAGCAGGGTTTGAGTCCATTGGGAGCCTTGAATCCTCATGTCATAAGTCTGTAGAGAGAAGTGATTAATATTTCCAAAGCTTTCACAAGCTGCTGTCTGTATAAAGCACCAAAAATGTGCACTTGCATAGCTGGTATAGAGTACTTGGTGCATTAGACTAAATACTTCAGGGTGTATAAAGCAAACATAAAGATCTATGTGTATTTAAGAAGAATAAACTGCTACATCTAGACTGTGAGCATATACATGGATAGCATCTGTGAAATCTGGTCATTTATTTGCCTGAATATGGCTAGACTTTAGTTTATTTATGACTAAATTACAACTGTAATTTCAACATACACTCAGTGGAACAAATCTGCTGGAGAGCAGTATGACCAGAGATTTTACATGGTGTAAAAGCAGTACAGCAGCAGCCTGTAGAAAACAGGGAAGATGGACAAATGAAAGCAATTTTGCTTTGAAATACTGCTTTTTAATAACTAAATATGTAGCTGGATGTGTCAGAGTACTCTCTAAACAACGTCTAGCTCTACCAGCCACAAAAGGTTGAGAAACATGATTTTACTTTTTTTGTAGCAGGCAAAATACCATTGTGGAACTGTTGGGACCAGAATCCAAGTGTTCCTGTCTGCCTCCGTGTTTAAAGAGCAGGCCATACTCAATTAGAGGGGACTGGATAGTGACAGATCCATTTTACGGCAACTTTCTCAGTTTTGGTATTTGTCTGTTTCAAAGGAAGATTCTGTTGGGAAGGCGATGTGACTTTTGACTTCTTCAGGATGGAAATGGAAACATCCACTTTCTGAAGGAAAGATGAACCTTATAGTTTAAGGAAAGTTTGTACCCTGTAGCTAAAACACAGATGTGGGGTAAATTTTCAGGCCTTTATTCTGCCTGATTCTGAACAGGATTTGCCCATCCTTCGTCCACCTTATGCCAGGGCAAATGATGAAACCCCACAGCTGCAAACCCCATGATGGTGCCTACAGCACCAAGCCATGCAGAGTGGGAAAGGCATTAGCCTTTCCTTTGAAATGTCCTTTTAAACTGGGGCAGCCCCATCAGAGTTTTCAGCTCTGACAAAGTTTCTTTTGGTTCAAAATATTCTGACTGTCAAGAAATGCGTGAACAAACACGCTTCAGTTTACATGGTATTATAAGAGCATTTTGACTTCCTTGTGGACAAGACAATTCTAGTTTAAAGAAGTGTTATCAGAAATAGTTAACTTTCCAACAGAAAGTCTTTCCAAGTAAGGGTTTTTGCTCTTGACAAAATCATGGTATAGTAAGTGACTCACAACTGTGTAATATTAACGGCTGGTTTCATAACACACTCTCTCGTTATGCTGGACTTCACAGAAGCAACAAAATAAAATTCAGAAGTTCATCTCCTCTGTACTGCAGTCTTCTGTGGGCAGAATTATGTTGGTCAGGAGAGACAAGAGGTGAGACCTCTGGCCAAAGAACAGCATCAAGAAAAGCCTGATTGTTAAAAAAGGTGTAGAAGCCAAAACTGAGCTTTTACCATACCACTGATTTCACTTCAGGAGATATGGTGCAGAGGAGGAAAGCTACTCTTTTGCTCCCGAGTAGCCTAACCTTTTGGTTCTGTATTTCAGGGGGGGAGGAAGATCTCTGAAGCATCTTGAGATATTAAACACAAATATTTTCTGAGTTAAAGTTTGATGTAGTTCTTCTGTCTCAAAAAGAAAAAGCTCCAATCCTTTAGACTGCAGGAAACTTGCCAGCTGTGGAAATATTAAGTCTTTTACTGTATGCAAGTGAGCTGTTCTGAATCCATCTGCTAAAATGGTAAATTGTCACATATGCTTGTTTTGACTGATACCCAGTCCTTTGTACTTTGCAAGGCAGTTACACATGCAGGCCTGGTACAAAATATTCAGCTCTTGCCAACTCAGGAAGACGATCGGTTCGTTAGAGGAAATTGACAGGATGGCTTCAATGGAGAGAGACAGTGTTTGTAAACCACTGTCTTACTTTGTCAGCAAAAATGTCATTAAAAACAAGAAGATACTGTAGCTTTTCTGGTCATCATGGGAAAATAGATGAGATGACTAAAGGAAGGTCATATACATCGTCATTAAATACTTTTGATTTATGAACTATTAATATTCTGCAAGTCAATATTCAGTTGGTTTTATAAACCTTGCCATTAGGCCTTCCTGTTTTCATCTCTTGTAGCTAATAATTGCTTGGAAATCTTAATAGATTGAAACTTCAGGAAACATAGAATTGTCACTTTGAAGCCACTCCTTTCTTCTCGTGAAATATTTAGAACTGGAAAAACAAAAAAATTTAAAAATAAATCCCTGTGGTGTATCAGTGTGAAATATTGTCAGTGGTAATTCACAGATAATGTAGTCTCAGGAGAAATGAGTAACACAATTTAATTAAAGCTTCTTATTTTAATTGCAAAATTATATAATTCTTTAGTTCAATCTTTGCTAGGAAAAAGAAGCATAAACTGAATTATGGCCAAGTGTGATGGATGTGTCTTGCTATTACAGAACTGTTTAGGAGGGCATCATAGAATCTTGTAATAATTTTGTGGAAGGGTCCTCTGTAGGTCACCTAATTCAACCCTCCCTTCAGAGCAGGAAGCACTATAATCCTATTTCCAGTCAAAACTATGGGGAAATCAGGGAAGCAAGGAGACCGTGATCCAACTTCCAGGCAGCATGCCTGCCTATGAATTTTATACTTTCATTTTTCAGCACAGAATCTGAATGTGCTTCATGGAGAACCAGCAACATCAGCAAAGTCTCTAGCAGATTTCACGAGGTCTCCAGATTTTCCATTTTTTGAGATAAAACTTCTGGAAGGGGCTAGATTATTTTTCCCTTTTTATACGTATTTTTGAAGGATCTGATCAACATCCACTTATCTTGTTGCTGGGAGCACAGAAGTAGGTCCAGGTGCCAGCATTGTACGCCTAATGATGACAGTAGTTTTTTAGATGAAAGCTTTATACTGCACCCTTAGGAGAGGGACAACCTCAATCTACCCATTCTTTTTAATGTTTATCTTGATGTCCTTGATCAACAAATGCTTTGTCCTCAGTCCTTACATGCTCATCTCTGTTATTTAAAATATGGTTGTCGGCTTGTTAAAAACAAGAGGGGTCAGGATTTTGGTTTTATATTTGTTTGAAAGATTTGGACATTCCAGACTGCACAGAGTCTTCTAAAATAATTCTGGGACTTCTGTCAGTTTTGATTTATAACAACTTATGTCGGATTTAATTACACTATCACTCTATCCATTCATCGGCAGTATTACTCTCTGCAATGCTCCTCACCAAATCTCCAAGGGATGTAGTGACCAGAACTTATTTCACCAGTGAACAACGGGATTAGATGTCCCCATGCCATCACGTTTTGCAGATTAGTGACCATGCTAAAACCAAGGGCTGTGGTCAGAGAGTCCAAGGTGCATAAAGCAGAGGTGCTGAGGATGCCCTTGGCCGAGCTTGCTCCATAGCAAGCGCCACTGTTAACAATCGCTGCTGAGAGGACATGAAGCAGATCTGCACTGTGGATACATTCTCTACATGTAAATCTAATGCACCCTTGGGCCTTCTGAGTGGCATTGTGTGCGTGCACACATTTCACTGAGTCCTGCCTCTAAGATCTTTGAACCATGTTACGTTATCTGGGGTAGACAATATCTGGGATTCTTGACTTGAGTTTGTGCAAAAAAAATACCTCAAACCTTTTTTCTCCCTTTATTATCAAGAAGGAGGTTTTGGTCCATGCCAAAGCACAGTTTTCTGATCAAAAGGAGAGGAGATATAGGTATAATTATAGAATAATTATGTTGCTTTAGATCACAGAATCACAGAATGGTAGGGGTTGGAAGGGACCTCTGTGGGTCATCTGGTCCAGCCCTCAGATCAGCACTTGCTGGAGTAACGAAACTCATCAAACCCAAGCTCTTTCTTCTGATGCTTTAAATTTGTAGTCAAAATACAATGTTGGTGCTTATTTTTGCTTCACTTTGTTTGGTTTGATCTCAGCTTTAAAATTCCTTACAATCATAAACCCAAATAACTGTCAGGCTTTCACAGCAGCAGGTTCATTGCTGAGCAGAGACTGAAGATCAAATACAGAATTCAATTAGCACTGGACAATGTTTGTGTGAGGGCAAAATTTTGCTAAAATGAATTTATTCTTTTCCTCTGAAACATTTCATTCTCTTGAGAGGAAGTTTGATTTTGAAGCTAAAAGCATTAAATGGGGCTCTTAAAGACTTTAATCCCAGAGAGTGTGTTGGACCTTGGACAAATTTCAGATAGCTTAATCCCAGGCAGCAACCACACAGTATCACAAATTTATATCATAGTTCAGGTTGCAAGGGGAACTCTGAAGGTCATCTGGGCCAACCTTCTGCTCAGAGCAAGATATGCCTCAAAGTTAGATCTAGTTCTTAGGGCCTTTTTCAGCTGAACTCTGAAAATCTCTGAGAAAGGAGATCTGCACAACCTCCTTCCATGTATAACCACTTTCTGAGTGAACAAAATTTCCCTGTATGCAGTGGGTGTTTCCTTTGCTGCTTTTGGTGATCCCCTCTGAGAAAGGCCTGGGCCTGTCAGCCTTATAAATCCTCTTTGGTAGTCAAAGACTGCAATTAAATTCCACCTTAGTCTTTCCCTGGCTAAGCACTTCTGTTTGATTCTTTGCATGCAAACTACAGGGCCTCCAGAAACCAGAGGAGAAAGTTGGACTCTTTAGGTATGCCTTTTAATTTTGTTTTTGTTTTGTTTTAAACTGCCTTTGAGCTTTACATTAGAAACAACTGACACAAATTTGCTCTTCTGAACTATCTGATTTCTTAATTCTTTCATGCAAAGCGAAACAGGAAGGTCTGGGGTTACTGTACATGGGATCTGTGGCCACCCTTAGAGATATGACATAGTCCAGGTAAGTGGCACAGGAAAAAGTAAAATTCTTGTTTCTTGCACAAAGAAAGGGTTGAACTCATACTTTCACATCCTGATTGTCTGAAATAGATGAAGTTTCCAATGTCAATCATCAACTGCAAAGCCAGATGTGTAGCTGTATGACCTTATGACTTTGTAGATGGGTAGAGACATATAGTCCATCCCATGAAATCTTTCATTATTAAAGAGGTTCAGCATGTAGTTCTGGGATACACACAAAGACGAAAACTAAGAATAAACCACAAACTATGTACATTTATACAAAACAATTAGAAAAACTTGGATAAATGGTAAGGCAAGAAATTAAAAACGGAGGAAAGGCTGAAATTCTGGCACCAGTCTATGGAACTCCTCATCACAAGAAGTGACTGAGGCCAAGAAATTAATAAGATTTGCACAAGTAACAGGAATATCCAGAATTATCATAGATAATGCTAATAAAACCTTTGTGGAAGGGGTGTAAGACTTCATGTTTCAGGGTTAGACCAATCTGTAACTGTAATGATTTAGGATGAAACATTCAATGAGAACAGATTACGCAACATCTGCCTTCTGCAGACTTAGTACACATTCCTCGGAGGCGTCTGGTCCGGACTGCTTCTGGAGACTGGATATGTACTAGCTAGTCCATGTGTCTGATCTAGTCTGGCACTTCCTACTTCATTCTGGCTCCTTTTCCCCCCTTTTACCAGATATAAAACATTGCCAGAGAAAAGAAAGTTGCTTTTCCTGCAGTGTTCGCCTTGTCCCTGAACACCTGATTTTATGTATGGTAAGGTGGAGATGAACAGAAAATAAGCTGCCTTTCACCATGATGCCACTGGAGACAGAATCCTCCAGGACAAGTGGCCATTGTCATTTTCCTCCTCCGTGTCACTTGTTCTGCTCTCTGTGTAGCCATGTATTCCAAAATCCTGCATTTACCATGTGTGTCTGTGCACCCGAGTGCAGTCTATCCCTCTTTGCTTACCTAACCAGCTTGATATCCCTAACTGCTGTGAAAAGTTCAGCTCGTGAGTTTCAGCCCCCCTGACACAGATACCCTCTTGGAGAGAAACACATGAACACCCGTAACATCACTCCTTTTCGCACTGCATGACCCAGCACTCCCTTACTTCATCTGTTTCTGGTAGGCTGCACAAAGCTCTGGGATAGATCACAGCTCCATCATGCGTGCACATTATTCTCACCCAACCTTCAGTACTATGTTAATTTTAGTACTCCCTGCTGTGGATTTAAATCACTGGGACACTTTCACTTGCTGTGTAACTTGAACTAAGTCTGTTAGGGAGCAGAATAGATTAATCGAGTATACTATTTTTATATCTTAAAGATGATTGTTCTTTTAAATATCACATGAATTCTGAATATGTAATGTAAGATGATTGATGTGTCTGTTTTCCATACAGTATAACACAACTTACTGGAGTCATAAGATTTCTGCCAACACATTATAGGATTTGGAATCTAAATAACTCTTAGATTACTGGCATCTGTGTCTCCTGCCACAAGTGATCACATACCGTAATGGCAGCTGTGATATAAATCACAAGAGTATCTCTCACTATTTGTCATTGCTATGCTAGGTTCCAGGAAAAGGAAAAGGGAACCTATCTACAAGCAGGTGAAATCCACAGGACTTATATCTGGAGACTTCAGGCCCAACAGTTTCTTTGCAATGGCAATATTGCACCCCACAACAATTTGTTCAGAACGGAAATAATACTTCTATTTTGTCTGTGAAGACATCCTGCAATACAAGCTCTGTCCACATCCCTCTCTGGCTGGTAGAGGCTAACTTCACGCCAGAACTCTGCGACTGTGTTGAGAAGTTGCCATCAGCTCTACTAGACAATAAGTACATTTAGGAGGATGCTGCATCTAACGTTTGAGACTTTTAAATAACCTTAGGGTTTAGACAAGCTTATTGTTTCAGATACTGTTGGTGCCATAACAGGATGGTACTTCCACCAGTACGTAGGTGTAGTCAAAGTCAAATGATTTATGAAAAGAGAGGTGAGCAATCTCTACTGGTTCAGACCAGGTTTATTCAGGTTTCATCAACAGTGTTGCAGGAGGCTCTTGCTCGTGGTTACTGCTAAACATCTTTTTCCTGAGCTGATCACTATCCACCTTAAAGGAGGGAACTGGTCTTATGTGGAAAAAATTCATAATGAAAAGCTATAGGAATTTCCCTTAAAGAGCAAAGGCATCACCCTTTGATTCTACCACTCTACAAAGGTTGACATATAATCAAAAACTCTACATTTATAAATTTCAATCCAAGTTAAGGGCTCAAATCTAGCAGCACAGGTGAAATAGATCTACTTTTCATGTCCTTCAGGGTTGACAGCATGAGACTCTCTGGTGCTTGGAGAATTAGAGATCAAACCTTCCAAGAAGAGAAACACAGAATCACAGAATCACAGAATATTAGGAGTTGGAAGGGACCTCTGTGGGTCATCTAGTCCAACCCCCCTGCTGAAGCAGGGTCACCCAGAGCAGGCTGCACAGGACGTTGTCCAGGCGAGTCTTGAATATCTCCAGAGAAGGAGACTCCACAACCTCCCTGGGCAGCCTGTTCCAGTGCTCTGTCACCCTCAGAGGGAAGAAGTTCTTCCTCATGTTCAGA
>Ga0065711_1045977_pt1 | contig 13160 bp, 9 predicted proteins | sample Hoacrofraction12_FD_59098 | JGI IMG/M metagenome (GOLD analysis project Ga0065711, IMG submission 59098) | Hoatzin crop microbial communities from Cojedes, Venezuela - Epithelial fraction 12 v2 (version 2) | ecosystem: Host-associated > Birds > Digestive system > Esophagus > Crop | place... | reverse complement strand
AAAGAAAGAAAGAAAGAAAGAAAGAAAGAAAGAAAGAAAGAAAGAAAGAAAGAAAGAAAGAAAGAAAGAAAGAAAGAAAGAAAGAAAGAAAGAAAAAGAAAGAAAGAAAAGGAAGAAAATGAAGAAAAGGAAGAAAAGGAAGAAAAGACAGAAAGGAGGAAAAGACAGAAAGAAGTTACACAAGTGCAACATACAACACACATATTTCTTCCTCCCTGTAAAAAAAAACACCTGAAAGTCTACAGGGTCTCACAGCTTAAGAGGATTGCCTTGAGCCTTCCTTTGCAATTCTCTTGGATGCCAACTCTACAGAGATTTCTCTTCTCAAGGAAGTTAGGATGGGAGACAGAGTGCCACATCATCCTCAGAGAACCAAAAGACATCTCCCATAATGTGGATGAAGGTAGTTCAGCAGGCATTTCAGAAAAAATTCCTTGATACTTACTGTAATACTGGAGGACTGGTACATTAAAATATACTTGAATCCTCTCTGGGCAGCTCTGAACTCTCCTAAATTGTACCCCGTAGGAAACAAAGTGGAAAGATCAACATATTGAGCCAAAAATTCTGGTTTGTTTCGATGTGAGTCAGAGATTTTCTACAGCAGTGACTTTCCCCATAAATAGAAAAATCAGCTCTGTTCCATTACTGACAAGCATTGTTAGCAGATTTCAAGTATCACAGAGAGCCACGCATAGTGTGTTTGATTTCTACGAAACAGACACCAACTCCCTATGATATGTTTAGTACTCAGTGCACCAGAGATTGACTTCATGATTAAAAGGATAAAATGAAGAATCTCGAAGCTATTTTTTTAGCTGCAAGCAAAATCTTCAATACAGAGATGATGAATAAAGGAGTGCTTTTTGAAAACAAAACAAAACAAAACAACAACACCAAACACTTGGCAGAAGAATTTTATTTTTAAGAAATTGTACTTTTCCAGATTTTAGAAAGGGAAATTTATGCTTTAGTCTTTGATTTTAGTGGAAGATATGTCAGATTTTGACTTTCAAATACTGAAAAACACTTTACAACAGATTTTGGAAGAATAAACATCTTGCAGGTTGCATTTAACATACAGGCCATTTCTGATAGGGGTTTTCTTTGCATTTTGTTCTCACCGTTGGCTCATATTTACGTCCAGCAGCAATTTGCAAGGTCTCTCAGAACTGCAAGAAATTCAGCACTAGTGAACACTTTTTAAACATTTACTAGATTTTTTATTTTTCATTTTCAGCTTTAGAAACACAGTGACGTTTTCTGTGTTGACAAGTCTGTCCTGACACCAGGTCACACCTCTTCTGGAGGTGTTAATAATGGTCTATAGACTGGAAGCCCAGCACATATTATGTATTATGCACTCTGATGATGATATTCTAAAATTTCTTGTTAGAGATTTAGAATGCATTTGAGCTTTAAAATTATGACTTTTTAATAAAACCTGTAAGAGAGTAATGTATACACTGCACATACTCAGGATTTTTTCCATCACAGTGAAAAAAACTCAGCATAATTATTCAGAAAACACTGCATTTTCCTATCAACTGTCTATAAAAAAACAAATATGTTATCTCTTTCTGTAGGGTTCCAAGCAACATGTAAATATCCCGGCTTTATTCACCAAACTAAAATTGTCTTGCATGAGCCAGTTCTGGTTGCTCTGTTTGTTTACAATTTAGTATGGCAGTTCTTCAGACCTTTCATTTGCTTGCAGCTTGTGACTCTGCCCTGTCTCTCTCACACTTTCTGATTTGTGTTCCATGACTGGATTATGGATACCTTACTCTGAGAAAAGGTTGTTACTTATCTCAAGAATCTTAATTTGCAAAATTACAGAAAGTGGTGTTTAGGTAACATTGCTCAGATGTAATTATATTTATTCTCTCATCAAAGAAATTCCAAATATTTCAGCAATTCTAAAATGAATTGTTTCTTTTTAAACAGAGACAAAATATTTTGTTCCATCACTCTCATTTGCTGTAGAATGATATTTCACAACATTGACATTTCCCACGGGACTGACTTTTACAGAAAACTGTAGGTTGGGAGGGACTTCTAGAAGTTTCCAGTCCTCCCCGCTGCTCAAAGCAAGGGTCAACTAGATCAGCTTGTTAAGAGTCTTCTCCAGAGAAAGGTTGAATATCTCCAAGGATCTCCCCACTTCTCTTGTCCCTGCTCCAGGCCTGCACAACTGTCAAAAGAAAGAAGATTATCTATACATGAGCTGAGAATTTCTTTTGTTCTGTTTATGGCTATCATCTCTTGTTCTCTTACTGTGCAATTCCAGAAAAATTCTGTGCCCATCTATTCTATAGTTCTTCTGTGAGCACGACTACACACCCTGTCCCACCACACACCACCTTGGTAAAACTGCTAAAATATGAATGTGAGTGTAAAGAATGTGTGCACCTGACACACTCAAAATTGCCTGAGATGGCTTTTGTGCTAGCTGATAGCATTGAAGAGAAGGATGACCATCAGCCAGATTAAATCATAACCAGAGAATTACTCAGAGACTTTTGAACACAGGGAGAGCCAGATAGAAAAGCAGAAAAGAAGCATGAAAACATGATGGTGGGGAGCTACCTCGGAGCAGAGTAGTGAGGTCAGAGCAGCAGTCAGGCCAGATATGGAAGTTCCAGAAATAGCCCTGCTGGTGTCACACCCTCCATCACAAATGGAGGGGTCATCAGAGCCTGTAGATCAGCCTCCCCACAGCCATTGTCAGCAGCTTCTCTCCAGTTTGTGGGGTGCTCGATTCGGTGCAACACACGGGGACCAGCCCTGGGTGTGCACAGGGACCACACAGCAGCATTCCAACTGGTGTGGGCATGCACGGCCTGCATGGAGCAGCCTGGGCACACCTAAAGCTTAAGCACCTGCATCTCCTATAGCATGGAGAGGAACTGTGGTAGGAAAATCATGTTTCCAGGAAAGGGATGTCCGTATAATTCACATGTCCTGAGTGCCAGAGAGGGGTGCACATAACCATGTTAATGTGGAGGGGGTGAGGGCTTTGGGGGGTAATTTATCATTTTGGATATCAGAAAGTGTTTATTAATATTTAGTAGTTCATTTGTCACAATGCTGGTCATAGAATCACAGACTTACTGAATGGTTGATGTTGGAAGGGACCTCTGGAGATCATGTGGCCCAATCCCCCTGCTCAAGCAGGACCACCTAGACCCGGTTGCACCGGACCATGTCCAGATGGCTTTTGAAGACCTCCAAGGAGGCACAATCTACAACCTCTCTGCGCAACCTGTGCTAATGCTCTGTCACCCTAACAGTGAAAAATAATTTCCTGATGTTCAGGAGGAACCTCCTGTGTTTCAGTTTGTGCCCACTGCCACTAGTCCTGTCATTGGGCACCACTGAAAAGAGCCTGGCTCCACCTCTTTGCAGCCTCCCTTCAGGTGCATTGATAAGCTCCCTCCCCCGCTTCCCCAAGCCCTCTTTTCTCCAGGCTGAATGGTGCCAGCTGTCTCAGCCTTTCCTCACATGAGAAGTGCCCTAGTCCCCTAATCATCTTAATGGTCCTTTGCTGGACTCTCTCCAGCATGTGCATATCTCCCTGTTACTGGGCGGACCAGAAACGGACTTAGCACTCCAGCTGTGGCCTCACCAGTGCTGAGGAGAGGGGAATGATCCCCTTCCTCGACCTGCTGGCAACATTTCTCCTGATGCAGCCCAGGATACTGTCAACCTTCCTTGCTGCAAGGACACATTGCTGGCTCATGGTCAACTTGATTTCCACCAGGACCTCCAGGGCCTTTTTTGCAAAGCTGCTTTCTAGCTAGGTGGCCCCTAACGTGCGCTGGCACCTGGGGTTGTTCCTCTCCCTGGTGAGGAACTTTACACTTTCCATTGCTGCACTCCTTGAGGTTTCCACTAGCCCATTTCTCCAGCCTGTTAATGCCCCTCTGGATGTCAGCACAACCTTCTGGTAGATCAGCCACTCTTCCTAGTTCCATGTCACTTGCAAACTTGCTGAGAGTAGAGTCCAGGTCCTTACTGAAAATGTTTAACAAGATCAGACCCAGTATTTACACCACTAGATACTTGCCTTGAACTAGACTTCGTGCCACAAATCACCACCCTCTGGGCCTGGCTGTTCAGCCATTTTCAGCCCACCTCAGTCTCTGCTCATCCAGCCCATACTACATCAGTTTCTTTACAAGGATCTTACAGGAGGCAGTGTCAAAAGCCTTACTGAGTGCCTGAAGTGCCATATCTACACGTTTTTGGAACACCTCCAGGGATGGTGACTCAACCACTTCCCTGGGTAGCCTATTCCAATGCCTGATCACTCCTTCAGAAAAAGAAATTTTCCTAATATCTAATCTAAACTCCCCTGACGCAACTTGAAGCTTTGCCTCTCGTCCTATGGCTAGTTACTTAGGAAAAGAGACCAACACCCGCCTCACTACAACCTCTTTTCAGGTAGTTGTAGAGAGCAATAAGGTCTCCCCTCAGCCTCCTCTTCTCCAGACTAAACAGCCCCAGTTCCCTCAGCTGCTCCTCTTAAGACTTGTTCTCTAGACCCCTCATCAGCCTTGCTCCGCTTCTCTGGACACGCTCCATCACCTCAATGTCCTTCTTCTAGTGAGGGCCCAAAACTGAACACAGTACTTGAGGTGCGGCCTCACCAGTGCCGAGTACAGGGGTATGATCACCTCCCTACTCCTGCTGGCCCCACTATTCCTGATACAAACCAGGATGCTGTTGGCCTGCTTGGCCACCTGGGCACACTGCTGACTCATATTCAGCCAACTGTCAACCAACACCCCAAGGTCCTTTTCTGTCTGGCAGCTTTCCAGCCACTCTTCCCCAAGCCTGTAGTGTTGCATGGGGTTGTTGTGACCGAAGTGCAGGATCTGGCATTTGGCCTTGTTTAACCTCATACAGTTGGCCTCAGCCTATCAATGCAATCTGTCCAGATCCCTCCCAGTCTTGATAAATAAAGACTGAGGCAAAGTAGGCATTGAATACCTCAGGTTTTGCAATGTCCCATGTCAGCAGGACTCCCACCTCATTCAGCAGTAGGCCCACAGTTTCACTGCATTTTCTTTTGTCGCTATGTACTTATAGAAGCCCTTACAGAAGCCCCAGTCTGGATTCTGAATGTATCATTCCATGCTTAATTACATGTCCCTAATAAATCAATAAAACACTTGGATCTCAATTTGATAACAACTGAAAGAACTGATCAGTTTTCGCTTGAGATATCTGTCCAGGTAGATGTAGCAGCAATAAGAGCTCCCCTTCACATCCTGATTCCTAGGCTGAACAAGGGCTTTTCTCCCCTTTTGTCTTCAGACATCTCTCCAAGTCCGTCCTCATCTCAGTTCCCTTCACTGACTTGCCATGGGAATTATAAAATTCTTTCCTACTTTTCTGCTGTTTTCCAGCTAGAACTTACTAATGGAGATCTCTGTCCACATACCTGGAGACCCATGTTACCAGCCCCCCATACTACATGAGTTCAATTTGAAGTCCTGGGAATATGCAACAACTGGTAGAGCATATAGCACTCATGAGTACTTCAGTATCTGTTTATAATTTTGACACTCCCTAGGAAGTGGAGTAATTAGCATTTCTTGTCTCAGAGAGGGAATTTTATTCTCAATAAGGTTGAAGGCTAGAAGTGTATTTTACTCAGTCAAAATCAGGATTATAACAGACATTTGCACCAAATGGGAACAAACACAAAAGAAAGCACATAAAGAACATACAGATTATAAAGATATTTTAGCTGCTTAATTGCCTCACTCTAAGCTTATTCCTGTATCATCTTTCTACTGTTAGACATCCCTTGTCCAGGAGCAGCAGTGGTATTCTCAATTCCTTGCAAAGATTTAACTTTGTGGTGCTGGTGATGGGTATGGGATGTCACATGCCAATCCATACATTTCTACTTTTTCCTTTTTTTTTCTTGTTAAAATTTCTCTATTTGTGTGCTCACAGTATCCTTGTAAACATTTTTCTTCCCCAGCTGTAGATGTTTGCTGGATTATCTTGTCAAGATCTCTGAGACAGAGTATCAAAACATGATTTATGACGAAGAAACAAAACAATCCTTCTATAAATCACCTGATTTAACTCACAAACATTTTGTGAGCATTCTTTACAGAGCTGTCTTTAAAGAGCTGACACAAAGCAAACCATGGTGAGCTCAGGAAAGGAGTAGTCATACCTTCTCCTGCTTTTTATTTTCTACGTGTCGTGGAAGTGTTCCTGTGAAGGTGGAGAACTAGACGCTGAGCCATGGAAATTATCATAAAAACAGTGTTTACAAGTGCTGACTGTTTCTCCAAAAGTACAAGCTAAACTCTGCAGCAACTGGAACTGAACTGGCAGCCAAGTCTGATGAGGATACTGAAGTACCTGAAGAAGCAGTCCTGCAGACCACTGAGTATGGGTGTAAGCCCAAGACTAAAATGACTGGTTCTGATACAAAGAACACGGTCAGGTCTTTGAAATCAAGGCCTTCTCTATAGCCTGAGTACATCTGACAAGTTGGCCTGGGATGCTTTGCTTATTACAGCTTTGTTCTTTCTAAAAAAAAACGCTTTTCAGAGCTGTCCAAAGAGTCAGAAACAGGAACAGTTTTCCTGCCCTGGCTTTCATGGGTTTTTCTCCAAAACATCAGTGACATTTGATATTTGGCAGCTATTTAATCTGCTAATGTGTGCATGCCAGAAGAAAGAAATTTTTGAGTGAGAGGGGAAATCAGTCTGGAAGCGATGCTTTATGGAAAACACTGCTTGAAGGCTTCAGCAAAAATGTGGGAAACCGTACAAAAAGATTGCAAAGTAAAGGAGAACAGCAGCTACAAAAGCAGCACTCACCATCATAATAAAACTAAAAATATTCATTGTCCTAAATCCAATGGCCAGCCACTGTAATGAAGAACTCAAAGCAATCAGGACTTTCATGAGAACGGTCCGGGGTAGAGTGATGTCACTGATATCAGAGCTATTAGATGGAATCTGGTCCAGTATGACAGGGACCAAAGTAAGCAGGAAATCAGATGTTTCCAAAAATGTAGCAGGCAGGATGGGACAGCGATATAGCTGGAACTGCTCTGTGCAGTCATTCCACATTGACTATAAGCTACCTAGGTCAAAACAACATCTTCAAACCAGCTACAGGACAATCTCAAAGATCCTTCAGAGCAGGCATCATTTAGAAACCTGTTGATCCTTTTCTTTTAAATTCTAAGCTCTTGAGTCACTCTGAGAAAAACGGTATAGGGAACTTCAGTGAAATGAGCAAAGGCCAAAGAAGGGGGAAACTGTCCCATTGTCTAAAGCTGCTGTTCAAAGTCTTGTGGGAAATACCCTTGAAATTATTTTTATTCCTATACAAAGTCTTTATCTCTGAAATAAAACAGGAAAATAATCCTCAGTTTTAATTACATCAATTATTTCCTTTAGCCTTCCTCACAAATGCCTTAACACAGTTTAGCATCTAAGCAGGCTGCCCTTCTGCTGTCCCTCTGATCAGCTAATTCACTAGCTGGGAAAGGCAAAAAGGGAAACAGCACCATGTAAGGGAGCACTACTGTGCTCTAAATGCTTTTGTAACAGCTGCACCTGCAAGTATGATTAGAACAAATTTGCACAATATGTATACTCTGTTTTTACAAAACAGAGGGCAGAGGCAGATGCAGCCACAAGATATGAGAAGTTTGTGACTGAACTGGTCAGAATGAATAGCAGTTTGGGATCTTAAGGGTAGAACCAGAGATGTTTCTCACTTAAAGCCAAGGAGACTGTAATCTTATCGTCCAGTTCATGCAGGGATCTGAGTCAGAAGAGAAAAGGATATGAAATTCTATATAAAATCTACAGTTTCCTTGTTAAAAACAGCAACACTATTTCATTAAGAAGGCTAATAACAGGTTAGAGGAAAAGCAGCACCCCTTCCTGAAGTCTGCATTTATCCTGGCAGCAGCACAGCTATAAGCACGGTGAAAGTTAAAAAAGGCTCCCAAAGACATGCTGCTATTTAGCAGAGTTCATATGTCGTTTGAGCTTGCAAGAAGTAGTAATGCAGAACCTTCCCTGAGCAAGCAGCTTGGGATCCTGGCTCATGTCCTGCCAGTCAGAGAGAAAACAGGAAGAACTGTGGAGAAGGTTAGTGATGACAAAATTGATCAGTTGTCCAGCCTGGCAAGTGGTAAGAGCTCCACCATGCACATGCTATTTTCTCGTGTACAAAGTTCTCTGTAGGTGACTGGATTTCTACAGTTTGTTTTGCCTTCTGATTCCCAACCCAGAGAATTTTATTCCTGTAATTCATTTTAGACTTTCTTGTTGTTGTCTTGTCATTCTACACTGGGATTATCACTGCCCAATCCTTTCCATTAACTCTTGCAATCTAGCAATTCCAGTTTTGCAGCCTTTGGTGCACGACTTGGTTAACATAAGACTGTGGATCTAGCACAAAGAGAGAGATCTTTGCCGATGTAAATGAAAAGTGAACAAGTTATGTTTGCAGCAGACTGACTACAATCCTGTTTCATTTAGGGTGCTGGTGACCTGCTTTCTGGTCTCAGCTTTCTTTTTCGCATAGCTGACTACACTTTCTCCTCCTACCCCTATGCCTTTCTTCCTCATACTGTGATCTATAGACAGCTCTCTTGCTTTTTTCCCTCCCCCCCTCCACCTTCATACTCACTATATATGGGTTTTAAATACCTCTGATCCATGAAGTCGTTTGTAGGTGCTAGTACTAACACTGTCCGAAGGGACATGGATAAAGCCCATTAGAAAAATCAGAAAAGTGGTTCAACACTTCAACTCTGGGTGTTCCTACACAGAATGCACACTTTTCCCTAACCCAGTTTGGTCATATGCTGCTAACATATCACATCTCCTGTAAAGCTGAATGGTGGGAAAGCAATGACAGTCAGCAGAACCTGTCAGCAGCAGACCTGTATGAGAATCCTCATTTACTAGTGAACCTCATTTACTAGAGCCTGAGAAGGACAAGCAAAGGGACACAGAGAAAAGGAAGAAGGCTGCTGTTTAGCAAGGACGTTTTCCAACCAAATGGTTTCGAACCTAGAAATATCCAAAGTACCAGAAGCAAAAATATGGTGTGCAGACATGTCATTTCAAAGAGAGGAATAAATAATCTTGAATGGAAATCTGGAAAAAGTCTTTGTATCAGTGCAATACTTTCATTTTGACCGTTTTGAAACTAATAATCTGACATTCCTAACTGGGACATTTTTTTACTGCAGAATCTTCTGGAACATTTCTGAAAACGCAAAACTCAAGCTTAATTTGCTGTTTGCAGTGCTGTGTGTATTGCTGGATGGGAGAGGAAGACTGTCTGTCATGAAAAGCGTTAATTGCTTATGGTAAGGTGAACACTAAAAACAATTCATAGGAATATAACGAGGCAGAAAGAGAAGTATACCCCTGAAGGTGTTAAATCTCAATTTTTAACATTTTTGATCTATTTTGCTACAGAAATCAAACTCAAAAAGAAATAAATTATTCTTGCCCACTCAAACAGCCCACAGATTCAGTTCCTTCCCAGCACCCACAGCAAAGACAAACAAGAAGTAGAATTACAGTGAATATGTGTTTTCCAAAAAACTGAAGATAGGACAATGGGAGAAAGACTGTGAAAAGATTGAAGATTTCTCACAGGTCCACAGAAAAGTCAGTCCACTACGTGAAGAAACCAACAAAAATATTCTTATATGACCTCCAGTCTTTCTGCCTGGCAGGACAGGTGTTACAGATACTTCAGTAAGAAGTTATATCTAAATAAAAAATGGAAAAAATGTTTGACCCCTTCATTATTACTACCACCATTATAATCATTATCACTATCTTTATCTGAAACTAAAACCTTCCTGGGCAAGTGTACAAGGAGCTGGAATTTTTTGGCCCAAACCTTTGAATTTCTTCTGTTCTTTTCTGGTGTTGGAAAAACTAAACATCAGGCCAGAATTAGCAAGATAATTCTGAGAAACGTCTTCTACATACCTATAAAGTTGCCTGCTGGCAGTTCCACCTGATGTGAAGGTCTGAATAATGATTGAAATGCTGACTGATCTCACTGTTTCCACTGCATTCTTTCTTTGCACCACAGCCAAATCAAAGCCAGAGGAAAATTACCTTTTTTCAGCTGATTGTTGTGGAAGAAAGAGAAGCAGATCCATTCGCTGTATTTTGAGGACATAAATATCATACGGTTCCTGGCTTGATGAAGACTATTGCCTCCTTTCTTGCAGTAGCAAATATCCATGAGTCTATGAAAGAGACAGTATCCACAGTATTGTGAGAACCTGACATAAAAATTTAGGTACTGAGTGTGCATCCTGAAGATCTCCATAACATCCAAAGCTGGCAGAAAAGAGACAATGCATTTTAATATCTGATCAAACTACACAGCCACAATATATCAAACACAGAAATGGAATGTACTGCAGTAAAGATTAATGGACTGCCATCCATTCACCAAGATGTGAACACAAAATCAGCTTTCTTAAATCAAAGTAAAAGTGCACTAATTGTGTATGTTTTCCCCTGTTGTGACCTACAACAGATGTGTAAGTAAGTGAAGTGCAAAGTGACTTTTTCTTTTATTATACATTCTCAGCTTCCACCAAAAGCAGCCTTAAAAATCTTGCTGCACTGAAATATCTGGACTGTCATCATAACTTCATTTGTTAAAGTACCCAGGAATAAACACATGCTTCACTACAGCATTTAATTCCTTTCTGAGACCACTTCTTATTCTGACAAAATCCTGTGTCACTGAGTTCCACAACTGAAGTATGGTTTAAAATAGTTCATGAGATACAGGTGGGTTTTATTTAATAGAGACAGAGAAAAAAGTAAGTAGCTGAAATACAAGGGAGAAAGATTTTCATGGCTTAGTCATGACTTGAATAATGATAAGAAAAGAAAAAAAATTAATTGTAGTTGGTAGAAACTAACTGCATATTTCAGTGTTCAATTCAGTTAAATTTCTGCTGTGTCTTTGTAACAGTTTTCCAAACTGGTGATAAGTAGTCAGCTCTGCATCAATAACTCAGGTTCTGATGAGAAGAAAAACACTTGTAAAAGTCAGTTTAGCCAGTCTGAAATTAACTGTATGGGAGGCAACCCAAAGAAGTTCAATTTGAAACTAAATAAATTTTGTGTGTTCTAAGAAAAAGGTTTTAATGCATTTTAACAGTTTATTTATTTTTTAAAATCAGAATGTTGCAATGTAACATTTTGTTTTGAGCAACATCAGTATAAATAATGATGTGTCATGGCCTTTTTGTAATCCTTTGTCAATTTTCTTCCTGTTGAAAATGAAGCCAGAAACAAACTACATTTTTGAAGACCCTCAAAATTATTTTTTTCCCTCATTTGAAAAAAGTCACTCAAAATTTCATCTAGTTCATATTTCTTCTTCTCTGGTGTGAGGAGTCATACTTTGTTTTTTATTGCTTTACGTACAACATTATAATGTTGTACTAACAAAATATGGTTGGAATAATTTCGTTACTTAAGAACCTTTCTTTCTCCAGGTGTCTCTAAATGTTTTGCTTGCTTTCTTTTATGGTTTGTGAATAACTGAGCCTACTTCCATGCCTGTTTTGCACTTCCTGCAGAACTAAGAGCTTTTATCTTGTTTTCTTACATTGGGGTCTAGCACTGCTTGAGAGGCCTTCAAGCTTTTGTGTTGGATTATGGGGAGAAACCAGTCTGTGTCTTGCCATCATATAAAAGATTTTTCCTTTATGCATTCCAGGATGTCTTATTTAAAATCCTGTGGCCACCATTCTTAGTCTAAAACAAATCACAAAGCTAAGGCCAGTGAAAGCACTCCTTGATGTGCATCCCTTCAGGGACTAAAACCACACTAATTAGTAAACAGCCATTGAAGTAGTACATGGCTTGTATGTAAACCTCTCCCACAGGAGAGCAGGCAGTAAGAGAAAAATCCCATTCCTTTTAGCTACCAATTTGCAGTTCACTCAGTCCACAAAGAGAATGGTTTTGTTGGTTTTCCTCATCCTGCTTCCAAGACCTCAGTCAGCTCAGAGCAAGCAGCTGGCAGAAAGGGTGTTCTCCATCCCCTTCTCAACTTCTTTATTTTTGGAAGTGTAGGAGTGTCCTGGGTTTGGCCAGGACAGGGTTAATTTTCACCGGACTCCAGGAAGGGGCACAGCCGAGGGGTGGGGGCTGACCCCACCTGGCCAAACAGACCCCCGTATTCCATACCATGTGACGTCACGCTGGGTTCCGGTGGGGGGGCGGCGTGGCGGGGAGTCACTCGCGGCAACTCGGGAGGGCGCGGCGCCGGTCCTGTTCGGGAGAGAGGGTCTGTTGTGCGAGTTTGTGTCGTGTTTTCTCCTTATTTGTATCGTTGCTGTTACTGTTCCCTCTGTTTGCTGTTCTGTTAAACTGTCCTTATCCCAGCCCACCAGTTTCTGCCTCTTTCTTTCCATTCTCCTCCGCACGCCGGCAGGGGGAGGGGCGGCCGTGTGGCGCTTTTGTTGCCGGCGGCATCCGAAACCAAAACATTAAATTGGTGCCCATCGTGGGGCAGGGATAACGGCAGGGCTGAGCTAGCCGGGCGTTAAAACTGCTTTCTTAGATTTTGTTAAAATTTATTATACGCATTTTTCTGTGTTAAGTAGTCGCCGGTAAAAAAATAATGTTTCTGACTTTGATCAAGTGGCTCTGCTATGTAAATCCATACTTGCACTATGTGTTCATTGCCATGCTGTTCATCATGGCTGGGAAAAGGATCAGGATGATGATTTTCCTCTACTATACGATACTGACTTATGATATGATAACATCACTGTGCATGAAATTAGGCTTGTATTTGTATGCGGCACTGCGGTCATTTCCATACCTCGGATCTTATGTCTTAGTATTTGTTAATAATCAAACCCAATCTGTGGGGAAAACTGGAGGGGATACCTTCCCCTGCTCTTTCGCCCCCCCTCTCTCCTTCAGGCTAGTCCTAAGGGCTTTTGAGAATTTCGAGTACCCGTGGGATGCTCAGGCCAGCACTCTTCTTTTGTTCTGCCTCCTGAATGGGTTTAAGCTTTTGTTTAGGGTTAAACAAGTCGTTAAGAACATCGTGCAGAGACCTGCCCCGGGGCCGGATAGCTGTGAGTGGCT